>Ga0265293_10006458_pt1 | contig 18748 bp, 19 predicted proteins | sample Munlanlewell138R_FD_192505 | JGI IMG/M metagenome (GOLD analysis project Ga0265293, IMG submission 192505) | Leachate microbial communities from a municipal landfill in Southern Ontario, Canada - Leachate well 138R | ecosystem: Engineered > Solid waste > Landfill > Unclassified | place: Canada... | reverse complement strand
GAAAGGGTATTGATGTTAGGACTATGAGCTTTAAAGACCTTGATCAATGGTACAATTTATATCTTACAACGGCCACAAGAAATGGACTTCATATCAATGAGCTAAGATATTTCCAATCTGTTATGGAAGCAAAGATGGAAAATGAGGATTTGCCAGTAAAAGTTAAGATGCTTATTGCGTATTTGGATAATCAACCTTTGGCAGCAATGTTCTTGGTTTTATCGAGCCATAGAGCAACCTATCTTTATGGAGCATCTTCAAATGAACACAGAAACTATATGCCTACCTATGCTCTTCAATGGAGAGCAATTGAGATTGCAAAGGCTAATGGATGCACCGAATACGATATGTTTGGAATTTCTCCCAACGCAGAGCCTTCTCATCCAATGTATGGACTTTATAAATTCAAACAAGGATTTGGAGGAGAGATATTTCATCAGTTGGGATGCTGGGATTATCCATTGATTGATGATAAATACTCCCTGCTTCAAGCAATAGAAATGAATGATAGAGGATATTATGTTTGATATTCCAAAAATAAAATATTAGTTTTGCAGTATAGGAAAAGAAAAATATATAATCGATGATAGTAAGAATAGTAAACAAATCGAAACATCAAATCCCTGAGTATGCAACTGAGAGTTCTGCAGGAATGGATTTAAGAGCAAACCTTCAAGAGTCAATAGTGCTTAAGCCTTTGGAAAGAGTAATGGTTGAAACAGGATTATTTATTGAATTGCCAATTGGCTATGAAGCACAAGTTAGACCAAGAAGTGGACTTGCAGCAAAGAATGGAATTACAGTTCTCAACACTCCTGGCACAATTGATGCAGACTATAGAGGAGAGATTAAAGTTATACTTGTAAATCTATCAAATCAAGATTTTGAAATAAAAGACGGAGAAAGAATTGCCCAAATGATTATTGCAAAACACGAAAGAGTTGAGTGGGAAGAAACCGATGAACTGTCTCAAACTCAAAGAGGAGAAGGTGGTTTTGGACATACTGGAAGAGGATAAAAAGAAATCTTATAGTTTATATTTTCATCTTCTACGTTTTCCCAAATTTGTTAAAAATGAACAAACATCATTATCAGATAAAAATAAAGTTATAACTTTGTCGTTTAAAAAGAATAAACCAATTAATTAATAACCGTCATGGCAAAGCCAATCAAATCTACACCTACATTAAGAGGGGAAAATCTTTTCTCTTTTATTGAAGATATAGAGAACAAAAAGAAAATATCAGCAGATGAAAAAAAGAAAATAAAAGAGAATGCTGATAAACTTAAATTACTTATTGTAAAATAAATGTATTCTTCTAATACAGATATTGTTTTTAGAAGATTAAATCCTAATGACACACTCAAAAGTTTTGATTGTGCCAATCCTGATTTAAATGACTTTTTTATTAATGATGCTCAAAATTATGCAAAAGAATTGCTGGCAGTTACTTATGTAATTGAAAGCAGTAATGATACAATTGCTTTTTTTTGTGTTTCAAATGATTTAATTTGTACTGATGATTCTGACAATGCAACTTGGAGAAAAATAAGAAAAGAAATCCCTCATAGTAAACATAGAGGAGATTATCCTGCAGTAAAAATAGGAAGGTTAGGCGTTTCAAATAAATATAAGCAACAAGGATACGGAAGAATGATTATTGATTATGTTAAAACGACATTTATTGATAATAATAGAACAGGGTGTAGATTTATTACTGTTGATGCATACGGAGAAGCGATTCCATTTTATATAAAAAATGGGTTTAAATTTCTATTGAAAGAAGACCAGCTTAAGAAGAAAGATAGCACAGACACATATCTAATGTATTTTGACCTTTCATCCTTATTATAGACCTTTGCATGATTATTGCAAAACACGAAAGAGTTGAGTGGGAAGAAACCAATGAACTGTCTCAAACTCAAAGAGGAGAAGGGGGGTTTGGACATACTGGAAGAGGATAAAGAATATTTTAACATAAAGGGGCGAAAACCTGCATTTTGATAACATTATGCAGGTTTTGCTGTTAAATATAGCTAATAGAATACCCTCTTGAGATTTATAAATTCCAAGCCATCTATCCAATAGAAAACAAGGATTAGTTAATTACTCATAAATAATTCATTGGTTTTAGATGGGAAACCTCAATATTCGACCTTTTTGAAAATAAACTAAGTCTTTTTATTTTTTTCCTTGATATAATTTTATTTTTCCTTGATATCTTTTTGAATAAACTCAGTTTATTTTCAAGCAAATAGCTATTTTATTTCAATGGAATTTGATTCTAATAAAATAGAATCAAATTCCATTGGCGTAGAATTTGATTCCATGGCACTAAAACAAGGTTTTTTCTGCCTAAGGCTTGACATTTATTTCTTAATATTAACAGATAGTAAATTAGCTCAAAAATCAAAATGGGAAAAGTAGGATTTGGGCATTGAGTAAATCAATAAAATCAATATAGATAAAAAATAATTGTGTTTTTATTACATTAAATAAAAAATAATCACTACTTTTGCGAGTCTAAACTAATTATTATTTTTTCATTAAGATTAAAATCATGAGGAAAACCATACTTGTTTTTGGCTTATTAATACTTTTATCTTCCCAATTCCTAAAAGCTCAGGATGTAAATAATTTTACAAGATTAGAGGCATACGGGAAAATTCCAGATAATCTATTAGAAATAGCTAATTCAAATGATAAATTGAAGAATGAATACGAAGAGAAACTAAGAATTCAATTAAAGAACTATATACTTTCGGGTAAAATTGTATTTGGCGACACAGTCTCTCTTTATATTAATAATATAGTTGACAGGCTATTAAAAGATGAAAAGGAACTTAGAAATGAGATTAAAGTATATGTAGTAAAGTCATCTCTTGTTAATGCTTTTGCAACAAGCAAGGGATATTTGTTTATCACCACAGGCTTTATTGCTCAAAGTACTAATGAAGCAGAGCTTGCTTTTACAATTGCACATGAAATAATCCATTATTCTAAAAAGCATGGCTATTCTTTAAAAGATGATTTTGATGATATTAAAGATTTTCTAACCTATCACTCTCGCTCCAGAGAACAGGAATTTGAGTGTGATAGAGAAGGATATACAAACTATTATCTTAAAGCAGGATATGATAAGAATTCTCCAATGGGAGTATATGATATATTACAATATTCCTATCTGCCTTTCGATGAGGTGAAAATAGGTAGAGACTATTTTGAAACTCCATACTATAAGTTTAGAGATAATTATTTCCTTGAAAACGTTAACCCTATTTCAAGCAGAGAGAACTATATAGATACGTTCTCTACTCATCCTAACCTTAAGAGTAGAAGAGTGGAAATGGAAAAGTTAATAAAGGAAAACTCTCAAAGCGAAGGCAAAGAATATATCCAAAGCAGGGAGGCTTATGATTATATAAGAACTATTTGTAGGTTTGAAACCATTAACCAACAGATAATGGAGGATAATTATATAAAATCCTATTATAATTCTCTAATCCTTTTAGAAAAACATCCAGATAATAAATTTCTTAGAACTGCAAAGATTGCTTCATTATATGGTATTTCGAAGGTAAAAACCTATGGTAATTATTCCAGATACCTGCTAACAAGAAAAGAAACAGAAGGGGAATTGCAGTTTATTGCCAATTTCTTTGAGAAAGCAAATAAGAAAGAAATTGCATTATTGGCATTAAGAGAGATTTACTTTGGGATGCAAAAAGAAGAAACAAAATATTATACAGCTCTTTTTAATGATATTATTAAGGATTTGTCAGAAGATATGAAGTTAAGTGAATTAAATCAATTCTCTGATTTAAGAATGGATGAAACACCCGAAGCTGATACTGCTGTAAAGAATGATAATAATAACAAATCTAAGTATGACAAGATTAAGGATACAAAGATAGTTGGGCATATCAAGGGCTTTAAGACAGAAAACTATATGCTTGGAGACCTAAAGAAGGATAGTGTTTTTGTTGATAAGTTTGTTAATGTTGTATATAGAAACGAAAGCAAAAAAGCTGGAGATTTGATTAACGAACTTAAGGATGAAAAGAAAGAAACTAAGAAGATTGATAAATTAATTATCTTTGAACCTAACACAATCGTATATAATAAGTACAGCGAAGTAAAGAAATCATCAGAGACAGACGAAAGACTTGCTTTAAAGTTTGAAAAGGAAATTAAAACATTTGCCACAAGAAATGGTATAACTCCAATTATTATGTCAAGCCATAATTTTGATACAAGCTTTTCATATCAGCTAAGAGCAAAAATTCACGATTTTGGAATGGGACTAAATAAATTTGGGGAGATATACTACGAAAGCAGGGATATGGAAAATTACTCTGAGGAATTGGGCTGCGATTATTTGAGTTTTATTGTTCTAAGAAAGCAAAAGAAAAGTGATGGTAATTCTATGTATAAGTCTATTCATACAATAAGCTCGATTATTTACGCTTATCCTTTTTTACCTATAAGTATTTGCCAATGGATTCAATCTTCATATAATGGTGAATTGAATTTTATGGTATATAATTTAGAAAATAATAGTTTTGAACAAACAAATACTATCTCTTTTACCTACGAAAACACTAAAGAGTTTGAAAAACAAGCATTAGATGTTTGCTTTAGGGGAGTTGGAGATAAAAATAGCTCGTATTCAAATCATGGATATTTGGGTAAAAGAACTATATTTAGATTTGAAACCAACCTTTCCCCTTCAATATTACTTCCAAACAGAGATGGTAAGAATGGAGTATTAAATTTCGACTACTCCTTTAATCCAAATATTGAATTTGTTGTAAATGAAAAGAATAGTGTTGGAGCAGGTATTGGTTGGATGAAAACTAAATTCAATTGTGAGGATAATTACTATAATTTATTCCCAAATCTTGGGGATTTAGATATATTAAACTATTCAATCTACTATAAGAACTATAAAGCAATTGCTCCACTTGGATATTATTATAAAATACAACTTGATTATTGGACATACACTCCTAATATGGTTTATCAGTACTACGATTATTCAGGAAATCCAACGAATGATTTATACGTTGACCCAGGTTTTGGATTAGGGTTTAAGATTGAGTATGGAAAGGTATTCTTTGTAAATGATTATATTCAAATTGGAACAGGATGTTCTGTTGGTATGGCATTTAAAGGATGGCGAGAAGTATCGGAAATTGACGGAACAGTACCTGAATGGATAGACCGCACGTTGAGGAGAAAATACTTCCTTGGCATTAACCTAAATATTGGAATTCTGCCTTTTTAATCTGTAAATAATAAACCTAAATAAAATTGATTATGAGAAAAATTACTGTTTTTTGTTTGTTCCTCCTAAGCATATTCTCACTTAATGCTCAACAAATGAATTGGAGCCCGGAGGTTAATACTAATAATAGAAGAGAAGAGGTAGAATACATCGGCTCTGCAAACCAAAAGAACTATTTTATTTCCAAGGCAGCAAAACTTGGTCTTTTTAGTATTAAAATAGAAGTGTATTTCTTTTCAACTAATTCAAATAATGAATTTGTAAAAGAAGGAGATAGAATAATTTTAGAGAACTCAGATATAATAAAAGCCTTTGTAAAGGATAATAATATAAATATCCTCCTTAAAACAATTGATAATGGAGAGGCTATAGTAGAGCTTGTAGTATTTGACTCCGAAACTCTAAACGAAAAAGAAAACGAAGCAAAGGATTTATTGAAGTTTGATATTGGGAAAAGAGACGAAGTGGTTGTTTATTTCAAAGAAAGTGCGGATAAAACCAAGTATTGTTTAAATTACCTTTCTACTGATTACAGAACAAGTAAGGGATATTTGCAGTTTAATGTATTTGAGAATGACAATACTCCATTATGGTCAAATCGTTTTGATAATGATTTCCAAGGAATGCTAAGAATCTATGATTTCCACTTAGAAAACTCTGGAGATGTTTATATGTATGCAGTAAATTCTATTCCTATAAATAAGAAAGAGAAAGAATATAAGTTATTAATCCTAAAAGCTAATGAATACGATACAAGAGATTCAGAGTTTAATATATCTCTTAATTGGGGTATCTCAAGTATGAGCTTCTATAAGATTGATTCAAATATTATTTTCCTTGCAACCCAAAGCCAAGATTTATTAAGCACTTATAAATTAGACCTTGAACAAGAAGATATACTTAGTCAAAATAGTTTTAGATTAATGAATGTAGAGGATAACTATATTGACTGGTCTTTAAGTTCATTTCATAAGCTCGATAATGGAAATTTAGTACTTCCTATGGAGAATAAGTATGCTATTAAGTATATATCTAATAATTCCACTTCCTATGTTTTCTATAATTATAATATGATATTTGCTTTGCTCGACCCTGATAATAATGAATTGATTAAAAAGCAACATATCTCTAAATATATTAGCTTTACTACAACAAAATATATGGAACATGGTTATTTCGAGGCTCCTTATTTCTGCTCTAATGGAGATGAATTCTTTGCTCTCTATAATAATAACGTTAAATACAAGGATTTAGAAGAGAATAGTGTTAGATGGTTAAGCCCTACTTCTTCAAAAGGGAGTAAGAAATTCCAAACACAGTTACTAAGAATTGACCAAAGCGGAAATATTAAGTTAGAAACCTTGTTTTCAATGAAGAAAGATAAGAGAATGTTTAGTGCATATACTACTTTCCTTAACTCTGATAATGAATTAATCATTAGTGGAGGGAATGCGAAGGGATATAGCTTTACTAAGTATAAATTATAAATAGATATTTATTAACCCATCATCTATATATAAAGATATTCTTATGAGAAAGATTATAATATTAGCAGTAATTTCTGTTTTTACGAGCTTTATTACTAATGCTCAAGAGAGAGAATACTCAAAAGGCAAATGGTATTTGGGTCCTCATGTAGGAATAACAAATAATATCCCAAGTATCAAAGGCTATGATTTTACTAATGGTTATAATGTTGGAGCTTTCGGGGGATATTCCTTTACAAACTTACTTGGTATTAACTCTGGAGCCTTGTATTCGTGGGAGTCGAGCTTGGATTTTAGACAAGAATACCTAAAGATACCTGCTATATTTATGCTCCATTTTAAACAAGTACATTTTGGGCTTGGACTTCAGTATAACTTATCTATTAGCGATATAGGATATCTCAATCTCAAAACTTCAAACATGAGCTATGCTTCCGGGATTTTTGAATTTGGATTTAATTCTCCTTATTTGCCATTGCCAGGAGGAGGAATAATCTATATTGGGTTTAGCACTCGCTATATCTTTCGCGTTGGTTACGCCCTATATCCTTGGTCTTATTCTACCCAAGGAGGAGTTGTTGGAGGAGTAATACAAGATGATTACTATTTTGAGTACCGTCCGTTTTTTATTGAATTTGCTTTGCAATACAATATAGGACAACATTTCTCCATTTTCAACTCAAAAGCCAAAGAAACGGTAGTAAGACGCAGATAAACTTGATTATTTATTAGTAAACGTGAATGCTGCTTTGGGCTGATGGGAGATAGCTAACTCCCAACCAGGTTATGCATAGAAGAATGAAGGATATTATTAGTATCCAGTAGATAAAAGCTTTGTCTTTGTATTTTATTCTAAGATGAATAAAGACTAAATAGGCTGTTGCTGTAAGAAAAGCCCATGTTTCTTTTGGATCCCATGACCAATAGTTTCCCCAAGCTTCCTTCGCCCAAATAGCTCCCATAAGCATCCCAAGCAAAAGAAAACCAAAGCCTGAATAGACAAGATTATCCACAAGTTCAACTATCTTATTCTCATAGTTTTTTGAAAGATGATAAAGAATAATAAACGAAGCAATCGTTGCAGCTCCAAACATTGAATAAGATATAATATAAACGCTTACATGTGGGATAAACCATACGCTTTGCAGAGCTGGCATAAGGTTTTGTGTATGAATATCTGGCTTTAGAATATTTATAATTGCAAAGACGCTCGCAACAACTCCTGTATAGGAAACCAACCATTTATACTTCCATTTCTTATAAGTAATATATCCTATTATGGTTAGGAACAAGGAATACCAAAGCCTTGTTTCACCCATTGTTTTGAATATAGGTCTTGATAAATCTCTCCAAAGAAAAGCAATAAACCCTGCAAAGACAATTATACCAGAAATAAAAAGAATCTCAGCAAGTTTAATTTTATTTTTATTCAATATTAATACTGAAGCTGAGAGCCAAAGTATAATTGAAATCACTGCAAAATAGATAAAATAATTCCAAGCCATTTATATAGATTTTTTACCAAGTATAACTAATAATACTCCTCCAACTCCAAGTAGGAAAATCCCAAAATAAACAAAGTAAAGCCAAGGGTCGTGTACGAGTTCGAAGGAAGAATAATTGCTTAATTTGCCCATTTCATTATCATAACCATATTGATACACCCACCAAGACCCAATCTTTAAAGGTTTGTTTACCTCAATTCTTGCTTTCTTGTATTTCTCATCCTGAGTAAATACCTCAATGTCCGAGATATAAGCCTTGGGTTCGGGTTTAGTCATCACCAATGCCAAATTAGTATCTATATTCAAAGCTCTTGGCATTAGAGCATAGTTTCCTGAGCTAATCCAGCCACTAATAACCTTATTTGTTTTCCTGTCTTTTAAGCTGATATTGGCAGAAGGCGTTGAACCAAGCATAGGAGTAAAGCGAAAAGAGGTGTCGCCGTTTGGGATAGAGCTATGGATATAATTATTTAGAGTAATCTTATAACCGTTAAAGCTATAGTTTCGAGTATTGGTATCTAATTGCAAATACGAAACCTTGGTTGTTTTCTCTATCTCTCCAGTCTTCCTATCAATTATTGCAAGCTTTGGAATATAATCCTCGATAATAAAATCATTTAGCTTAATTGCTATTGGTAACTCTATTGCCTCTTGGTTCGAATCATATACCCTCCACTCAATTTCCGACTTATTAACATACATTATATATCTTTGCAAATCGGAATAGCCAAGAGCTGAGAAAAACAAAACCATCCAAAGTCCAAGATGATTAAGAGTAAAGAGTATTTTCTTCTTATTCTTTGAGAATAATCTTTTAATTATTATAGAACCTAAAGAAATAAGGGTTAGGAAATAGATAAGAACAAAGCTCCAGCTTGTAGTCATTTGCCTTAAGCCAAGCCTTGTAAAGAAATTCTCTTTTATTCCTGGGTCAATTCCCTCAGAGGTTAAGATTTGGGGAGTTAGTCCCATAATAATACAGAGAATTGTAAGAGTAGATATTAAACCTACACTTAATTCTAAGGATGAGAAGAATTTGAAAAGAATAGTTTTTTTTCTAAATAAGGATAATAGAATGATAAATAAAACTATTCCTCCTCCAAAAAAGAAATTATAAGGTCTTGCGAGCAAAAAGAAATCGAAATTTCCAATATTATAATTAAGTACAAAGCCCACGAGGACTATGCTCCATACAATTAAATTGTATTCAGTAAATCCCCATGGGCTCTCCCATATCCTCTTACGAGAGTTTTCCATCCTTCTTAGCTTTTTCTATCCACTTAGGTATAACTGTTTGCTTGAAGTTTTCTTTCTTTTGGGTAATGGTTTTCATATCCAATCCAATATAAGTCTGAGCCTTAGCCTTTGAACTAATATCAGGCATCTTTACATCCCTTACTCCTAAATCAATCAATACTTTTTGAAGTTCTAACTGAGCCAATAATGCTCTATCCAAACTATGGGCAAGTATTCTTTGGCTTTCCACAGGTGCATGGAAGCTTGAGCCATGAGACGCTACTACATAATCCCAACGCCATTGTGATTGGCGAATTAGTTCTAAAACAGGAGTCATAGTTTTTTCATTCGCTCCTTTATCCCAGGCTGTCTTTGCCATTATATGTGCTTTAGAAAGTTCTTTCTCAATCCTATCTCTAATCTCATTTACCTTGTCTTGGTACTCGTAAACATAGCTTATTAATTGTTCTTGACTATCTCTATGACAAGTTTGGCAGGTTGAGCTAACTTTTTTCAAAGGACTCATAACTTGGTGGTCAGAGTACTTTATTCCTCCTTCAGATACGTAAGGCATGTGGCAATCAGCACAGGAGAGTCCTCTTTTTGAGTGAGGTCCTAATAGGAACATTTCATAATCTGGATGTTGAGCCTTCAGCATTGGAGCCTTACTAAGATTATGTACCCAATCTACATGCTTAACTTCATCATAATACTTTTCAATATCCTCAACATTCATACCTTTGTCCCATGGTAAGGTAAGATATTTCCCATCTCCTTTGAAATAATATTCAACATGACATTGAGCACATGCCAAAGACCTCATTTCTTGTGGAGTTGCCTTAGTAATATCTTTACCACTCCTTTGAAATGCCTCAATAAGTGCAGGTCTTGTAATAGTTAAGCTCATTGTCTTAGGGTCATGACAATCAGCACATCCAATTGGGTTAACTATTTCTGCACCAAACTGACTCCAGTTTGATTTATAAAACTTTTCTATTCCTATTTCGCTCATCATTCTTGGAACATCAGGGCTTTTACATGTCCAACAGGTTGAGGGTTGAATATCTCCCTCACCAGGATTCATTGGACTTGCTGTTCTAAGAGTATTCCTAACATCATCTATTGCATGAAAGTGTCCTCTTGGAGCTGAATAATCCATTGCAAAAGCATATCCTGCCCAAAGCACGACCATTTCAGGTCTTTCCTCTAAAACATCTAAAGGCATATTACCATTATGTTTGCTCTTGAAATCCATTTCCTTGGTTTTCTTCCAAGTTGTGTATTCTCTTGGGTAGTTAATCCCCCAAATATCACTTTTAGGTTCTATTCCTTTTATCTCTACTTTTTTATTGCTGTAGAGTGTTGCAATTTCGGCTCTTCTTTCTGTTATAGATGCTGCAAGCAATCCTAATAAAAATACGCCTACCATTACAAAGGCTAAGATTGACCAACCTATGATTGGTCTTTTCTTAATTGCGGAGTTGAGTTTTTTAATCATAATATAATAGTTTTTATATCTTATTTAATCGAATTCTTAAGCCAATTAGGAACGGGACTCTTAGGCATTGGGGCAAGAGAATTTGGAGATGAAGAGATATTACTTACTTTAGTATGAGGTACATCTGTATGGCAATCCCAACATGCCTTACCCTCTCCTTTTTTAGTATCCTTAAAGCTTATCCTTCCTGTATTTACCATTGCAGTATTTAGATGTTCATGACATCTTATGCAATTATTCATTATTACAGTATAACTTGGGTCTCTTGGTCGAATTGACTGAGGCTCTGCGTGTGCTGTAAAGACAGCAGAATGGTAAAGTCCATCAGCTGCTTTGAAATAGAATTTTGAAATTACATTATTTTGCGGTACATGGCAATCGTTGCAATGTGCATAATTCCTATGCGAAGAATGTTGCCAAGTATCGTAATACGGACTCATAATATGGCAATTAATACATGCCTCTGGTTCATCGGACAAATAAGAATGTGCCCTAGACATATACACTGAATAAGAGCCTAACCCAGCGATAATTCCCCCAATTATAAAGAATGGAAGGATTAACCAATTTGGTAAAAGAGATAATAGTTTCCTCATAATCAATAGTTTTAAATCCCAACTCTAATACCCCACAATCAATCTTAATACCGCAAAGATATAAAATATTTAATACGAAACAAATAAAATCAAGTTTTTTCTTTCCTAAATCTATTTTCTTATATCTTGATTCTATTTTCATAAAGCTAAGTAAGCAGGAGAAAATCCTTAAAAGTTGTGGTTTTCGAAGTATTCCCATAGTTTATCTTCTGGGGTTGGAGCTGTAAAACTCATTATTTCTTTCTTTACTGGATGGACGAAACTTAAGAGTCTTGAATGTAGAGAAATTGAACCATCGGGATTGCTTCTATCAAATCCATATTTTAAATCTCCTTTAATTGGGCAACCTATTGCGGATAGTTGTACTCTTATTTGGTGGTGTCTTCCACTTAATAGCTCTATTGATAATAGGAAATACTTATCGCTCTTGCCGATTAATGTATAATTTAACTCAGCTTTTAAACCATTATTTACATCCTTAGTAATATAAGACTTGTTCTTTTCCTCATTCTTCTTTAGATAATTTACCAAGTTACCTTTCTCCTTTGGAGGAGGATTTTTAGTAATTGCCCAATAGGTTTTATGAATCTCTCTATTTGAAACCATCTTATTAAGTCTGACAAGAGCTTTTTCTGTTTTAGCAAACACAAGAGCTCCTGAGACAGGTCTGTCTAAACGGTGAACTACTCCACAATAGATATTTCCTTGTTTATTATACTTTTCTCTAAGATAATCCTTAATCTTATCTACTAGTGAAATATCATTGGTCTTGTCACCATGCACAATCTGCCCTGGATATTTATTTATAACTAATATATGATTATCCTCAAAGAGGATTTGTTTAGAAAAGTTACTCATTTCTAAGTTTTATAGTGTAGCTATTACGCTAAGTCCTCCCTTAACCTTGTCTTCTAATTCGCAATGTATATCACAATCCAAAGGCACAAATACATCTACTCTAGAGCCAAATTTAATAAAGCCCAATTCTTCTCCTTGCATTACCTGTTGCCCTTCTTTAGCATAACATACTATCCTGCGTGCTAAAGCTCCAGCTATCTGTCTAATCATTATTCTTTTCCCATTCTCAGTTTCTAAACAAACTGAAGTTCTCTCGTTAAGGGTTGAAGATTTTGGATTTTTTGCTATTAGATATTTACCACTATGATAATTAACATAAACAATTTTCCCATTCACAGGATAACGATTAACATGGACATTGTTAGGTGACATAAAGGTGGAAATTTGAATGCATTCGCAATTTAAAAATTCAGATTCATAGACTCTTTCTACAACAACTATTGTTCCATCAGCTGAAGCAATAATCTGGTTAGGACTGTGTATAATTTCTCTTTTTGGAATTCTGAAGAACCTTATAATTAGAAATGCAAATACAAATAATCCGGCCATTAATATATACCAGAACCAGTTAAAGTTATCAATATACGTACAGATTAATGCTAAACTAATAATTAAAATCAAGATTGTAAAGAACGTAATCTTGTAACCTTCTTTGTGAATATACATAGTGTTATATTGTTTAATTAATTTAATCTCAAATAAATATATGAGTAAATGAAGGGCAGAACAATAAATAGAATATCAAACCTATCGAGTATTCCACCATGACCTGGGAGTATTTTCCCGCTATCTTTGACTCCTATTTGTCTCTTAAACATGCTTTCTACTAAATCACCAAAAGTCCCTATAACTGTAACAATAAGACCTATAATCATCCAATCCCAAAACTCTAAAGGTGAATTTGATAATTTATATATAATTATTGAGAATATCTGAACAAAAACAAGACCTGCGAAGAAACCTTCCCAACTCTTCTTTGGGGAAATTCTTTCAAAAAGTCTATGCTTACCAAACTTAACACCAAACAAATAAGCAAAGCTATCATTAGTCCATGCAAGGATAAAAATTCCTAATAAAAGGCTTGGGTAAAAACCTGTATCTTCATTCAATGGGTTTGCTATCCAATTTGTCAATCCAAGGGGAAGGGAAATATATATTATACCTAAAAAGGTATAGGCTATATTATCAAATGGTTTATCGGTTTTCCTAAACAATTCAATTATAAATGTAGTGAAAGCTAAGATAAGTAATGTGATAAGTATAAATAAAGAATACTTTGAGAAATAAGGTAGAAATAGAGAATATGTAATTATTCCCATTATAAAGCCAAGAGTTTTTAGAGGATATATAGTTTTTTTTGATGAATTCTTATAAAATTCCCAAAGAGCTATAATATTGATTAACCCAAAGAATGCTGCTAATATATGGCTATTGAATATAATAGAAACCACAACGGTAATAACGTATATGCTCCCTGTAATAGTTCTAATAGTCAAATCCTTCATAGCATTAAGTGTTTTTATTTAGTTCATATCTTCAACTACATAGAAGTAAATTTCCTTTAACTCATCTTGTAGTAGTTTGATTGGATTAATAATAAGTGTTGGGTTATTACTTGGGGTGTCAAATCTATCTAACTCCATATTCGGTGTGATATCGGAAGAATAACAAATAACAATTAGTATTTTTGGAAGCTCATCATTTAATATGTCATTAGCATTAAGCATAATAAGATTAAGATTGCAGACTGTCTTTATTGCCCTTAATATTAGCACGTCTTTATTCTCTAAAGTCCAATTTCTATACTCCATTAGTGTAAGTATCCTTTGCATTGCTTCCTCATCCGAATTGCAATATTGAAACTTTCCACCCTCAGCAACAAAACGTTCTGCAAAAACCATTACATAATCATCCTCTATGTTTTTATAAACATTCTTAGACATATCTATGTCTGGATAAGGAATATCCCCCTTCTCAATTAGGGAGTTTCTAATTATTTTCAATAGTCTTTCCTTGTCTGAACTTCCCTTCATTATCACCTACTGCTGAGTTTTTTCTTCTTCTTCAATGACAATATCCTCATCAATCTCATTTTTCTCATCAATCTCCTCAATCATCTCTTGCTCCTTGTGAGGGTCAATTTCTTCAAAAGGTCGTTTCCCAAATATATCTTCTAGATCTTCTCTAAAAATTACTTCTCTCTCAACTAAAAGACTTGCAAGTTTATCTACTTTTTCCCTATTTTCAACAAGTATTTCTTTAGCCTTAGTATATGCACTCTCAATAAGTTCGTGGATTTCTTTGTCAATTAACTCAGCAGTTTTTTCAGAGAATGGCTTATTAAAACCAAATTCACTCTGCCCTGAAGAGTCATAATAGCTTATATTACCTAATTTTTTGTTTAGTCCATAATATGCAACCATTGAATAAGCCATCTTAGTAACTCTTTCTAAATCATTCAATGCACCTGTTGAAACCTCTCCAAATACAATTTCTTCTGAGGCTCTACCTCCAAGAAGTGAAATCATTTTATGGAGCATTTGTGTTTTTGTTGTAATATGTCTTTCCTCTGGTAAATACCAAGCAGCACCAAGTGCCATCCCTCTTGGGACAATGGTTACTTTTATCAATGGGTCTGCAAATTCTAACATCCAAGAAACAGAAGCGTGACCAGCCTCATGATAAGCTATTGTTTTTTTCTCATGTGGAGAGATTACCTTATTTTTCTTCTCTAAACCTCCAATTATTCTATCAACTGCATCCAAGAAGTCTTGTTTGCCAATTAGTTTCTTATTATGACGAGCAGCAATCAAAGCTGATTCATTACATACATTTGCTATATCAGCCCCGGAAAAACCTGGAGTTTGTTTTCCAAGAAAATCTAAATCAACTTCTTTTTTATCGTATTTTAAATTTCTTGTATGTACTTTGAAAATAGCTTTTCTCTCTTCTAAATCTGGCAAATCTACATATATTTGACGGTCGAAACGACCTGCTCTTAATAATGCCTTATCTAAAATATCTGCTCTATTTGTTGCAGCTAATATTATTACCCCTGCATTTGTCCCAAATCCATCCATTTCAGTTAAGAGTTGGTTAAGAGTATTCTCTCTTTCATCGTTTGAGCCTGATGCAAGATTCTTACCCCTTGCTCTCCCAATTGCATCTATCTCATCAATAAATATAATACATGGAGCTTTTTCCTTTGCAGTTTTAAATAAATCTCTTACTCTTGAAGCTCCTACTCCCACAAACATTTCAACAAAATCAGAACCTGAAATTGAGAAGAAAGGCACCTTAGCCTCTCCTGCAACTGCTTTTGCAAGAAGAGTTTTACCAGTTCCTGGAGAACCTACTAGCAATGCTCCCTTAGGTATCTTTCCTCCAAGATTAGTGTATTTCTTAGGATTCTTTAGAAAATCAACAATCTCCATAACCTCAACCTTAGCCCCTTCAAGTCCTGCAACATCAGCAAAGGTTACTTGAACATCAGTATTCTTATCATAAAGCTTTGCTTTGGATTTGCCTACATTGAAGATTCCTCCTCCCATACCGCCGCCTCCACCGCTGCTTCCTCCTCTCATCATTCTAAGAAATAGAAACCAAATAGCAATCATTATAACAATTGAGATAATAAATGAAAAATTACCATCCCAAATACTTTGTCTTTTCTCAGTGGAAACATTAATCCTATTTGAAGCAATTATCTTGCTCTTTTTAACTTCATCACTTACCCCAACAGTATCCTTTGCAATCCATTGGTCTTCTACTGTCTTTAACTGTTCTCTAAAATCCTGATAATCCACAAACTTATACAGATAAAACCCATTGGACTTAACTCCAGGAGTATTACCAAACATATTACTCTTAGGCTTTAAATCCTTATAAAGAGTATCTCTCTCAATCGCTTCAGCTTTGATATAAATCTCTGCAAATTCTTTATTTACAACATTTATCTTGCTAAAATCCTTATTTAAGATAACCACTTGTAGTTTATTCCAGTCCACATCTCTTTTAATAGATTTCTCACCAGAATCACTCATCCATATAATACCTAAAATCAATAATACTCCTAAATAAATCCAATAAACATTAAATTTTAACTTAGGTGCATTATTCCCCAAAGGAGACTTAAATCCTTTTTTATTTGGTTTATTATTTTGCTTATTGTCCATTTTGATTTAAAAAATAATTATTCTTTGTTTTCAATATGAGTTTGAGGAGCATCCTTCCACATCGACTCAATTCTATAGAAATCTCTTGCTTCCTCGAGCATAACATGAACAATTACGTCGAAATAATCTAAAAGAACCCAAAAACAGTTTTGAAGTCCTTCTACTCTTTTTGGGTCAATTCCCATATTTATTTTTATCTCCCTGTCAATTGCCTCAGTAATTGCATCCACATGACTTGGAGAATTTCCAGTACAAATAACATAAAAATCAAATAAAGAACCTTCTTGTTCTCTTAAGTCTATAATAGTAATATCTTTGCCTAATTTGTCTTCAATAGCCTTAATAGCCATTGTAGTCATAGCCTGAGATAATTTATTTTCTAATTTCTTTCCAGTCATAATTTACTTATTAATTAACTTGCAAATATAGTAATAAAAATTCATTCAATCAAAAATCAATTTTATATAATAAGTAATAGAGTGGGTTGAGTAAAAAAATCAAGAAAAAAATCAAGTTTATTTGGTGGATAAAAATAATGTTTATATCTTTGCAACCTCAAAATAAGGGAAGGCGTCGTAGCTCAGTTGGTAGAGCAGAGGACTGAAAATCCTTGTGTCACTGGTTCAAATCCAGTCGATGCCACAAAATGAAAGGATGTAGAAAACTACATCCTTTTTCTATTTTAATAATTTACATTCAGGGTCGTACTCATCTAATTTATTGCTCCAAAGATACTTTCTTGTTTCCTTAACTATTACTCCTGAGAGGAAGATAACAGATAATAAATTAGGTATTGCCATCAAGGCATTCATGGTATCGGAAATATTCCATACTAAATTAAGATTAATAACAGCTCCAATAAATACAATAACTACCCAAGTTAAGCGATAGTATATTATTAATTTCTTTCCTCCCAAATATTCTATAGCCTTCTCTCCATAATAGCTCCAACCAAGTATTGTTGAGAATGCGAAAGTAATAATACCAAAATTAATAATTATGTCTCCAAAAAATGGCAATTTAGAAAAAGCAGCTTGAGTTAGTAAAGCGGTTTTTGAGGCGTCAATATCGGGATAAGCAACAACTGAGCTTACAATTACCAGCCCTGTAAGAGCACATACAACAACTGTATCCCAAAAAGTACCTGTTGAGGAAACTAAAGCTTGACGAACACTATTACGAGTTTGAGCAGCAGCAGCAATAATTGGTGCGGAGCCTAAACCACTTTCATTAGAAAATAGCCCTCGAGCAATACCAAATCTTGCAGCCATCATAACAGTCCCCCCTACAAAACCTCCTCCTGCAGCTTGAGGAGTAAATGCAGATTTTGCTATAAGAAGAATAGTTTCGTCTAAGAAATTCCAATTCATTATTAAAATTACTATGCAACCGATAATATAAAAGGCAGCCATAAAAGGGACTAATCTTCCACAAACCTTTGCAATACTTTTCACCCCAAAGAAAATGACTAAAACAACCAAAGCAACTAAAACAATTCCAGATGTTATATGAGGGACATTATAAGTTGTATACAAACAATCAGCAATAGCTTTTGATTGAACTCCATTACCTATTCCAAAGGATGCAAAAATAGTAAACACACAAAACAAAACAGCAAGCCATTTCATTCTTAATCCTTTCTCAATTGCGTACATTGGACCTCCAAGCATTTTCCCATTCTCTGTCTTTTCTCTGTATTTTACAGCAAGAAGACCTTCGGAATACTTTGTTGCTATTCCTAAAACCCCAGTTAGCCAACACCATAAAACAGCACCAGGCCCACCAAGCGAAACAGCAGTCCCAACTCCAATAATATTACCTATACCAATAGTTGCTGCAAGTGCAGTCATTAATGCTCCAAACTGAGACACATCTCCTTTTGAGTTATTGTCTTTAATAAAAGAAAGTTTGATTGCTTTAAGAATTTGTAATTGAGGAAATTTCAGACGGATTGTCATATAAATATGAGTTCCGAAAAGAAGAATAATCATTGGCCAGCCCCATAAAAAACTACTTAAATTAGTAAAAAATAATTCTAATTGCTCCATAATATAAAAAATGATTTGATTTGACAAATATATCTAAAGATGCAAAAGTAATAAAAA
>Ga0265293_10006457_pt1 | contig 18751 bp, 19 predicted proteins | sample Munlanlewell138R_FD_192505 | JGI IMG/M metagenome (GOLD analysis project Ga0265293, IMG submission 192505) | Leachate microbial communities from a municipal landfill in Southern Ontario, Canada - Leachate well 138R | ecosystem: Engineered > Solid waste > Landfill > Unclassified | place: Canada... | reverse complement strand
TTAGTAAACTTGCTAAAGATTACGAACTCTATAGTGTTGAATTTAAAACCATCGAAAGTTATTTACATGGTTATTATTTCTCGTTTCAAATCGTCTTAAGTAATGGCGAGAAACAATCACTTAAAACCAACCCTTATTTTAGAAGTTATGGCGTCCGTAATTATCAACATTACTTAAACAAAGTCGTGACGATTGCCTATCATCCTCACTACGAATACGCCATAGTAATGGATATCATCAAAGAATAAGGTAATGTTTCTTATTGGCCTCCTCCAAAGTGCACAAACACGATTCCCCCCCGCAAAATAACAGAAAAAAGATAAGTATTTCACCTAATACCCCTAGCATTGTGAGCACCGCTAATGGAGCTATTTTGAATTTTTTGGCATTCTGTAAAAATATATGTTAGTATTAGTTAATAAACTTACGTCAGCAAGTTGACTCCATCATTAACTATCCAACCGATATCAGATCGATTATTCTATAAAGAAGAAGATGTTAACTTTATTATTTTACTTAACACGTCCAACTATCAGTCTTCATCCATCGAATACGCCAACGAATCATTTATAGAATTAGAGATATCTTCTTATATAGAAAATATATGAAAGAAAATCACGAATTACTGATAACTAATTTGAAAGAAAAATGGGTAATCGAATGAGAAAAAAATTAATGTCATTAGGTATCTTAGCAATGACCGTAGGAATACTCGTTAGTTGTGGCGGTGTTAAAAAATATCATGCGACCCTTTATGATACGGCGCTCAAGTGGATGACAGATGAATACATCACCGCAAATATGACAAATAATTCAATGATTCCGGAAAGTCGTGAAAGTCCGGGATCGATTATTAATACCATACGAACCGAGAGCGAATTTGAAAATGCTTTCACTACGTTTCCAAAAGAACTTGATTTTGAAAAGGAAATGCTTATCTTATATTTTTTTACGGGAGATATTATCATTCACAAGATAACAGGTGAGCGTGCTTTCTCCTATCGCATTAAAAAGATAAGTTTTGCAAATGAAGTGCTAAATCTAACATTGGCAAAGAAAGCATTGGTGAAGGGTCCGACGGGTTCCCCTCCAACCCAAGAATGCCTTGTGGTTGCAATGGACAAACTTGATTATTCTGCCATAAATGTGAGCTTAATTTATGACTAATATAAACTCTATTAGGGAAAGGTATTTATCTCAATGAAAAAAAGTCTTGATTATTATCTTTTAAAAATGCAAATCATATATTATCTTATCGCTTGGTCGATCCTCACGTTAATTTACGTTATGATATAAACATTTATCTTTATGAATACGGAATATGCGGAAACCGGCATATTTGTAATCTTGATTCCCTTTTCCTTAACGAGTCTCATCTTAATTCCGGTGATTCTTATATCATCCTTTAAACTGATCAAACTTAGTAAACTTGCTAAAGATTACGAACTCTATAGTGTTGAATTTAAAACCATCGAAAGTTATTTACATGGTTATTATTTCTCGTTTCAAATCGTCTTAAGTAATGGCGAAAAACAGTCACTTAAAACCAACCCTTATTTTAGAAGTTATGGCGTCCGTAATTATCAACATTACTTAAACAAAGTCGTGACGATTGCCTATCATCCTCACTACGATTACGCCATAGTAATGGATATCATCAAACCATAAGGTATTGTTTCTTATTGGCCTCCTCCAAAGTACACAAACACGATTCCCCCCCGTATAGCAACATAATATAGGTACCTATGTAACCGAACGTGCTAACCTCCCATTTTGCTTTTTCTAAGGTTTAATCAATAATACTTGAATTTTCTTTCAAGCTCAGTATAATTAATAAGCGATGGACCAGTGGTGTAGTGGTTAACATGTCTCCCTGTCACGGAGAAGATCGAGGGTTCGATCCCCTTCTGGTCCGCCATCGCAAGTGTAGTTCAATGGTAGAACATTAGCCTTCCAAGCTAAATACGCGGGTTCGATTCCCGTCACTTGCTCCAGATTTCGCATAAAGACACTTGGTGTCTTTTTTCTTTAACAAAAGCAAACTTAACGCGAAAAATCGTTGACTTTACCGACATATTGTCGTATTATAAGACCAACTCCGAATCCAATCGAGTGGGGGACCCAAATTGATCGGGGGTGAATCGAGCAATCGTAAGGATACTTAATGTCCTGAACCCGTCAGCTAACCTCATAGGAGTCATTAAGCATCGAAGAAATACATGAGGTGCTCATATGGATCCAATCTATGTCTTAATCTTTAAAATCGCTGTGGTCTTACTGGTCGGTTTTATTGGGGCAATCATCGCCCGCAAATTCAAACTCCCGAACGTGTCGGGTTTTTTAGTGCTTGGCCTTATTCTCGGCCCATCACTTGGGTTAATCTTTAAAGGTTATCCTGGCTTTATCACGAAAGCAGAAAATGAATCGCTAAATTTTATTAGCCAAATCGCCTTAGCCTTTATTGCCTTCTCAATCGGGGCCGAATTTTCTGTGAAAACGATTAAAAAAGTAGGTAAACCGATTTTAGTCATGACCACAACCGAAGTTCTTGGCGCGGTCTTAGTTGTGTTTTTTGCCATGTTTTTACTACCAAAACCGGCTAATATCATGCCGAACGGCTATAATCCCTTTGCAAGCGGAAATATTGCCTTTGGTTTGATTCTAGCGTCAATGTCGGCCGCCACAGCTCCTGCTGCGACGTTGATGGTCATTCGTCAATACCGGGCTTACGGTCCAGTCACCAAGGCCATCTTACCAATTACCGCCCTTGATGATATCTTTGGCATTGTGGTCTTTGGCTTTTTTATGTCTTTCGCCCAACTCTTACAACCAAGTGGTCCTCTTCCACCTGTTTGGCTGATGATATCAAAACCATTTATTGAAGTTTTTGGATCGATTGGCTTTGGGATGCTCGTCGGCTTTATCCTTTCAAAAGTCGTCAATAAATTTGATAAGATTCGGGATGACTTGCAAATCCTTGCCTTACTTGCCGTTTTTGCGACGATTGGTGGTAGCTACTTTATTAACTACTGGCTTGAACCTTACGGCATCGCCATTAGTCAATTACTCGCCAACATCATGGTCGGCACCATGATTGCCAACATCGCCAAAAAACCCGAAATGAGTTTTAGTGCAATTAATGATTTTGCGACGCCATTTTACGTGATGTTCTTCACCCTTGCTGGAGCGGGACTTGATCTTGCAATTCTAGGCACTAATCCGCTCTTACTTGCCTTAGCTGGCATTTATATTCTTGCCCGTGGCTTTGGGAAATGGCTTGGTATCGCCGTCGGCGCGAAAATAGTCAATGCCGAGCCAACCATTAAAAAATATTTAGGGATTGCGCTTTTACCACAAGGTGGGGTCTCGATTGGCCTTCTTGCCGTTGTCTTCGTTCAAATGTATCCAATGTATTCAGAAATTTCGACTATAATAATGTTATCAATACTTGTGTATGAAACCTTTGGACCACTCTTCGCCAAGTTTGCGATTAGTAAGGCTGGCGAAATCAATGGTCTTGATCGATTAGAAGAAATGTCGGGTCTCGAAGGAATCGAGTTATCCGAAGAAGGAGCTTAATATGCATATCTTATTCATCGTCTTAAATGATCTTTCATTCCTAGACCAAATCCTTGCCAAATTCTTAGACTTAAAAGTTCGCGGCGCAACGATTATTGATAGCCAAGGCATGGCCGCCGCAATTATGCAAAATGAAGGCATGATGGGATTGCGTTCAGGTCCATTCTCACGGTCGCTTGAAAATGATCAAAAAGAATCAAAAACCATTTTTACGGTCATTCCTGAAGAAGAAAAAGTCCATGAGGTAGTCCGCGAAATTCAAAGTATTTTTGAACACTCTAAGAAGCAAGTTATTGGCTTTATGTTTACCATGCCAGTCAGCGGTATTTACCCTTTTAAACCCAAAATTTACTAAAGACCATTTATCGAAATATGACCCGTGGAAACACGGGTTTTCTATTATCTGATCGTCGTGCTTATCATCTGAATTCAAACGAGGATTGACATCTTTGAGTTATGATATAATTTAAAAGCAATGAAAAATAAAAAAGAACCGACCTTTAATGAATATTTAAATCACCTTAATCCAAATGATGTCCAAGCCGTCAAAAGTTTTTTTGTCAATTTTAAACAACATATGAGCCTACCGCTTAGTGAAGAAAAGAAATTACGGCAAGATCTCGAAGTTGCGCTGATGTATTATAACGCGATTGGTGTTTCGGTCACCGAAGCATTAAGACGGCTTGATAACGAAAACCTTGGCGGGTTTTATGCCCGACCACCCCTTTTATATTACGCCCTCGATGATTCCGCGAAAATTTATCCTTTATCCATGAAACACGGGGTAATGAATGTCTTTCGTCTATCCGCCATCTTAAAAGATGATATTATTCCGGCGCTCCTTCAAATCGCCTTAACCTTTACCATTAAACGGTTTCCGCGATTTGCCACCACCCTTAAGAAGGGATTCTTCTGGCATTATTTAGACGCGAATAAGCAACATTACGCGATTGAAAAAGAAGAACACTTACCGTGTCGCCCGATTAAGGTCTCAACCACGGGTTCAAAAGCTTTCCGTGTCCTTTATTTCAAAGGGCGCATTAGCGTTGAATTCTTCCATACCTTAACTGACGGCCGTGGGGGGATGGTTTTCTTACAAACGCTGATTGCCACCTATTTAGAATTAACGGGGGTCGCAAAAGTAGCGCATCCAGGCATTCTTGATATTAATAGTTGCCCCGACCCGGGCGAAGACGCCAATGAGTTTAAACGGGCCGAAGCAAAGAAAGCCTCGGGTTTTAAAGACAAAAAAGCTTTACAAATGAGTGGCCGAATTGCAAATATCGTCCCCGCACAAATCTTACATCTTAAACTTAGCGCCCAAGCCCTTAAGGAAGTTTCTAAAGCACATGGGGTGACGATTACGAATTATCTCCTTGGCCTTTTCTTGCTCGCCTCTAAATACGCAACCGAAGAAGTAAAAGGTGATATCTCAATTCAACTACCTGTTGATATGCGCAAATTTTATCCTTCCAATACACTTGCGAATTTCTCAATGTATGCCGGGATCCGTTTTAATGTGAATGAGATTACGATATTAGATAAAATCTTACCGCTTATCAAAAAACAATTAGAAGAAAAAGCAAATTACGAAAAGATGAGCGAAATGATGTATAGCGCCCATAAAATGAACCGTGAAGTACGTGCGGTCCCCCTATTTTTAAAATCGCCAATTGCAAAAATTGCTTATGGCCTCATTGGTGAAGCCATCTTTACGACCACCTTCTCGAATATCGGCGTGGTGAACGCTCCGCCTTACTTTAGTGACTACATTGATAGTTATGACTTTATCCTTGGGCCACCGCAGGTAAACCGCGCGGCTTTAACCTTAATTACCTTTAAAAATGTATCAACCTTAACCATCACAAAAAGTACCAAAGATCCTTCGTTTGAAGAAGAACTTTATCGACTTTTACAAAAAGATGGTTTGCAATTTGAATTAGAAGGGAGTGCCCTATATGAACCTAAACGTCGTATACCCCGCAAAAAGTATAAGAAGAGACCTTAGACGAAACGCCATCTATTGGGCAAAATATCCTTTCGTCCTCGGCGCCATAGCGAGTCTTGTTGTCAACCTCTTAATTGGTGGCCCTTTATGGAGTGCAATCGTTATTTGGGGACTTTGGTTAATTTGGCAATTTTTCTTTATTCCAACTTTAGTTGAGCACAATCGAACGAGTATCGCTGTTAAAACATCAATCAATGTAACCATTCTGATCATCATTATTTATTTGATCTATCCTGCTTGGCCGGGCGTTGAAGTTGCTGCCCTTGTCGTTGGTGGTGGCCTACTTATTACCGCTATCTTATTCTTTTCTAATGTCGCCCGCCAAAAGCAAAATGTCTTCCCTTTACTTATCTTTGTTCTCATTTCGATCATCTTTGCAAGTGTCGCCTACATCTTCCGTCAAGAAGAACCCTTAGGCTGGGCCATGCTCGTCGCTATCAGCCTTGCGCTTGCCATTTTTCTATCGACCGCCATCATTTTAAAAATCAACTTCATCCGCGAACTAAAAAAACGTTTTATGATGTAATTTAGACAAGACATTTTTGGGATTTTGTGTATAATATTTTTACTGCAGCTGTAGTTTAGTGGTAGAACTTTAGCTTCCCAAGCTAACCGTGCGGGTTCGATTCCCGTCAGCTGCTCCAAAAATGAATGAATTAGCTTCCAAATCTAGAAACAAATCGGAAAAGATTAACTTGGATTGGGAGTTTTTTTATTTCAGGCTTACATAAGCGAATATCGTGCATGAAATCATGTATAATATTTTTATTGATTTAGGGGGATTATATGACTAATTCGACCGGATATACTTACACCGCAATCTTCTTCTTGCTCTTAATTATTGCCTTCGTGATTAAATCATTAGTTCACCAGCGGCATTTTGGTAAATATTCAAAACTTGAGTCACTTTTAAAATATTTCATGATCTTTTTACCGATGATTTATCTTTTTGTGATTGACCTTGACTGGTCTTTTGGTCTCAACTTTTTGCCAAGTCAAAATAGTGCCGATTTGACGTGGAGTGTCTTCCACATTGGTTCACTTGTGGTGATGCTTATTTTTATGGCGATTCTATTAGCGCGCGCTCCGATTGACGCTAAAAGTCAACGCCGTTATCTAGGGGGCCGGTTAGATGCTGTTGACCATACGATTTTCCAACTTGGATTGATGATGGTTGGAATCGAGATATTCAAACAACTTGTCTTTTTAAATCTAGGTGATGGACTCGCCAATTACCAATGGTATGGGCTTCCCTTACAATTTTGTTCCGTTCCGATATTCTTATATCCTCTCTCTCCGCTTGTAAAAAATAAACGGATTAAGGATGCCTTATATTCCTTTATTGCCATCTTCACGCTTGTTGCCGGCTTATCGGTCATGCTTGTTGGGGGTAGTGTCTTTACGTTAAACGTTTCCATCTCTATTCACACCATGCTTTGGCACGGGACGATGGTCATTGTCGCAAGTTACGTGATGGTCGCCCGTAAATTAGGAAGCAAGTGGCGTCAATACGTGGAGGCTTTAATCGTTTTAGCAATCTTAGTCGTGATCGTTCAGATTGTTAATGTGAGTTTCCATTTCTTAAGTTTTAAATTCCCAGGGTTAGAATCGTTTGATGGTTTCTTTATCAATCCATGGGCCATTAATCAAAATATGCCAGTCTTAAGTAATATCCGCATTGCCCTTCAAGAGAGTGGCATGCATGTCGCTTTTGTCGGTATCATCTTCACCCTTTTATATTTAACAACCTTTGCGGTGGGTGGTCTTTTAATCTTTGGAGTTGCCCGTTTAATTCATCACCAAGTTAGCACTAAATCACATTTAAATGAAAGCCAAGTAAAGGTTTAATTATGAAAAAAAAGCTCATTATTGCCACGCATAACCCCAACAAAGTAAAAGAATATCGTTCTCTGTTTGCGAGTACAGAATATGAAATTATCAGTCTTAGTGATCTAAACTTCCATGATGATATCATTGAAAACGGTGAGACGTTTGCCGATAATGCCATCATTAAGGCAACGACCATTCATGAACGCTTTAATTTACCCGTCATTGCCGATGATAGTGGGCTAAGTATTACCGCCCTTGATGGGTTTCCTGGCGTTCAATCCGCCCGCTTTATGGATGGCGAACCTTACACCGCTAAAAACCAAGCCATCATCGAAAAACTTATCGATCACAGTGATCGTTCCGCCAAATTCGTGGCAGCGATTGCCCTCGTTGGGGTCGATCTCTTTCCGCAAGTATTTATTGGTGAAGTGAAGGGTACAATCCTAACCGAACAACGAGGAAACGATGGTTTTGGATATGATCCTATTTTTTTCTATCCGGATTTTCAAAAAACATTTGCTGAATTAACCATGACCGAAAAAGAAAAAATTTCCCATCGCGGTAAAGCAACTGACTTATTACTCAATTATTTAAAAGATCATCCGTTCTAAAACATCAAATATTGGCGGATTTTATGGACAATTTTAATATCTGCCCCGAGAAAAGGCAGTTTTAATATATCATCTTTCGTATAGAACCCAGCACTTTGATGGACAAATAAAGAAAAACTCGGGTCTTCAGTCGTGGCAATGAAGACATCCATTTCAAGTTGAAAAGTTGGATAGTCATGACTAACGTGCATAAAAAGATCACCGACTACAATATCCATCGCTAATTCTTCAAGAATTTCCCGTCTTAAAGCCTCTTTTGGCGTTTCATTCGGTTCAATTTTACCACCTGGAAACTCAAACTTCCCAAAGCGGTCATCGTTTTCATTGCGCGCGGCGGCAAATAATTTTCCTTCATGGAAGATAAGTCCTGCGACAACATGCTTAACTTGTTTTTGATTCATAAGTCATTTCCTTCATTCCTTAGTAGTATAGCAAACATTCACGCGATCCGCTTTGATTATTAATCGGGATTATTTTATCGATATTGTGCTTTATTTTGCTTTATCACTACTATATATGGTCCATTTTGTTTATAATATATGTGGCTTAAATAGAGGAGGATGAAACATGCCAAGAATTATAGATGTCTACGCTCGCGAAGTCATTGACTCACGCGGCAACCCAACCATTGAAGTTGAAGTTCAAACCGAATCAGGTGCTTTTGGAAGAGCGATTGTTCCAAGTGGTGCAAGTACTGGTGAACGGGAAGCTTTAGAACTCCGTGATGGCGATAAAAGTCGCTTTCTCGGAAAAGGTGTTTTAACAGCCGTCAAAAATGTTAATGAAATCATTGCCCCTGAAATTATTGGAATGGATGCAGATGATCAAGTCGGTATTGATATGACCTTACTTGAACTTGACGGCACACCATTTAAAAAGAACTTAGGTGCTAACGCCTTACTCGGTGTCAGCTTAGCTGTCGCCCGTGCCGCTGCTGATTACTTTGGCATGAGTTTATATAATTACATTGGCGGACCAAACGCCAAAGAACTACCAGTCCCAATGATGAACGTCATTAATGGTGGTGCGCACGCTGATAGCAGCGTTGACTTCCAAGAATTCATGATTATGCCTGTTGGTGCACCAAGCTTAAAAGAAGCCTTACGGTGGGGTGCGGAAGTATTCCACAGTTTAAAAAGCGTCTTAAAAGCCAAAGGTCACATTACCGCAGTTGGTGATGAAGGCGGTTTCGCCCCAAACCTTGCGAGTAACGAAGAACCAATTCAAGTCATCATGGAAGCTATTAAAAAAGCTGGCTATGTCCCAGGCAAAGATTTCTTTATCGCCCTTGACGTGGCCGCGAGTGAATTCTATGACGAAAAAACAAAGAAATATGTCCTTAAAAAATCAGGCGGCGCAATTAAAACCAGTGAAGAAATGGTCGCTTGGTATGAAGAACTCGTCGCTAAATACCCAATTATCTCGATCGAAGACGGCTTAGCCGAAGGCGACTGGGACGGTTGGAAAGTCTTAACCGATCGTTTAAGCAAAAAAATTCAAATTGTTGGCGATGACCTCTTCGTGACCAATCCATCAATCCTTAAAGAAGGGATTGAAAAAGGGATTGCCAACTCCATTTTAATTAAATTAAACCAAATTGGTACCTTAACTGAAACCTTAGATGCAATGCAAATGGCCGAACGTGCGGGTTACACCTGTGTTGTCAGCCACCGTTCAGGTGAAAGTGAAGACACCACCATTGCCGACCTTGCCGTCGCATTAAATGCGGGTCAAATCAAAACCGGTTCGATGAGCAGAACCGATCGGATTGCCAAATACAATCAATTAATCCGTATCGAAGACGACCTTGCGGAACGGGCCATCTTCCCTGGTTTAAAAGCATTCTACAACATCAAAAAATAACCCCTTTCAAATAAGTTTGATATTAAGAGGGTAATTCTGCCCTCTTTTTTTATGCACTATTGAATACAACCCTTCGTAAATATATGTATAATTTAAATGGAGGTTCATCTTATGTTACATGATACTTTTCACCAAATTGTCGCACCCCTCTTTCTTTTAGGGGATTTTGGCAGTTTGTTAAGCGGCTTTGATTTCATCGGGACCATTTTTGGCATCTTAAATCAAATCCCTTTCCTTGTTGATGCATTTATTGCCGCGGCCTTAGTTGGCGCCATCTTACGCGGTATTTTCAAAAAGTTTTGGAAAGTCGTGTGGCGCGGCATTATCTTTGTTGGGCTCGTTATTACCCTCATTTTAATGGCTGGCACGGTTGCGCCTTATATCGGCCAACTGCCAATCCCACTTAAAGGGTTTGCTGATGGCAATGAAATGAATTACGCCAACTTAGCGCAAACCATTAACGGGGTTATGCTTCAATCTGGTTATGACGCTGATTATGCTTTAGCGTTCACGGACGTGGTGCTTAAAAACTTAGTCATTTTCTTTGGGGTTCCACTTTTAGCCATGCTCACTCCACTTGTCAGCGCCCTTACTTATCCAATCTTCAGTCTTTTACTTTCAAAGAAATTAAAGAAGCTCAAACTCATTCCCGCAAAACTTGCAATCAGTGTTGGATTAACGATTATTGCTGTGATGGTCTTTGCGATTCCAATGGCGACCCTTGTCCCACCCCTCACCGCGGTTAAAGCAACGCTCGCGGAAGGAACTCTGCTTTATAAATTCCTTCATCCTGAAGTGATCGGTTTCTTAGAATTATTCACTGTTGAAAAATCAATTTTCCTTAAAATTGTAAACCTCGGCAATGTCGCTGCTAACTTAAACTTCTTTAGTGCCTTTACCTATAATGGCGCAAGCTTAAAATTAAGCGACGAATTACCGCTTATCTTACAAGCCATCAACAATGTCGTATATACGACCGCTTAATTAATCATTACTTGAACATCAAAGCTAAGACTTTATCAAAATCAAGTGAGAAGGCATAATTGTCAATCTCACTTTTTTTAATGAAAAAAACTTCACCTTCTCGACTGGCCAAAACCTCACCGGAAAAGTCCGAAGTTTTGTAAAGGAGCGCGACATCATTAATCTCTTTTTCAGGCATTGGCCATACAATTTGACCAACATACTCTAAATTCTTAACGACTAAACCCGTTTCTTCTTTCATTTCACGAATTGCACTTTCGGTGAACAATTCATCGGCTTCTACATGGCCACCAGGAAAGGTGAGACCCGGCCAATCTTTCTTTACGCGATTCATGACTAAAATTCGATCACCATTATAAACCATAGTCATATTTGTGTATACATTTTTCATAAGAAAAGGGTACCACAAAAAAGGCAGTTTGACATCATAATAAGTAAGTATTAAAATCCAAACTTAAATGGTATAATTTGATAATAAATATATGATTAAAAAGATTACCGTGGTTGGTTTAGGTTATGTCGGGCTTGCGCAAGCCCTGCTTTTTAATCCTCATCATGATGTAACTGGTTATGATATTGATGAAGAAAAAGTCCGAGCCATTAACGAAGGCACATTTAAAAGTCATGACTTTGACGTTGAAAACGCGTTACTGACCCATCCCCTCCACGCCAGCACCGATTTTAATGCAAGCGTCATCGATAGTGAGCTCGTGATTATTGCCACTCCAACCCATTTTGATGAACATGAAAATACGCTTGATTTATCGTCACTAAAAGAGACATTAGAAAAGATAAGTCGAATGAAACATCGGCCCATCATCTTAATTAAATCGACGATATATAATGGGGCAACATCGCAACTTCAAGCGGCATTCCCGCACTTAACCATTCTTTTTAGCCCCGAGTTTTTACGGGAAGGAAGTGCACTCCTTGATAATCTATATCCCTCAAGGATCGTCATCGGAACACGGCTTGAAAATGAAAAAGAACGACAAATTGCCGAAGAAATTGCTTCCATCTATCAATTGGCGGCTGAAAATAAACCGGTTCCAACACTCATCGTTGGGACGAAGGAAGCTGAGGCCATCAAACTCTTCGCTAATACTTATTTAGCATTACGTGTCGCGTTTTTTAATGAACTTGATACCTATGCGCAAACAAAATCCCTTGATTCCCAAGCCATTATTAACGGCGTAAGCCTTGATCCCCGCATTGGCGATTATTATAACAATCCATCGTTCGGTTATGGCGGCTATTGTTTACCAAAAGATACACGCCAACTAAAGGCGAATTACGAACTCATTCCGGAAGCCCTCATTAGTGCGACCGTCTCCGCTAATGCGACCCGTAAGACCTTTATCGCAAAGAAAATTAAGGAAGCCTACGACAATTTAAAAGGTAACAATAAAGTTATTGGCATCTATCGTTTAACGATGAAAAAAACCGCCGATAATATGCGGGAATCGTCCATTATTGACATTATTAAAGAACTTAAATCAGCTAAACTTCCACTCGTTATCTTTGAACCTCTCTTAAACGAAACTACTTTTTTAGATTACCCCGTCATCAAGGACTTAGAAGCATTTAAAACAATGAGTGCCCTCATTGTCGCAAATCGATACTTCGATGATTTAGATGACGTTAAAGAAAAAGTATTAACGCGTGATATCAAAGGTCGCGATTAATCATTAAGGGCGATATAGTCATAATAAGCATAATTGTGACTATTTTCGGAATGACACACCATAAATTGATAAACTTGATCCCGTAACTTTTCACGGGCCTCTTTTTTTCCGAGTGTACGATCAGGGTAAAAAGGTTCACTTAAGGTAACCGTCATACTTGGTTTTTTTCGGAAACGTCTTTTCCGGTAGGTTGTGACCATAGCAATGCTCGGCGCATCATAATTGACGGGATAGACAAAACTATTCGCCAAAAATGGACGAATGCCTGTATAGTAAGGCCAAATATGCGCTTCCGGATAAATGGCAATAACTTTACGTCTACTGACATAGTAATCCAGGGCTTTCATAAAATTTGCACTCGCGCGAAAATTTGATTTCGTATCCGGTAAAGGAAGTCCACCTAACATCGCAACAATCGTCTTAATGCCTTTAATACTTGTCGCATCAGGGTTTGATAAAATATACACTTTACGCCATAAAGTAACTCCGGCTTGTGGCACAAAACTATCGGCGGCTTGGGTATGATTACCATAAAGGAAAAGCGGTTTCCCCCGTACCTTGCGTAACACCTTCCGGTTTTTAACGCGAAACCCATACCCGATTTTTAACACTAGCACCAAAATCGGAATCGCAAAAAAATAAGTTAAAAAGAAGGCCCCAACCCGATAAAATAAACCACGCCTTACATACGGATAATTTTCATCAATCGGTACTTGTTCGATTTTGGTCCCCGCAAAATCATCATGAAGCAAGTCTTTATAATAAAAAACTTTCTTAGCTACTTTTTTTGCCATTTTTAATTACTGTATAAAGCATTTGTTCCATTTGGTCCATGCAATAGTCATGATCAAATTTCTTCGTATAATTCAAATATTCATGTTTCCGGGTTTCACGTTTTTCGGGATTGTCTAACCAAAAGTCAATCTTCTTCGCCAAGTCATGGGCATCTAAATTCTTAAATAAGTTCAGTTCATCAAGCGCAAAATAGCGGGTGGCACTGCGCGGTGAATTAGCAATTACCGGGACAAGTCCGCAACTGATCGCTTCAAGACAACTAATAGCCTCAATTTCAATTTCTGAGGGATGAACATATAAGGTTGCATTATTTAAAACTTCAACCATTTCACTCCGATTAAAAAAGCGGATAATGGGCGGATGCGGTAACTTATGACCTAAGTGTTTAATCTTGGCTTCAAGCGGTCCAGCCCCGGCAAAGACGAGTTGAATATCGTGTTTATATTTAGAGTATTTAATCGCTCTAATGAGCACATGATGCGTTTTTTCTTTCGATAAACGACCAGTAAAGACGATGGTAAATTTCGCACTCGTCTTTAAGTAATTTGATTCCGCAAGCGTTGGTAAATGCTCAAATCGTTTGTTTACGCCGTTACTAATGACAAAGGCCGGTGTTTTGCCAACTACTTTTTCAAACGTATCACGGCTAAAAGCCGTCGGATAATGTATACCGTCGGCATGTTTATAAAGTCGATTATTAAGCACCTTATAGGTGATACGGTTGGCGACTTTATTATTCATCATTTTTAAGTGTCCCGTTATATTCTCGGCTTGGGTATGAAACCCCGCTGTTAACGGGATGCCATATTTCGTCGCAATTCTGGCAGTCGCTTTCCCAAGTGAAAAACAAAGCATCGAATGGATCACATCTTGATCCTTGAGGGCATCCTCAAGTTTAGCGCGATCTACACGCGCGATGACCACGCCATTTTTTGCAACGTAACGGTTAAAGATTCCAAAATTTAAGGTCGGCATCACCACATAACCGGGGGTATATTTTTTGTCTTGATCAGGGCACACAATCGTGACATCATGTCCCTTTGCAATGAGTGAGCGAATAAAGTTCATGGCCGCAATCGTCGTGCCATTATTTTCCGTGCCTAAAACATCCGACACGACCGCGATTTTTAATTTCTTTTGCATGTCTACTTCCTTCACGAGTCCAACTATTATGATATGCTATTTCAATCAACATTAAAAATAAAATGTTCATCCGAGCAAAACCAAAGAAAAAAGTAGAAAAAAACACTATAATAAAACCATGAAATACGAAGTAAAACTTGGTGCAAAAAGCATCTATATTGGTGAATCACCAGAACAAGCGATTGGGGTCATTGATTACTACCTTAACCGCAATGGCAACATTGTTGCGACTCACACGGAAGTGAATAAGGAATATCGGGGACAAGGGTTAGCGTTTCTTTTGTTTAAAAGACTTATTGAACTCGCAATAGAAAAAGATACAAAAATTGTTCCTTATTGCTCCTATATTTCGGAAATGCTTGAAAAACCCGAATATAACGATTATCTTTATAAAAAATTCTAAAAACGTTAGTCTTTAAAAAAGAGGCACATACTAACATGTACCTCTTTTTATATTTCATTAAAGTTTCTTCAGCGTTGTGTTTAATTGATTGACAATCTCTGGATCAAGTTTAATGACTTGTCGGTCATAAGTCACAAGACCGTTTAGTTCATCTTCTACATCGCTTACTTGCGTATATATCGCCGCTGCTAAGCCTTTTTTGGCTGCGGGGATGATTTGTTCCTCATAGAGTTTGACAAATGCCGTGGTGAGCGCCTTTTTGCTCTTAAAACGTTTATACCCAAAATTCGCACTACTAAAGAAATGACCAGGCACTTTTAAAGAATAACCGCCAAACTCACTTAAAACTTTGACACGATTAAGTCGATCTTTATGATAACGATACTTTCGGAAATAAACGTGTTCAGATTTTAAAGTTCCCACTTTTTGATCGTGCCAACCCGACACAATATCAATCAGTCGCGTGTTATCAAGTTCTTCAATAAAAGGTAGTAATTTTTTCGCGTCAAATTGTCCCCATCCTTCATTAAAAACAGTCCATAAAACGATGGAAGGATAGTTGTATAAATGGTGGATTGTCCTCTTTGATTGTTCATAGAAATCCTGACGTCCCGCCGCATCTTGACGTCCGAAACGACGATATTTTTGATCATTGACATGAAGATTTAGTATCGCCGGGACATTCACCGTCATAAACGAGTAAGGGCGTCCGCCATTAACGAAATCTTGCCACACCATCATCCCAAGCCGATCACAATGATAATAAAAGCGTTCCCATTCAATTTTAATGTGTTTTCTTAGGACGTTGAAACCCATCTTTTTCGCTAACATAATATCATCAACTAAAGCTTGATCATGAGGCGGCGTAAGGTAGCCTTCATGGAAATATCCTTGATCGAGAAGTCCGGTATGAAAAAGCGGTTTATTATTTAAATAAAGACGTTTATGGCCTAAAGCATCAGTCCCAACACTAATTTTGCGCATTGCAAAATAGGAATCGACCCCATCTTCCCCTAAGCTAACGCGAAAGGGGTATAAATGCGGTTGATCAGGCGTCCAAGGGATGACCTGTTCTATATCTAAAAGAAAGGGTTGATTTGATAATGTCAGGTAATCTTGATTATTAAAAGTAATTTTGAGTTCAACATTTTCATCACTATAAACGATAATTTCCACTTGGTTTTCATCAAATTTAGGCGTGATCTTCAGTTCTTTGACATGAAGACGGGGGACACTTTCGAGCCATACCGGTAAGAATATCCCACTTTGCGGGGTATACCAAATTTGGCCACGCGTTAGTTTTTGTTTGCCGCGTGCATGATAACTCGTATCCGTCACATCTTGAACAATAATGATGAGTTCATTTTCCGTTTTAACATGCTTACTGATATCTATTGAAAAGGGATGGAATCCGCCGATGCTAAAATCAAAATCTTGAACCATGACCCCATTTAGAAATATGCGTGCCACTTGGTCAATCGCTCCAAAATGGAGCATTGTTTTATCTTTTATAAACGAAGTGTCTAAAGAAAACTTTCGGCGATAGAACAAAAATTGATGGGGCATTAATGTTTTATTGACACCAGAAAGGGGACTTTCGGGTGAAAAAGGCACGATTATAAGGCCATCATATTGGCGCGGCATAATGCCGTCATCCTTGATGGCATATTCCCATTCACCATTAAGTGAGAAATAAGAATCCCGTCTCATAATCATCCGCGGGTATTCGGCTAAGGGAGTTAACTGCTTATTCATGTTCTTTCACTTTCTCTTGCCGGTGAAGGAAGCATAAGGGGATGAGGGCAAAAACTAAAACAAAGATAGCACCAAGATAAATATATTCATTTGGTAATTTAACTAAATTTCCATAATCATTGACGTAATATTCAGCCGTTGAACTATAAAAGAGTTTCCCGATAAAAGGCCCGATGATCATGGGTATTAAAACTACAAATATCATCCGAATGCCTTGGAAGAGTCCAACTTCATTGCGAGGTGTGTAATCGCGAATTTTCGAACCGAGAATGGTTGACCCAATCATATTTCCACTCATAAAGATGATGCCAGCAATAATCGTGGCAATTTTCGCCCGAACAAAAAACATCATTAAAAGGCCGATCATGGTCACAAGAAGTACGATAAAGATTAAGTATGGCCGCTTAGTTTTTAAAACTAAAACCCCGACAAGGACAGTTATGAGCGATGCCACCAAGAGGACACTCGCCATAATGATTGTAAAGTCAAAATCAATAAACCCAAGTTTCTTTTGAATATGAATCAGAAAATAAGGCATGAAGACTTGAAGACCGATACCAAAAACCATGAACGAAAGCAAAGCTAAGTATAATTTTGGATTTGCCTTAATGATATCAATCCGAAAGCCGTGGGTAAGTCGTTTAAAGTAATGTTCATCAATTTTTTTAAGCCCTTGATCTTTCGGAAACAAAAAGATCGCAAGGATACCCACTATCAAGGTTAATAGTCCAAAAATAAGGAAGAATGTTTTCCAACCTTCCCCTTGAGCAAAGGGGGCAAAAGCACCAAAGATGATTAACATCGAAAATAGCGGCAAGACACTTAAAACTGATTCGATCTTAGCACTTGTCATCGGTGTACTAATATCGGTCGCAAAAGCGTTAAAAGCGGCATCATTGGCACTACTACCAAAAAAGGTCATCACGCAATCGAGAATGATAATGAACACACCGGTTAAAAAAACAATATTGGCACTCGGAAAGAGAGCCGCGACATTATTTGGGGTGATAAAAGCAAAAAGACTAATTGAAATCCCCCAAGCAATATAACCAAAACTGATGAAAGCTTTTCTTTTACCAATTTTGTCGCTTAGTGCTCCAATGAAGAGGGTTGTGATTGTGGCTGCAGCGGCACTAAAGGCAACCATCCAAGGGACAAAACTCGCGTCTTGGGTTTGTTCAAAAATATACAAGTTTAAAAACATATTCTCAATGGTCCAAGCAAATTGTCCGACAAGACCAACAACAATAAGCGCTAACCAGTTCTTGATTCCTACTTTATGCATGATAAATCTCTTTTCTTTAATATCGATAAATCTATTATAAGCAAATTAATAAGAAAAACGAACCGTTTCCGATTCGTTTGTGATGATTTTTTACCGTGCTTTATTTTCAGCACTCGATAACGTACCCGTTTTATAATTAAGCGCTTTTAAATCTTTTCCTTTACCAACTTCGTCCTTTTTAAGTTTTTTAATTTCACTTAAAGTCGAATCATAAGCATCATCCTGATGATCGAGGCTTTCATAAATGAAACCGCCTAAGGGCATTGGCTGGAACTCTTTTGATTCCACAATGATACCGCCGGCATAAAAAGTAAGCACACTTGCGTCGATTTTAAAATCAAAGAAGTAAGTAGTCATATAGATGATTTCGTCTTGTTCGTGACCAACCATTTCAACAGCAATATAACGGGTTTTAGAAACAGTGATATCTTCAACAAGTTGGGTTTCAAAGTAATTAAATAAAATAGGGGCGTGTGTTTTGGCTTGATCGGCTAAAGCGGCGTCACAACCGGTGAGCAAAAGCGCCGAAGAAAAGAAAAGACCAGTCAATGCTTTTTTCAAAATGGGAGTCCTCCTAAATGTAAAGTTAATTATAGCGTAAAGAATTATCCTAATTCCTGCAACTGATGTTGTAAAAATATCTGCGTATCTCCTGAATATTTTAAATAAAAGAAAAAACCGACCCAAAGTCGGTTATTCTATTCGATGGTGGCCCAAGCCGGGATTGAACCGGCGACACACGGATTTTCAGTCCGTTGCTCTACCAGCTGAGCTATCGGGCCATACTGGCGGACCAGAAGGGGATCGAAC
>Ga0265293_10006456_pt1 | contig 18754 bp, 12 predicted proteins | sample Munlanlewell138R_FD_192505 | JGI IMG/M metagenome (GOLD analysis project Ga0265293, IMG submission 192505) | Leachate microbial communities from a municipal landfill in Southern Ontario, Canada - Leachate well 138R | ecosystem: Engineered > Solid waste > Landfill > Unclassified | place: Canada... | reverse complement strand
CCGACACGCGGGGTAATCCTGAAAGAAGCTGGGAAAGAACCGCCGGTCCTATCTTCGCGCCTCAACCGCCCGCTTGGGTCATCTGTGTCAGACGTATCTTTTGTTCAGACATGAGCATACCTCCTTTGCCTGTTATTTCGGATCATTATCCGCCATCATGCTAACACAAGTTAGGCTTGCGTCAAGAATGATTCATTATTATTTACGAACCGCTGTAAAAGTCTCCATTCGCGTCATCGGGGGGATCATAACTCGACAGCGTTAGGGGATTCAAAACTCCCCCATCGCTGACTATTTTTGAGACAAGCGTGGGCGGCGTAATATCAAAGGCGGGGTAATAACCCTTGACGGCATCTTTAGTATGGCGGATTCCACCGATTTCCAGCACCTGTCGAGGGTCGCGCGTTTCAATCGTGATGTCGTCAATACGAACTTTGTCCGGGATTCCCGTGACATAGTAGGGAATGCCAAAATACTGGGCCGCGATTGCGATCTGGAGTGTTCCGACCTTGTTCACCACGTAACCTTCGACCGTGATGGCGTCCGCGGCGGTTGTGAATACATCGACAGGGTGAGTTGAAAAAACAGCAGCCGGCATATTATCCGTGATGACCGTGACATCGATGCCCATATCCGAGGCGACGCTCGCGGTGAGCCGCGCCCCCTGAAGGTAGGGGCGCGTTTCAGGACAGATGAGTTGTATCTCGATGCCCTGCTCTTGGGCCGCGCGGATCATGGTGCCCACAATGGTTTCACCGAAGCAATGCGTCATGACAAGGGCCTTCTTTGGAAAAAGAGCGACGAGGTTATGACCGACCTTTGACATGCGCCGATAGCGTCGTTCAAGTGAATCTAAGGCGAGTTGGAAAAGATGAGACGAAAGATCTGATTCTCCTTTTTGAAGGAGCTCCTTCGCCTTCATAAGCGCCGCGCCCGTGATCTTTTGCATCCTCACGGATGTCGTGGGGCGTGCCGTTGACAGACGATGGGCGGCATATTCTAAGGCTTCTACCTGTCTTTTTTCGCTTTTATTTTTAACCTGCCAGGAGGCCAACGCCATCCCCATGCCCGCTGCCGTGTAGGGGCCGGCGCTTTGAGTGACCATGTCGGCGATCGCCTCGGCGACCTCATCGACCGTTTCGCAATGGACGAAACGTTTTTGCTTGGGGTAGACACGCCGGTCCAAAATACGGACGATACCGTTCTCAAACCAGGCGACATTTTCGTAGCGCAAGAGTTCTCCGAGGCCGTCGTCCTGCCGCTGGTATCCGGAATGATCAAGCGTCATATTGGACTCCTTAAGGGAGGATGGTGTTTTGAGGCGGCTCTGCTACGCGCAGGCGGATGGCGCGTTCAATATTTTCGATCCGCCAAAGGTGGCGTGAACCGCCGTATTCGCCATCAATGGTGAAAGAAACCTTGTCAGGGAACTCGAAAACTACTTCCCTCGCGCGCCGCCGGATAATCGCGTCCCCTGTTTTACGCCTCAAGAGCAAAGACAGCAAGCGGGCGATCTGCCCCATATTTTTAGGAGGCTTCACAAGCAGCACTTCAAATAAGCCGTCATTAAAAGAGACCTGGTCGATTTTCACCATGCCCCCGACCGAATAGGAATTGAGCACACCCCCAAAAATATAGGCACCCGAGTAGTCATCGCCGTCCAGGGTCACCTTTGTCTCGACGGGGTGGATATGTGGCACGGACTGCAGACCCGTCAGCACGTACGCAAAATGGCCGAGCGATTTTTTGAGCTCGCGTTTTGTCGCGTATGAGGTTTCTGAGAAGGCGCCGAAACTTGTGACGTAACTGAAATGGTCGGGGAGAAGTTCTGTCTCATCCGGGACGACCCCTTCGGGAAGATCGTCTCTAAGCTCCGGGACACTCCCTGTGACACGGCCAATGTCAAGCGGGTAAGCGATGCCCTTCAACAGGACATGGGCGGCCTTTTGAGGGTGTGAGGGAAGCCGGAAGTTGCGTGCGATATCGCAGGTGGAGCCGACGGGCAGGAAACCGACGTCGGGAGGCGTGTCAAGGCGCATGAGGCCTGAGACGACTTCTGAGAGTGTGCCGTCTCCTCCACAGGCCACGACAAGATCGTAGTGGGAGGCTTCTTGGGACACGATGTCACGGGCATGACCGATCCCTTCCGTCGCGCGGCTTTGAACAAAAGCGCCCGAAGCTTTGAGCGCCTTACAAAGCTGTTCGGCCTTCTGGGTGGCGCCGTATTTTCCCGCGTTGGGATTGATGATGACGAGAATTTTTTCTGTGACTTCGCTCATGCCCGTATGATAGCACGTGGCGTCACTCAACAGCTGTGGTAATGAATTCTTTTGCCCATCTGTTCTAACGCCTGCGCAATGACGCGCAACGCTTCTTTACGGGAGCGTATGCCGAGCTGTTTGAACAATAGCATCCGGTGGGCTTCATTTTGCGCCGTTCCCTCATAGATGTCGATGACATCCGCTTCTAAAAGGAGACGTGTGAGCTGTTCGGGAGGCGTGTCGCCCGTGATCTCTTGGGTATTGGCTAAAAGCAGGTTCGCCGCCTGGTTTAAGGCGAGCGCGCCCTCTGTGACAAGATCCGCGCCCTTCATTTTGTATTTGGGCGGTGAATGGAGCCCGTCGCCTTCAGACAGAAAATGAAGTCGCACGCCGAGTTCCCGCGAAATGATGCCCGCTGTGGAGGATCCGCAGATCACGCGGACGCCCTGGGCGTTGTCAAAACGCTCGGCCAGTTTCTTGTCGTGCAGGGGCGAAACGGGAGGTCCCGAAAAGAGATGTAAATGCTTTGCCTGGATGGCCTTGATCATGATGGCGCTCGTGTCATCCGCGTGCGAACCGCCTGACAGCACACGGCAGCGTTCAATGAGTCGGTCAAGGATGAACGCGTCCGCATGTTCGCGGCTTTGCACCTGGATATAGGAGGCGGCGCCCTTTTCCTGCCACCCTAAAGGGTACATCTGTCCCATCCCTGCCTGGCTGATGCCGTCGCTGAAAATAAACAGCGCGTCGTTTTCTTCGAGTTCGAACTGTGTTTCACCCAAGGTCGTCCCCTGGACGTCGTAGTAGTGCGGCTCCAAAACTTGCGCCGCGCGTCCGCGTCGCAAGATGGCTTTGGGCGACTCAAAAGTGTAGAGCAGGGCATTGCCGTGGCGTGTCAGCATCAGGGCGGAAAACGCGGTATAAAACGCGCGTCCTTCCTCCTGCGTGCGCATGCTGGAAGCAATGGTTTCGGAAGCTTCGCTGATGGAAATGCCTTCGCGGATCATCCGGCTCCACCGGCCGGCATTCCCGGTCGCCGCGATATTGGCGTACACGCCGGAGCCCACACCGTCGAAGATGGCAAAGTAGTAGGAATCTTTGAAGCTAAAATGAACAATCTGGTCACCCGAGACGTGGTGGCCGTCTTTTTTTTGTTGGCGGATCCAGCTGTCATAGTGCAACATGATTATGGTTTTTCTTCGTAAAGATCGATCATGCGCTTCACAAGCGCTTCGCTTTCGGCCGTGCTCTCACCCAAATAACGCGCGATGTTTTGAGCAAACTCAATTTGGTGTTCAAGCAATTCCTTGGCCTGTGTGACGGTTTGGTCGCGGATGAGTTCCATCTGCCCGCCGTCGAGCTTGATTTTTGACAGGTTCAAGTAAAAGCCGATGAATTGGCGCCGATCCTCTGAGCGATAGACGATCTCATGGTAGCGCTTGCCGTATTTGGCGCGGACCGCTTCAATCGCGTCCGTGTCGGCCAAGGCCGATTCCTCGTAACTTTCAGCGTTCACCAGGTAACTGATCTCGCGGCCGATCACTAGGTCATTGCAAAGGAACATATCGCGGAACGCGGGGTTCATGCTGAGGATACGAAGATCCTCATCCAAGACGACAATGCCCACAGGGGACAGCTCAATAATATGGTCAATTTTGCGCTCGGCCAAACGCCGCATCTGGGGGATGCACATGGAGGCTTCGGCCAGACCTAAGACGACCGCGGCCGCTTTTTCGCGGCAGCTTCGGTAGCCGCAGGCGCCGCAGTTTAGCCGCTCGCTTTCGTCGGCCTTCCCGGTCGCGATGAGGACTTCTTCAATCGCTTCGTCACTGACTTCGGAGAGTGACAGGGTCTTTCGCCTTTTTTCAAAACGCGCGGACAGATCGACGGAATATTCTTTTTTTGGGGTAGCTGTTTTCGCGTGTTTCTTCACGTAATCCTGCACGGCTGATCGGCGCTGAAAGAGATTTAACTCATCGGCAAAGCCAGGACCGCCGATGCAGCCGCCTTCACAAAACAGGGGTTCGGCGGCTTGGAAATTCCAGGACTCAGGGGCCATGTTAAACAGCGCTGCAATGGAAGAAGCGCCGCAGGGGTGAACAAGTTCGCCTGTGGAGGCGTCGGCGGGGATCCCACAGGTTTTGAGCATGCCGCCTTCCAAGGGGAAAAGCCGCGCCAGATCGTAACCACCCTCCTCGTCAAAGACGCCATCGTCAAAGTCATGGAGATCGATTTGTTCATCACAGAACCATTCTGCAAGCTCCGCGAAGGTCAAAACAGCCTGCACGTCACCTTGGTTCTCGTCGCGCAAAATTTCTTGCTTTTTTGCGGCGCAGGGGCCGATGAAGACAATGGAAACATCCTCCCCTAAACGCGCTCTCAAGATTCTGGCGTGCGCGATCATGGGGGAGGTCACGGGGATCATTTTGTCAATGAAAGACGGGCGTTCCTGTTCGATGTAACGGACGACCGCGGGGCAGGCGGTGAAAATACTGCCTGCTTCCAGATACTCCATGGATTTTTGTGCGACCGCCTCCGCGCCTTCGGCGGTTTCACCGACATAGAAAAAACCAAGATGGCGGAGCGCTGAGGCGATTTTTTCGCTTTGCCAGCCGGGAAAGGCCGCCGGGAAAGAAGGCGCGATGCTCGCGGCCACACGGGCGCCTGAGGCGAGCAGCGCTTTGACTTCTCCGAGCGAAGGGTAAATGATTTTGGCGTGCTGAGGGCATTCATGGACACAGGTGCCGCATTGAATGCATAGTTCGGCGACGACGCGCGCGTGGCCGCCCGTGACCCGAATGGCTTTTACAGGGCAGGCGCGTACGCAGCGGTAGCAGTCGACACAGTTGGCAAGGTTGGTGTCAATGATATTGATCTGCTTGGTCTCAAACTGATTTAGATCCATCTTGGCGCCTCATTATTTTCTTAAGTGGTGGCTCAAAACAGCCAGGGCGCTTGCCATGTTTTCATTTTGAACAATGATATGTTCAGGGACTTGTAAGATGACGGGCGCAAAATTCCAAATGGCCAGTACGCCTGCCTCAACCAGTTGGTCGCAGACTTCTTGAGCGCTCTCCGCGCCGACCGTAATGATGCCAAGGCGCGTGTTCAGACGGCGGATCATGGGAACCATCTGTTCGACGGGAAAAACGGGCATGTCGTTTAAGCGTTCTTCTTTTTGTACGCGTTTGTCAAAACCCGCGACGATTTTTAAACCGTAGTTGGAAAATCCCTTGTAATTTGAAAGTGCCGTTCCCAGATGCCCCACTCCGACGATGACCGCTTCGTCCACATGGCCGTAGCCTAAGACTTCTTCAATGTCGCGGATCAGTGCCTTACGTTCGAATCCCTTGCGGGGCTGCCCTGCTTGACGGCTGACGGAAGCCAGGTCTTTTCGGACCTGTACATCGTTTAATCCAAAGGCATCCGCAAGCGCTGTGGACGAGATATTTTCCGTTTCAAGCTTGCGTAGGTGATCGAGATAATAAGGCAGTCGCTGCAGTGTTTGGAGGGAAAAAGATCGTGGTGCCATAAAGACCTCCTGTAATCGATAACATAATATCGATATTGCATCTCTCTGTCAATCATTTTGTTGCGTTCGCTTGACTGACAGCGTATACTGAATTCAATACTGTGAGGTCTCACAGAAAATGCGGCGAAACCTCCGTGACAGGAGGCCTTTTTATGAAACACCGGATTCATTGATAAATCGAATGGAGGCTTGATTCTGATGAAACAGTTTGATCGTACGCTGGCCGAAAAATTGAGAGGCGGCGTGATTATGGACGTGGTGAACGTCGAACAGGCAAAGATTGCCGAAGAGGCGGGAGCCATCGCCGTTATGGGGCTTGAACGCGTCCCCGCCGATATACGGGCGGCCGGAGGCGTCTCCCGAATGAGTGATCCCTCTATGGTCAAAGAGATCATGAAGGCGGTGAAGATTCCCGTGATGGCAAAAGTGCGCATCGGCCATTTTGTGGAAGCGCAGATACTGCAGGCCATCGGCGTTGACTTTGTCGACGAAAGTGAAGTGTTAACACCGGCGGACGAAGTCTATCACATTGATAAGACGAAGTTCGACGTTCCTTTTGTATGCGGCGCGCGCGGCCTTGACGAGGCCTTGAGGCGTCTGGCTGAAGGCGCTTTGATGATCCGGACAAAAGGCGAGCCCGGAACAGGCGACGTCGTTCAGGCGGTCCGCCATATGCGCAAAATTAACGCACAGATTCAGGAAGTGGTGTCCATGCGTGAAGATGAACTCTATGTGCGCGCCCGCGATCTTGCGGTGCCCGTGGATCTTGTTCAATACGTTCACAAGCACGGCAAACTTCCCGTCCCGAACTTCTCCGCGGGCGGTGTAGCGACACCGGCCGATGCCGCCCTGATGCGTCAATTAGGCGCGGAGGGTGTCTTTGTCGGATCGGGCATCTTCAAGTCAGGTGACCCCGTCCGCCGCGCGAAGGCGATCGTGGAAGCCTGTGAGCATTATGACGATCCCGAGCGTCTTGCTTATGTGTCAGAAAATCTGGGGGAAGCGATGGTCGGCCTAAATCCCGAACAAATTGAGCTGATCATGTCTGAAAGAGGAGTTTAATTGCGTGATGTCGGATCAACGCATTGGTTTTATCGGGACAGGCGTCATGGGAAAATCCATGGTCGCCCGTCTGCGCCATAACGGATATCCGGTGACGGTCTGTAACCGCTCGATTGAAAAGGCTGAGGCAACCGCTGAGGCGACCGGGGCCGTTTGCGCGGGATCGATCGCGGATACGGTGCGGGACGCCGATGTGGTGATCACCATCGTCGGATACCCCTCGGATGTTGAACAAGTGATGTTGGGTGAAGGCGGCGTCTTCGAGTCCGCTCGCCCCGGCACGATTGTCATCGATATGACGACCTCCTCGCCGGCCTTGGCAAAAAAGTTGTACGCGCAAGGCGAAAAAGCAGGCCTTAAGCTGCTTGACGCGCCTGTCTCCGGTGGAGACGTGGGTGCGAAAGAAGGTACGCTCTCCATCATGGTGGGCGGGGACGAGGACAGCTTTGAGCGCTGTTTGCCCCTTTTTAAAGCCATGGGAAAAAACATTGTCTACATGGGGCCCGCGGGCAGCGGGCAGCATACGAAGGCGGCCAATCAGATTGCGGTTGCGGGCGCGACGGTAGCCATGACGGAAGCCATCGTCTATGCTGAAAAAACGGGCCTTGACCCGTCGACCATGCTGCGCGCCATCGGGGCCGGGGCCGCGGGAAGCTGGCAGATCACGAATATGGCACCCCGTGTGCTTTCAGGGGATCATGACCCTGGTTTTTTCATCAAGCATTTCATCAAAGACATGCATATTGTCGAAGAAGAAATGGCCCACCGGGGCACCGTCCTTCCCATGCTGCGTACGGTTTTACAGCTGTATGAAGATATGGCAGAGGATGGCGATGAAGACTTAGGGACACAGGCCTTGGTACGCCTCTATCGCGGCAAAAAAGGGACAAGAAGCGAGGCCCACTAAAGCCATAAACGCTATCCATACGGATTCGTTTTCAAAGACACCCCTTAAAGCCACCGCCGGGATTTTACGGATACCGGCGTGGCAGGGGTGTCTTTTTTAGTATAGAATTGTGGCACTGGCAAAGGAGGCGGAAAGTATGAAGAGAATGAATCGATTCTTGTATTTGTCACTGATAGCGCTGTGTGTTTTGGCATTGTTCAATGTGACGGCGAGTGCCTCAACGCTTCTTTATCCGAGTCCTCTGGATGCCGGTTTTTTTGGCGGCGACAGCGACTTTGATTTTGATCCGCCGAGTTGGAATGATTCAGGCAGCGGCGACTACGGTTATACCGGAGGCGGCAGCAGCGTGGGAGGCATTCCGATCCCTTTCCCTGTCGTCATCATTATCATCATTCTCTTTTTCGTCCTCTCCCGTAAGAAAAAAGGGAGTAGCAGCGCGCCGACAAGCGTCGCGGCCATTCCGCCGGCGCAATCTGCGGCCGTGGCGGATCAAATCCGCCAGGTTGACCCGTTTTTCACCGAAGCGGAGATGCGCGAAAAGGTGTCGAATCTGTATTCTGAGATGCAGCGCGCCTGGGAGACTCAAGATTGGGAGCCTATGCGGGCTCGCTTAACAGACGATCTATACAATCAGATGTGGCGTCAGATGCAAGAGCTCGTCACACGCGGCCAGATCAATCGCATTGAACGCATCGCGATCATGAGCGTGGCTTTAAAGCAGTTTTATCAGGATGAACAAAACGACAACCTGTTGATCCGTCTTACCACGAGGATTACGGACTACACCATTGACCGGAACACGGGCAATGTAGTCAGCGGTGATCCGAAACGTGAGAAATTTATGACCTATGAATGGACCATGATCCGCAGTGTCGGTGTTAAAACCCCTGCGCCGGGTGTGGAAGGCAAGCAAGAAGTGAGCCGCAATTGTCCGCATTGCGGGGCGCCGATTGATCTGACACAGTCCGCGCGATGCAGCTATTGCCATTCGATTGTCACCGCGCCTGAATTTGACTGGGTTCTTTCAAATATCAAGGGGATCGCGCAGCAAACGATTTGACCGTAGTTTTGTTTTGCGCATGAGAAGGCGGCGCCCGCGATGACTGCAAACAGTCGCTACCGTGAAAAACTTGGACACTATGTTGCGCTGGCGCTTGCCATTAGCATTCTGCTGTTGTCCGTTGTATTCCTCATCGTGGCCAATCTACCTTCCGTCGAGGGCGAATTAATCGCCCAAAAAGGGGTGCTCGACCTTTCTCATGTCGATCTTAACGAGAAGACAACAATCGAGCTAAACGGCGAGTGGCAGTTTTTCCCCAACCGTTTCATCGGCTCCTACGATGAAGATCTCGCAGGCGTCGAATATGTGACCGTTCCTTCACCCTGGGATCTCTCCTCGGACAAGAGCGGTGAAGCCCGGGGGTTCGGAACGTACCGACTCCTTGTGAAAGTGAATGAGAGCCGCTTTTATTCTGTCAAGACGGGGACCATCCGTTTTTCGGCCGATATTGTTTTGAACGGTGAAAAAGTCGCCTCCTTAGGAGAACCCTCGTCGCATGCTGAAAGCTATGTCCCCGAAAGCAAATTTCTAACAGGTCTTATCCACAGTCACGGCGAAGAAATTGAAATATTGATTCAGGTGGCAAACTTCGATTACAAACAGGGCGGTATTTTGACGCCTATCCTGTTTGGCACCTCTGCCAATATCGAACGCCTTGTCAACCGTGAGCGCGCGTTTGAGCTTTTAGTCACGGCGTCCTTTATTTTGATCAGCCTATTTTTCACCTCATTGTATTTTAGTCGCAGCCGATCGAAAGCCTTGCTCTATTTCAGTTTAGGAAGCTTATCGATGGGCATTTATACGGCCACGATGAACAACCAAAACTTAGCCTTGTTATTTGAGTACGGGTTGCGAGAACGCTCCATCATTCAAACCACGACCATGCTCAGTACAAGTATATTTTTTCTTTTATTTATTCGATATTTTTTCAAAGGTATGGTGAACAGGAAAATCTGCCTTGCGCTGTCAATCTTTCAGAGCGCGCTCCTGCTCGGCTTGGTTTCTGTTTTCCTTTTGTCTGAGGGGTTTCCAGCGGTGGATATCCTGCAGCTTCTTGTCGTCATCAGCGTGGCGCTCTCACTTGGCTATTCGACTTTTACCTTATTGAAAGCCATGAAAAAAGGGGCCCGTTCGATCAACTACATTCTTGTCGTGGCGGCAGGATTGATCGCCTATTGGGTGAACATGATTGCCAAGATCCTGTTCAACCTCAAGTTGACGTACTATTCTGACCTTATTCTTCTCTTTGTGATGATAGGGATGGCGTTGCTCATCGGGAACCGCCTGCATTTGGAATATGTGGATGCGACCGAATTGACGGACGAGCGACTAGAAAAGGAATTTCGGTATTTTTTCTCTCAGATATCACCTCATTTCTTCTACAATACGCTGAATACGATTATTGGTTTGAGTTACGAGGAGCCTGAAAAAACAAGAGAGGCACTTAATTATCTGGCGGTGTACTTTCGCGGTAAAATGGATTTACATTTGCAAAAAGGTCTGATCCCCCTGGAAGATGAAATCGAGATGGCGATGGCGTATCTTGAGATTGAGAAAATGCGTTACGGCGAGCGCTTGAATCTTGTCTACGACATTGATGAATCCCTTCGCGCCAATATTCCGCCGCTCACCCTGCAGCCCATCGCGGAAAATGCGGTGAGGCACGGCGTCGTCCCGAAAGGGACACCGGGAACCGTTAAAATCACGGTTAAAAAGGCGGAAAAAGCGGGCGTCATGATCGCTATTTCCGATGACGGCGAAGGCATGACGACCCAAAAGATGCATGAGATTATGAAGGGTGAGTCGGAGCGCCTCGGGTTGCAGAACATTTTGAAAAAGATCAATCTGATGCCCAACGGTTCGGTGCAGTTGATTAGTAAGCCCGGGCAGGGGCTGACGGTGGAAATACGAGTTGGAGGAACCGATGAATAACCGTGTCATAAAAGCGATTATTGTGGACGATGAACCCAATGCGATTAAAGTCATGTCGTCTCTTTTAGAGGGTTACAATAACATCAAAATTGTCGCCAGCTATACGAAGCCGGAGGCGGCGTTGGCTGAAATCGCGCGGGTGAAACCTGACGTCATATTTCTCGACATCGAGATGGGATACATCGATGGTTTGACCATGGCGGATCTTTTCAATCAGCAGCATTTTGTGGACATCATCTTTGTTACCGCCTACGCCCATTACGCGGTCCAGGCCTTCGAAGTGAATGCCATTGATTATCTTTTGAAGCCGGTACAAATAAAGAGACTTGATCAGGCGATCGAACGCCTGGTGGCGGCACGGCAGGCCAGAATGAACGAAAAAGATGAGGTTGAGCCGGAAGGCCAACATCTTCATATTGTCAGCTTCGATCATTTGGAAGTTCGCAATCAGGACGGAAAACGGATGAACTGGCGCACCAAAAAAGCGCGGGAACTTTTCTATTACCTGTGGCTCACGGATGACAGGCAGGCCAATAAAAGTGTCATCATCGAAAAGATATTTCCTGAAAAAGATGAGGCGAAAGCATTGGCACTTTTGCATACCACTATCTATCAATTGCGGCGCGGATTAGCCGATCTCGGGTTTAGTGAATCCATCATTTTTTCGCAAAATAGATACCGCTTGGCAACGCCCCTTATGAGTGATTTGGAGAGGGTGGAGACACTTCTTTCAAAGGGTTTGGCGGATGACAAGGAACTCGATGAAATCGCAAGACTTTACAAGCGTGATTTTCTCGGCGATGAGCTTTACGATTGGGCGCTTTCGACCCAGCACCAGCTGCGCAACAGGGCCTTCACGGTCGTGTCGGGCTATATGGCACAGAGGCTTCGTGAGGGACATTTTACTTTTTCGGATGAGAGTCTCGCGCTTTTGACGTATTTGAATTCTGTGAGCGAACAAGGGGCAGGGCTTATCATTGCGATTTTGAGTCGCCAAAATAGACGAAGCGAGCTGGCTCATTTTTTTAACGAATACAAAGCGCTGCTGGAAAAGGAACTTAAAATAGCACCCTCAAAGGAACTGCTGTCGATGTACGACGAAGCCATGCTCAAATAACCCAAGTTACAGATAACGTTGATTTAACAGTCTATTCACACTTGGCGTCTACTATCCCGGTGAGGAAGATACCAAAAGAGGTGTTGTTTCAAATCATTAGATTGGAGCGATACCTATGAACAGTCACAAAACAAAGTCGAAAGTTATTTTCGCGCTCGTCATGGCGATATCCATGCTGCTGTATCTGGTTTCTCCTATTTTACCCAACAATGTAATTGCTGTGGAAAATAACGAAGATAAACTCGTGCGTCTGGATCATACCAACAGTGTGAATACAGACCCGCTCGAGTTTTGTCTCCGAACAATTGAGGGAGAGATCAGCTTCACCCGACCGTTGGTTCAAAAATACATTGACCTGGTCATCGTACAAGACGCCAGCGGTTCGTTCGCAAATACGATCGGAACCATGAAGGACGGTTTAAAGGCGGTGGTGGATAAATTGAACGCCGCAAACGGCGACCGCGTCATGGTCACGACGTATCAGATGGGCAACCGCTATCAGTGGTATAAAACAGTCAACGGCAATCAAGTAAAAGATGGTAGCGTTCAGACGGGTTCAGGCTCAGGCTGGAGCCCTGTGAGTGTGCAGACGCGTTACGCCTTGGGCAACAATTTCCCCTCGGCCAAGACCGCCATTAGTGGGATCACGGCGAATGGCGCGACGCCCACCGCGAGAGGATTGCAATACGCGCTCAATGAATACAATCTGAAGCGCAATAGTCTCGGTGACACAGGCGATCTTCTTCGTGAGACCGTCTTTTTACTTGTCACGGACGGTGTTGCGAACGTCAGGCTTCCTGACGGCTCTTCAGGGGACAATGGCACGATATGGCTTGATCGAAATTGGGGCGGTTCCAACAGGACCAGCTTCGATGAAAAATATCAGGACTACAAAACGGCCATTGACCAGGCGGGCACCATTGCGAATCAGATTAAAGGTCAGGGTTATTACATGATCTCAACCTTTATTCAGGATCTCACTTCCTTAAGGTCGCAGTACGGACCAAGCTATTATGACGGTACGGTCGGCCCATACACACAGGCCGCGCTGAAGGCGATGGCGACCTCAAACGACTACTACGTAGTATTCAATAACCCGACAAGCTTCGGCACCACCGTCGGCAACCTGTTTGACGCCTTGGTTGCGGAAATCAGTCAGGAATGGATTGAAGTCAATATTAAGCCCGGTTACCAGGTTGTGGAATCGAAGCTGTATAAAGACAGCACGCTCATCAACGGCAACCTGGGCCTGCATACGGGACTCAATAATGTCTCGGTTACGCAGGATGGCGACTATCGCATCACGTACAAACTGAAGGAACTTGAGTTCTTCGGTTCCGAGGAAACACCTGTCACCGCGACCGGCCGATCAGGTCAAAAACGCTATGAAATTGACAATCCCACCGTCCCGGGCAACCCCAATACGGTCTGTCTTATAGAGCCGACCGAGCCGGTTAAAAAAGTCAATGGACAAAACCACGTGGATCTTTCACACGTGCGGGACGAAGTGACCTACACGGTCTCGACCTATGTTGAGAACATTTTCAACATGACAAGCTTTGGCTTCGAAGACGAAGTTGATGATCTTTTGAAGATTACTCCGGGTTCTGTCGATGTCAAAGTCGATGGGACAAGCATTGTCAAAGCCGGAGAGCTGACGGTGGTCGGCAACAAGATCAAGTTTTTAAAACAAAGCGATTTCCATGAAATCGAAGAAAAAGAAGTGGTCTTGGAATTTAAGGCAAGCATTGATGCCTGCGTCCTTTGCGGCGAGGTGAAAAATGTATACCCCGATAGCAAGATCCCCAATACGGCGACCCTGCTCTATAACCATAAACGGATCGAATCGAACACGGTGACGATCAAACCGCCTGCCCCGGAAGTGCCGCAGATCTCAAAAGATGTGAACGGAAAAACACATGAGAACCTGACGGGCATGGACGATGAATTTACCTATCGCGTGAAGGTCCTCTTGCCGCAGCAGCCTGAAGGTGAGCTGTACGAAAAATTGATCATTCAAGATACCCTTGAAAGCGTGCTTGACATCACAGGCTACAGGGCGCTTTTGGACAATGTGGAAGATCCGACACTGAGCGGATTGATCACGCAGTCGGGACAGACCGTGACATTGAGTTTCACCGATACCGAGGTGGACTTTACAGAACTGATCGGCAAAGTCATCGCGCTTGAAATCAAAGCGAAAATTAAAAACGGCGCGGACCTTTCCGGCTACGCCGAGGATAAGATTCCCAATGAGGGTTCGTACTCGTTTAACGATAACGATTTCGTGACCTCTAACAAGGTGACGGTGACCCCTCCGCCGGATATCCCAGAGATTGATAAGGACGTCAACGGCAAAACACATGAGAACCTGCTCAACAGGAACGACATCTTCAGCTACCAGGTGAATGTGGCTATTCCTTCGCGCGTACACGGTTACGACTCGCTTGTCATCCGTGACACGCTCGAGAACGTGCTCGACATCGTGAGCGTGAAAGTATTACTCAACGGCACGGAAGACACGAGCCTTAGCGCTCAGGCGGTCACAACCGGCCAGATGGTCAGCTTGACCCTGGACAACACCTTCGATTTCAACAGTATTGCGGGCAAGAAGCTCACATTGGAAATTGAAGCGAAGATTAAGGCAGGTGCGAACCTTGACCTTTACGTGAATGACACAGTGCCGAACCAAGCCACGCTTGTGTTCAACGATCAATATGATGTTCTGTCGAACATTGTTACTGTCACGCCACCCACTTCCGATCCTGTGATCGAAAAAGATGTGAACGGGAAGAGCCATGAAGATCTCAGCCAAAAGGATGAAATTTTCACCTATCACGTGGAAGTAACCCTTCCCAACAACCTTGCAGGATACGAAAGCTTCGTCGTCTCTGACACCCTTGAGGCCGTGCTTGAAGAAAAGGGCGTGACCGTCTGGGTGAACGGGGTTGAAGACACTGCTCTCAAGGCCCGCGTAGCTATTACAGGACAGACCATTTCCTTGACGTTGAATGAAAGCGAGATGGGGCAGTTCGCGCGCAAGACCATTACCTTGGTCATTAAAGCGCAGATTCGAGATGGCGCGGACCTTAGCGGCTACGAAAATGAAACCATTCCCAACAAGGGAAGTTACCAAATTAACGACCGTCCCAAGACCCAGTCGAATGAGGTGACCGTGACGCCGCCTGTGGAAGACCCGGGCATCAAAAAGGAAATCAACGAACAAACCCATGTCGACCTAGAAGAAAGGGATGAACCCTTCATTTACACGGTCCACGTCGATGTGCCGGTGAACATTCGGGGCTACGAGGAACTCGTCATCCGCGACATGATTGAATCTGTCCTTCAGATTCAAGATGTCAAAGTGTTGAAGAACGGCGTTCAAAACGCGGCCTTGGCAAGCTACCTGACGGTCGTGGGACAGGAAGTGAAGCTTGTGCTTGGCGATGAATTTGATTTTGATACGATCGCGGGTGGTACGATTACCCTCGTCATTGAAGCCAAGATCAAAGAGGACGCGGATCTGAGTGAATATGACAACGAAACAATTCCCAACAAGGGAACAGTCAAGCTGAACGACGATCCGGCCATTGATTCAAATGTAGTGACCGTGACGCCTCCTGTGGAAGAACCTGAGATTGAAAAGGACGTTAACGGAAAACTCCATGAAGATTTGACGGCCAAAGATCAGGTATTTACCTACCACGTGAGTGTCGACATCCCTGAAAATGTCAGAGGCTATGAGGAACTCGTCATCCGTGACATGATTGAATCTGTCCTTCAGATTCAAGACGTCAGGGTGCTTTTGGACGGCGTTGAAGACGCAATGCTCGGAGGCTACCTGACGGTCGTGGGACAGGAAGTGAAGCTTGTGCTTGACGATGAATTTGATTTTGATACGATCGCGGGTGCTACGATTACCCTCGTCATTGAAGCCAAGATCAAAGAGGATGCGGATCTTAGCGAATACGCGGCGGATACCGTGCCTAATACGGCAAGCGTGAAGCTCAACGACGATCCGGCCATTGATTCAAATGTAGTGACGGTGACGCCTCCGATTGAAGACTCGGATATCAGAAAAGATGTCAACGGCAAACTGCATGAAGATCTGGCCCATAAGAACGATGTGTTCACCTACCACGTGAACGTGAAGATTCCGGACAATGTCAGAGGCTATGAGATGCTTCTCATCGGCGATGTGCTTGTGCCGGTATTAGAGATCCAAGACGTCAAAGTATTGCTCGATGGCGTTGAAGATCCAGCGCTTCTCTCCTATGTGACCGTGCTCGGTCAGCAAGTCGAGCTCATGCTCACAGGTGAGTTTGATTTCGGGGAGATCAAAGGCAAAGTCCTAAGCCTCACGATCGAAGCAAAGATCAGAAGTGGTGCGAACCTGTCCGAATATGAAGGAAGCCGTGTCCCCAATGAGGGGTACTATGTCCTGAATGACGGACCCGTGAATGAGTCTAATATCGTTACGGTGAAGCCGCCGGCGGATCCTCCTCCGCCGCCTCCGCCGCCTCCGCCTCCGATTGAAGATCCTTCGATTGAAAAAACAGTGAACGGAAAGTTGCATGAGGATCTGGAAGACGAGAATGAACCCTTTGTCTACCGTGTCCATGTGGACATCCCTGAAAACGTCCAAGACTACGAATCTCTTGTGATCGTGGACCAATTAGAGGATGTGCTCGCGATCCGTGAAGTCAAAGTACTGCTGGAGGGTGTGGAGGATGTCGCGCTCACTTCCTTAGTGGAAGCACACGATCACCTGGTGAAGCTGTCACTTGATGAAACCTTCGACTATGCGAGAATCGCGGGCCGCCGCCTGACGCTCCTAATCGAAGTGAACATCGAGCACGGCGCGGATCTTGATGATCATGTTGACTGGATCATCCCCAACAAGGCTACGATCACATTGAACGATCGACCGGCGATTGAATCAAACGTCGTGACGGTCAAAGTTCCCGATGAGCTTGTCTTGGGCGAAGAGGAAGAACTGCCGAGCACCGGCGGTTACCTTGACACGACACTGCTATGGGTGATGGGAGCGATCCTGATGTTGACGGGCGCGGCCCTCTTGGTCCTGCCAAGATTCAAAAAAGAACACTAGCTACATCAGCCTGAATAAGGTCTGATTCGGGCCACCCGCAGCGCTTCGGCGAGGCGGGTGGCCTTGTCATTTAGAAAGCCTGTTCGCGTGTTAGAATGACAGAGAAAATGACAGGTATCAAAGAAAATAACAACTGCCGCATCATCCGGCCGGCACAAGCAGCGTACCGTCGATACAGGCGGCGCGTGTTTCAGCGATCCATGGCCATCGGTTGGGTCGTTGTGACGATTGCGGTCTTTGTTTTAATTTACTTGATTTGGGGCGAAACGGCCATTGACTTTTTCTCCGACCCGACCAGGGTGCGCGCGATGGTGGGCAACTATCCTGTGGCCAGCCGCCTGATTTTCTTCATCGCGAATTTCCTGCAAGTAATCATCGCCATTATCCCGGGTGAACCTTTCGAGCTTGCGGCCGGCTACGCATTCGGCGCTTTGGAAGGGACGATCATCTGTATGGCGGCCATCTATGCGGCCAGCACCCTCATCTTTTTGCTCGTCAAGCGCTATGGGCGCTCTGTGATTGAATTGTTCTTTGAAGCTGAACGGATTGATCAGGTGCGGCTGTTTCGGGAGCCCGGTCGTCTCAACATCTTGATGTACCTTTTGCTCTTTATTCCCGGCACCCCCAAAGATATCCTGACCTATCTTGCGGGGTTGACACCGATGCGGCTTTCAAGTTGGCTTGTCATCATTTCGGCGCGCCTCATTTCAGTGGTGACCTCGACGGTCAGCGGGGGCTTATTAGGAACACAAAATTATGTTTTTGGCATAGCCGTATTCACGGTTACGGCAGTGGTTGCCGGAATCGGTATTATGTATTACAAACGTCTTAACCGAAAGGCGGAAGAAGAAGAGCGACGTCTTTCGGAAACGGATGTAACAAATGAGCGGTTTCAAAGGTAAAATGAGGCACTTTACTCTTTACCTTTTTATATGTATGCTATAGTGGCTGGGGTGTGGGCAATCAATTACTTCTCGCCAGCACCAGCACATCATCATCACAAAGCAAGGAGAAAAAACATGATCGATCTTACGATCCATAAGGACGCGCTCGAGAACGCGGTACAACGCGCGCGCGAAAACAACATTATCATCCCGACCTATGCGCAAATGCGTGATCCCGTCAAAAATGTTCCCGAAAAAATCAAAGAGGCTCTTCACGGAGTAGGCACCTGGGATATCGACCCCTTGAACCTGTTCCGCATTACCTGGAAAAATGAGCCGACCCTTGACGGCGGTACCTATGGCGGCGTCAACTACATTGAAATGCCAAAAGCTCTGACCGGTATTGATGCACGTATTTTCGTCATGATCGGCAAATGGTTCCCGACAGGCTGTCATAAAGTGGGCGCCTCCTACGGCTGCCTCGTGCCTCGCCTCGTGACGGGACAATTTGACCCGATGTCCAACTGGGCTGTCTGGCCTTCCACCGGCAACTACTGCCGCGGCGGTGCCTTTAACTCAAAATTGCTCGGCGTGAAATCCATCGCGATTCTGCCCGAGGAGATGAGTGAAGAGCGCCACAATTGGCTGTTGAGTGTTGCCGATGAAACCATCGCGACCCCCGGCTGTGAGAGCGACGTGTATGAGATCTTTGCGAAAGTCAAAGAAATCCGCGCGACCCGCCCGGAAGCCTTTATTTTTAACCAGTTCGAAGAAATGGGCAACGTCATGTGGCATTACAACGTGACCGGCCCCGCCTTGGAAGAAGTCTACGGCGAAGTCAAGACCGATGACTCGAAATTCTTCGGCGTCTTCTTCACCAGCGGCAGCG
>Ga0265293_10006455_pt1 | contig 18763 bp, 14 predicted proteins | sample Munlanlewell138R_FD_192505 | JGI IMG/M metagenome (GOLD analysis project Ga0265293, IMG submission 192505) | Leachate microbial communities from a municipal landfill in Southern Ontario, Canada - Leachate well 138R | ecosystem: Engineered > Solid waste > Landfill > Unclassified | place: Canada... | reverse complement strand
GTTGCAGGAGATGGGAAGGGCCTCTAAGCGCATTGATCTTTGATGCAATGCTTGCCATGGCACCTGCCATCCCCGTGCTCGTTACGGGAGTTCCTCCTAGTTCGCGAATGCGATCTGCAAGAAGCCGAGCGTGTTCCTTGTGATCCTCAGAAAACTTCTGCAGCATGCTCATGACCTGTTCATCGCCCTGCATAGCATCGGTTTCTTTGTAGATGCTCATCGCCATGAGTTCGCCTTTCAGCAGCTCGTTTAAGGTATCAATGTGATGCTGGTTACTTACCACTAACATTCTCCCTACTTTTTTTGTTAGTGTCTCTCCAAACCAGGGGGATCATGCGACTAGTAGACGGTGGCCAGATAGCGCTTGAGATTTTCCAGGCCAATGGGAATCGCCTTTAGAGGGTCCTCCATCCCTTCAAACTCAATGGACAGAACGCCGGAATACTTGGCGTTTTTCATGATCTTCAGAACCTGTAGAATGGGCACGTTACCGTGACCCAAGATTGAGCCCCTTAGATGATTGCCCCCTCTGCTTAAGAGCCATCCTTGACCAGGGCTTGGTTCATTTCCTGATTTCACGTGAAAATCCTTGGCGTGGACATGGAAGGTGTAAGGCATCAAGCGTCCTACAGCCTCGGTCGGGTCTTCATCCACGACCAGGAAGTTGCCCATATCCAGAAGAACGCCGAAGTTCGGATGGTCAACCCCATTAACGAGCTTCTCCACACGCTCACTGTCTTGACAGAAGTAACCGTGGTTCTCAACCATGGTCTTGATGCCAAGTTCAGCACCAAACTTCGTTATGGCTCGGCAGCCTTTCACCAAGATGGGGAGAGCGTCATCAAAACCTTTCGCCCCTTTTTTCGTAGCAGGCCATCCCCAAGTAGAATCATGACGCATGCCTGGTGCACCTAGAATCTTTGCCACGCGAACCTCATCCTTAACTCGTTCGATTTCAGCCTCCAGATTGCCATTTGAGCCATTAATGAAGTCGGCCCAGATGGTATAATTCGCAACCTTGATTCCCGCTTGATCACAGGCCTCCCGCACCTTAGGTGCAAAGGAGAGGGCTGTCTCGCCCTTGGGGAGATTGGGGAAACCAGCGAACTCAATGACATCAAAGCCTGTCTCTTTCGCTTTCAAGATGATATCAAAGATATCGAGGCCACTTTGGCTATAGCTATACGAACTCACTCCGATTTGCATACCCTCACTCCGTTTCTAAAGTGTGGTGTGAATCATTGACTAGTTCGTTCATGCCAGCCATTCTCCTTCCCCCTCCGGGGTCTTCTCCCAAGAGCAGATAAGGGCTTCACCTTTAACCATGCACCCTTTTTCTAGTCGCTGTTCGCAGAAGAGTCAGCCACCTAGGTTTGACTTGGGGTTCTGGCACGGACCTTTCTTTAATCTGATGCTCCAAGAGATACTTAAAATAGGGGCTATCCTTTTCGGGAAAGCTCTGGGGTTCTCGGATCATTCGGAAAAGGATCTCTCGATTATCCTGGCGTCCCGGCGTTAAGCCACGCTCTCGAAAGAGTCGGGATGCCACTTCGTAACCCCTCGCAATCATCTGGGGAATGTACTCTACCTCAAAGGTGCCAATATCATAGATCAAGGGATTTATTGTCATGATTCTGCTTGCGGCTAGGGCCCTATCCTGCAGTCGGTCACGATATTGTCCACGCATGATAATATCCAGAGATTGGCTAAAAATCTCGAGGGGACCATCCTCCAAGATTGTGTCTCTGCGCATTCCAGCGTAACCAAGATTCACGCCCAACACCCTTGTGGCCTTCCCAAGGCGAACTGCGATGTTAATGGGATACCCATCCCTAAGAGCGCCATCGACATAGCAATCTGGACTTTGATCATCTTCAAACACGGCAGGAACAAACACCCCAGGAATGCTAATGCTTCCCCGCACCGCTTGGGCAATACTGAGATCATCGCGCAAAGGGTATTCTTCACATTTTCCTTCTCGATCCAAAGTAAGACCCAGTGCCTTGTAATCGCAAAACACTGTCTGTTGACCATTATTTAGATTCACCGCTGGGATCAAGAGCTGGCACTTTTTCAGCTCGCGAAAATGCTGCACAGGAAGGCTTTGCGCTATGATCGCTTCTATCGATGCTCCTCGAACAACACCTGTAAGGCGTTTGATATCCCAGGTTAGCAGGGCTAAAACGGCTCCCTGCCAGTTCAGATCCACGATCTTCCCCTTGGCCTTGCTGTATTGCAGAAACAGCTCTTCCAACTCTGCAGCCGATAGCCCTGTAGCATACAGTGCAGCCACAATCGAGCCCCCCGATGTTCCTACTACCACATCAGGTTCTAAAGCATACTCCTCCAGCGCCTTCAATACCCCGACATGCGCGGCAGCCCGCACACTTCCTCCAGATAAGACGAAGCCAAATCTATTGTTCATCATCGTTACCTCCTCAAAATCCATATAGTATATACAGATTTGGGAAGCTTGTTCATACGCACAGAGAAAGATAACACAAGCTAAATTCACAGTATTCTGTTAATTTTTCCTACAGATAGGGAACGTGCACTTTTGGAAAACCAAACGATGGCTAAAATGCCATCGTTTTAAATACGTTGGGCCGAAACAAAATATCCACCTGTGTTAACGGCCAATAACGCCAGATAGCTCGACCAACAATCAGATTACGCGGCAAGAACCCAACCCTGCTAAACCGGCTGTCCTCGCTATTATTGCGGTTATCCCCTAAGACAAAATACGTACCTTCGGGAACGATTTGAGGGGAAAAGCCGATTCGGGCCGGTGCAAAGGTGTAATTTTCTTCAATGGGTTGGTCATTAACATAGACCACACCTTGCGAAATAGCAACTTTGTCTCCTGGCAGGCCAATCACCCGCTTAACAAACTGCTCGCTCGTATCTGCAGGGTTCTTAAAGACAATGATTTCACCGCGGGATGGTTCCACAAATCGATACGAAATCTTATCAACCAAAAGCCTCTCGCCATGCTGCAGGGTCGGTAGCATAGAATCGCCGTTCACAGTATAGGCTCTGGCAATGAAAATCATGATAAAGGCTGCAATAAGTACGGCCGAGACCACTGTCTCTAAGAGTTCGCGAATTGGACTTTTGCGTTTACGGATTTCGGGTTTCAAAATGTCGACCTCCAAAACTTGTGGATGAGTGCTTCTCAAAGGTTCCACACCCACAGCAGCAAATCCTGCCTGTTTTCAACTGGGAATGGTGGAAACGAAACCCAGAACTACAGTGTCCAAAAGCAAGAATGACAAACCTCTTTGTACAGTCTCACCGATTTTACGAACAGCTCTTCATCTCGTGTGCGCAATGCCTCGTCGATTTGTCCTTTCAGGGTAATAGCCCAGAGGATTAAGTCAACCTGTTCCCGGATAAAGGCAGAGTAGCCCGCAGCCAGGGCTGCAGGAGGGATAGCTTCATTGGGTACTGCTATTTCTTCATACCAATCTGGAGTTTCTTCCTTGAAAACGAGCTGCACATGGAGGATTCCATTGAAGTCCAGTAGGACATCCCAAGCCTTCAAAGGGTCTTGAATCGGAGCCTCCCTCGTTTGCTGTTTCTCCCTGCGCAAATCACCATTTACTAAGGTGAGATATTCCGATTCACTACCTAGTTGAAGTTCAAAACCAACATCAGCCGTTCCCATCTGAGAAACGACCATAGTATTTGATAAATATTCACGACTGGTGACGAAGACTAGCTTTTTGAGCAAGGCTGGATGCACACAGATTTTCTCTAAGAGACACTTGCTGAGTTCGTGTTTCAAGGGCACCTCACAAAAACGACGCAGAGCATATTCTTTGTGTATGACCATCTTGCCCCTCCTTGCTAAAGAAGATCACTACACTATATGCGAATGCTGGTTAACTAGACCCGAATAGTTAATCCGTCGTAAGCCAGCGAAACTCCATCTGGAAGCGCTTTGCTCGTTTCCTCATGCTCAAGTAAATGCGAGATATGGGTAAAATACGTGCGCTTTGCTTGCACCTGGTGCGTCAGTTTAAGAGCCTGTTCCACATTCATATGGGTAGGATGCGGTTCATGCCGAATCACACCCAAGACTAAGAATTCCAAGCCCTCAAGCAGCTTCAAAGAAGATGGAGGAATGTAGCTGCAATCGGTGATATACGCCAGGTTGCCAATGCGGTACCCCAAAATGGGCAACACACCGTGAAATACTGGAATGGGCTGTACCACCACATCTTGAATCCGAAAGGAATCTTTAACCACAATCGTTTCCACCTGCGGTTTTCCTCCACCCTCCTGCGTTTTGCGGAAGACATAGGAAAAGACATCCCGTAGTTCAGCAATGGTGGGCTCGTTTCCATAAACCGGAACGCTTCTATCTGTAAGTTTGCTGAAGACTCGCAGGTCGTCAAAGCCAAAGACGTGATCTGCATGACAATGGGTGTAGAGCACACCGTCAACTTTTTTGATGTTGGCTTTTATGGCCTGGAGACGAAATTCGGTAGCGGTATCGATTAAGAGACTTGTCTCATTTTCGCGCACCCAAAGAGAACTACGAGTACGCCTATTTTTGGGATTATCACTCTGGCATACTGCGCAATCACATGTTATTACGGGTACACCATGGGATGTACCGGTTCCTAGAAATGTAATTTCCATTGTACCATCCTTTCCCTCCTTGACCAGAACCCTTGTTCTGTATTATAATCAAACCGAACAGCTGTTCTCAAAGGAGGCGTGGCTTCTCATGATTATCTACTGTGGCTTACGCCACTTTTATATTCGCCACTTCAACCCACCTCAAGCGGATGCTTATTATATTTTAACACACAATAGGGAAATCTGGGATTGTTCACCGGGACTCCCCATTAAAACCAAAGCCGTTTTGCAGCTTGATCGACCCGTCCTCACAATTCCCATTACCCTAAGCGACTTTGCTTCCTACGCCGAAGACTGGCATGCTTTTGCGCTTCATTACACAGACGAACTAGAGATAGAGTACCCCCATTCCTGGTACTTGCGTTTCAAAGAACGCGCTATTTTTGAGCAGTTCATCACAGATTATAATGATAAAATGCAGCGAGAAAATGAAGGCGGAATTTGGGGTGCTGGCCAAAGCAAGTTAGTCGCTAAACTGGCGGCCCACAACTGCACAGGATATGACCGAATTGTTCCTCCTGGCCACACAAAAAGTTTCTTAAGCCAACTTCCCTTACACCGCTTGCCTCTACCCGAATTAGAAACTCTGGAAAAACTCGGCATAAAAACCATTGGAGAGTTAGGAAATATCCCCCCTATGGAACTTTCTAGCCAGTTCGGGCAAAAGACTGCAGACATTTTACACAAGCTTGGAAATGGCGAAGATCTGGTCTCTTTTCATCCCCACCAAACCCAAGAATTCCGCTGGAGCTTGGACTGTATTACGCTCGACGGATTTTTGAGACCTCTAGCATCCCACGAACTTAAATCCTATCTTCAGCAAGGGATGGAAAAACTAGCAGCCACACTAAAGGACCAGCATAAGGTCGCTGGTCAAATTAAAATTGAGGCCCATTTAGCCCAAGGAACGTATTTTGAGAAGACACGCCAACTTAAGCAGGCAACCGATGATCCGAAGGTTATACACCGTATTGCCGAAAGCCTTGTCCCCGAGGATTTCTTTACCCAGGTCGATGTTGTGATAAGCAAATTAGAAGCATCTCCCTTGGCTCAATTAACGATGTTTTGGGAACCACAGGCTCCTAGAGTAATGGACGATGATCTGAAGAATTATGCCCAGGTTGGCGTAAAAGTGCCGCGAAGAGAACGCCTTTTGATGCTCTGGGAGGAATGTTTTGCATGAGTAAACTCATCAACCAACCCGTCGAACCGGAGCTTGCGGGTAGCTTTCCCGTATCCTTTTCGTTCGGGCAAAACTTTATCATTAAGTATATCCTGAAGCACTGGCGCGAGGCCGGAGAGTGGTGGCTTGATCAACCTGAACTCTTCGTTTATGAAGTCATCACCAATCGCTGCCGTTGCGAGCTACATTTTTTACCGGCTACAGGTAAATGGATTTTGTATCGTTTAGCTGATTAGGTGGAGGTTCTTTATGTTTGTCCATTTGCATGTTCATTCCCCCTATTCGTTTTTGGATGGCGCCTCCTCATTGGAGGCTTTACTTAACCAGGCAGCTCTATGGAATATGCCTGCCATGGCGTTAACTGATCACAGTAATGTGAGCGGTGCAGTCGAATTTCAAAGGATTGCACTAGGTTTAGGTGTCAAGCCCATCCAAGGAGCAGAAATCACTACAGAAGATGGAACCCACCTTACGCTCATAGCCGAGAACAAGGTGGGTTACCAGTCTATATGCCGATTACTCACAGCAGGCTATTCTCATGGTTCCAGGCATCAAGCCTTAGTGCCATGGAAAGCCTTAGCAGAAAACAACCGCGGATTGATCGTCTTAAGCGGATGCCATCACTCGGGTGTGGCCCAGGCCATCCTGGAAAAAAACTATGCACAGGCAAAAGCAGAAGCATTACGCCTCGTGGAGATTTTCGGCCGCAACCAAGTCTATCTGGAGATGGTACACAGTTACCTTCCCTTCACCAAGCATCTCCTCCGTGGGCTTTTCAAGCTCCACCAAGAACTGCACATTCCTCTTGTTGCCACAAACAATGTGCACTATTTGCGCAAAGACGACTTTCACATCCATGATCTATTAGTCTGCACCCGTACCCAGACAAAACTCGGTGAGCTCAATGTTGAACGTCCTTTAAATGGAGAGAATTACTTCGCTTCAGCAGAAGAAATGAAAATGCGCTTTGCTCCTTTTCCCGATGCAATAAAAAACACGCTGAAAATTGCCGAACGTTGCACCTTGGCCTTAGACTTGGGACGCAATCTTTTTCCCCGTTATTTTCCGGACCAAGGGCCAAAAAAAGCTATCCGCTTTTTGCGTGAGCTGACCTGGACTGGAGCTAGAAGGCGTTATTCAAGCATCTCTTCTCCCCTTATCGAGCGAATTGAACATGAGCTAAATATCATTGAACAGCTCGATGTGGCCGATTACTTCTTGGCTGTATGGGATCTCGTACAATACGCTCAAAAGCAAAACATCCGTTATGCAGGCAGAGGCTCTGCAGCAGATTCAGTCGTAGTGTATTGTCTAGAAATCACCAATGTAGATTCCTTTGCCAGGGGGCTCTTGTTCGAACGATTTTTGAGTTTGGAACGGGCCCAAAAACCTGATATTGATATTGATTTTGATGCCCGCTACAGAGACCAAGTAGCCGATTACGTCTATAAACGCTATGGTTCTGAACGGGTGGCTTCTGTATGCACGTTTCAAACCTATCATGCCCGCTCGGCCATACGCGATATGGGAAAGGCTCTTGGCTTCTCCCCAGCTGAGTTACAGCAGTTGACAAAAAACATCACCAGTGTCCCCTCAGATGGTATTCGTTCCTTGTTGCATAGGCTCCCCGAACTAAAGCATCATCCCTTGCACCAGGCTAAATACTCGAAGCTCCTAGACTATTGTGCCGCCATCAACGGTTTTCCCCGACAAATAGGTACCCACCTGGGAGGGTTGGTAGTATGTGGTGAGCCTTTGACTACGGTTACTCCTCTTCAACCCTCGGCGAAAGGGGTCTTGATCACCCAATTTGACAAAAACACCATTGAAGATCTGGGGCTAATCAAAATCGACCTACTTTCTTTACGTACCCTTGCTGCAGTATCCGATGCAATGCAGCAAGTTGGTCCCCAGATTGCGTATGGAGAAATACCAACCGATGACAAACCCACCTTTGCCAGATTACAAAGGGGTGATACGGTAGGAGTATTCCAACTGGAGAGCCCAGCCCAGCGCAGCCTGCAATCGCGTTTGCAGGCCGATCGATTTGAGGATATTGTCGCTAGCGTAGCCCTAATTCGTCCGGGTCCCATCAAAGGTAATATGGTGGATCCTTTCATTGCACGTAGACATGGTCGCGAAGAAATCACATATCTCCATCCCAAGCTAAAGAAAATTCTTGCCCCAACTTATGGTGTTGTTCTCTACCAGGAGCAAGTGATTGAAATTGCGACAGAAATCGCCGGATTTACTCCTGGAGAATCGGATCGTCTCCGCAAAGCGATGACTACGTATCGCTCGCAAAGGGAGATGGAACAAATTGGAGAGGAGTTCATTACAAAGGCGACGGAGCGTGGAATAGAAAAGGAGCAGGCTGAACTGATCTTTTCCTATGTGGTGGGTTACTCTGGTTACGGTTTTTGCGAGGCACATGCTGCAGCCTTTGCCGACACAGCCTATCGCACCGCCTACCTATTGGAGCATTACCCTGCCCAGTTTTATGCCGCTTTATTGAACCAGCAACCTATGGGTTTTTATCCCCCTAACACCCTTTGCGTGCAGGCGAGAAACCGCGGCATTGCGATCCTTCCCCTCCATATCAATGAAAGCGATGTAGAATTTTCAGCAGGAGAGCGTTTCATTCGCATCGGCCTCAAACAGGTTAAAGGTATGGAAACCGCTTTCTTGGACTCCATCACTTTGGCGCGCACAGAGCGGAACTTCTCCTCTATGCAAGATTTTGTCTACCGCACCACTGTCAATAAAGATGTAACGGAAAACTTAATCCTAGGAGGAGCTTTCGACTGCTTTTCGATCAATCGCAGAGCGTTACTATGGAACTTGCCCAAGCTTTATCAAAGTAAACAAGGGAGCCTCTTTTTAGAGACTCCCACCACACATACGCTTCATGATTTTCCCCCTTTTGACCGTTGGCTCAAAGAGTATGCTGTCCTCAGCCTCACGGCCCAGGGACATATCATGGAGTTCTTCCGCCCCAGACTCTCTAAAAAAGTACTCACGACGAAAGACGTCGAGTTTGCCAAAGAGACTCTACAGGTCGCGGGCCTGGTCATACGTCCCCACAGACCGCCCACGCGGAGCGGCAAAACTGTGGTCTTTTTAACACTGGAGGATGAATACGGTCTGGTCGATGTCACGATCTTTGAGGACATCTATAAAAAGTATGCCAAAACCATTTACAGTGAACCTCTGCTGCTTATTACAGGCGAAATCTCCCGGCGCGACTTGAACGAAAGGGCCAGCATTGTTGCATCACACATTCAAGCTCTGCGCTAGAAAAACTGCGGTGAACCCACCTGTACAATGTGCTCTTCATCGCCTGTTTCCAGATTGAGATAGATGAGATAATAGTCTTCTTCATACTGCACGCCGAGCCTGGCCGTCAAGACTTCTTCGTGCTGTTCGTTCTGAATCAGTGCCAACTTCTGGTCCAAAATCTCTACACCCTCTTGCACCTTATCTTGCGGGTCCCAGCTGATTTCTCCAGCCAGGGCCATTTCTGATTGAGCCCGACTCTGGGCCACAAAGAAAGCAGTTGCCCAAAAACCGATGATACTTCCATCGGTCGCATTAACCTGAACACGTAGCGGTTCACCATAACGCAAAACACCGTCCCTATTGGGGACAAAGGTCAGAGTTGCTCGGTTTTGAAGCATCTGAACATCGGTTACATGTAGAGAGCCAAATCCCCGTTCATCCAAGAACCGTGTTCCCTGTACTACTATCTCTTCAAGACTCAGCTCCCTTTCTGTTGCTTGGTCTTGTGATGTAACCGTCATCCACAAGACCATTCCTCCCCTTTGGGATACTTCCAGAGCATAACGGGTTCCATTGTCAACCGCCTCAACGGTATAGGAAGGAAGGCTACCCCTCGTCTCATTGGTGACCTGAAAACTCAAATCCTCGCGTCCGCTAAACATGCGCGCCCTCTCTATGGCTTGTTCACGTTTAATACCCTCTCCCTGTATCTCGCCGCGACGGACGGGTACCTTGAACTCTTCTAGCCCCTCATTGATCCCTGTGAGGGCCTGCATGAACTCGGGTACAAGTACCATGGTAGAAAAATACTCATGCCAAGTCACCCAGGGAAACTCTCGCTCCTTTTTGACAAGCATCTGGCCTAACTCTTGGCTGACATACGCTATCTGTCCGTGAAGTGTATGCAGTGATTGGGAATCGATTTCTCCTTGAGCATATGCATAGGTCTGTTCATAGAGACTACCCAAGAGATGTGAGATGCGCTCCAAATGAATTTCACCCAGCGGAAGTTCACCCATGTTGCTCTGAGCAGCATAGATTAAGCGACGGAGATTCGATGCAATGAGGCCTCGCTGCTTGCTGCTGACTGCAAGCCTTGCTCGTCCTAGTTCATTTGCGATTTGTTCAAAATGGGTTCCAAACTCTCCTAAGGCGCGCCGATAACCAACCTCCACCTGCCTTTGATAGATGCGATGGAGATAATATTGTCCCCCTGCAAACCCCAGAGCCAGAAGGGCGACCACGAAGACTATGGTTATGATTTTCCGAGTCCAACCCTTAGGCATGTTCTAACCCCTAACTCGCAAAGATGTGATCCCCGATTTTTTTGATCACGGTGCGACTTCGAATCCAACTACTCTTTGTCTTAGCAGGATTATAAAAGTACAGGGCACCACCAGAGGTGTCCAAGCCATTTAGCGCGCAATGGGCGGCCTGTACCGCGCTCTTGTCTGCAGGTTTGTTGACCTGACCATTGGCAACGACAGAGAAAGCCAGAGGCTCATACACTACACCTGGGATAGTATTGGGAAACTCAGGATGATTGACTCTGTTTAGAATTACCGCTGCTACGGCCACCTGACCATCATAAGGTTCTCCTTGGGCCTCCGCTCGTACCACTCTAGCCAGGAGATCGAGGTCCGACTCAGAAAAAGTTTCTCTCCAACCCTCGAGGGGTCGTTGCTCACTGTCTGGCTCCTGGGGCGAAGGTTGTGGCGGAGTGGACATGTACCAGTGCAGTAAACCTGCCATGATAATCAGGACCCCTAGGGGCCAGAGTCGTTTGGCATATTTATTCATAATCTTTTCTCCCCTTCTCAACACTACAAAGGAAGGATAACATCTTCAGATCCAGAAGCTATAGAGAATGGTATTTGGCTCGGTAATACACTTGCCATGTACCTTTAAGGAGGATATGCATGCGTCTATCGAGATTTGCCGTACGTCGGCCCATCGCAGTTACTGTATTTGTGATTATAACCATCATGTTCGGATTCATCTCCATGCAACGAATCGGAATCGACCTTCTACCCAACCTCAATTTCCCCATCGCAGTGGTTATCACTGTTTATCCTGGGGTGGGAGCTTCGACAGTACAAAAAGATGTGACCATTCCTATAGAAAACAGTCTTTCAGGAATCGCCGGCCTACGGTCGCAGGAATCCTATAGCATGGAAGACCTTTCCGCCGTAATACTGCAGTTTGAATGGGGTACTGAGTTACGGGATGCCCTAGACGAGATCCGCAATAACCTAACCCAAGTGGCGTTAACACTACCCGATGGTGCGCAGACTCCCATCGTTGCTCAAGTCGATCCCAACGCCTTTCCCTTGATGCTTGTCGGGGTAAGCGCTGATGAGCTTTCTCCGGTAGAACTCACTGAAGAGCTGGAGCGTATCAAGCCACAACTGGAGCAGTTGTCGGGGGTGGCCAAGGTGAGCCTGTTTGGCACCAGCAAAGAAGAGGTCCAGGTACTCTTTGATCCCGATTACCTCAATGAAATTGGCTTGACACCCGTTGTCTTGCAGCAACTGATCATGTACCAAAACATCGTGGTACCAGGTGGCACAGTCACAGCCGACGGCACCCGATATACGACTCGGGCGGGCAGCCACATCAACAGTGTGGAAGATCTCAAGGACATTATTGTGGGCATGAAGCAAGGAAGCGGTCTCTTAGGACTTGGAGGTCTACTCCCTTCCCTGACCTATCTAAGCGATATTGCAGAGGTAACGACTCACATTGCACCAAGGGACGGTATCACCCGTCACAACGGGCAAGACACTGTCCTGATCCAGGTCATGAAACAAACTGGTGCTAATACCGTACGAGTCGCAGAAGACCTAAAAGAAACCCTAGAGCAAATTGAAAAGGATCATCCTCATCTTGAGTTTACAACCATCACAGATCAGTCGGTCTTCATCAATCAGAGTATCGACTCACTAGCTTCAAGTGGGATCATTGGCGGAATCTTGGCCATCGCAGTACTATGGTTTTTCTTAAAGAACATTTCCAGTCTTCTGATTGTAGGGATATCCATTCCTGTGTCTATTATTGCCAGTTTTGTCATGTTGTATTTTTCCAAACTATCCCTCAATCTTATGACCCTAGGTGGATTCGCTCTTGGTGTGGGAATGCTTGTAGACTCGTCCATCGTAGTCTTAGAGAACATTTATCGCCATATGAATGAACAGCCTAGTGTCAAGCTGGCTGCTCAAAACGGAGCAGGAGAAATCGCCAGTGCTCTTATTGCGTCAACGGCGACATCGGTAGTAGTGTTCCTACCCATCATTTTCCTAGACAGCTTTGCCGGTCAATTGCTGAAGGAGTTTGGATTGAGCATCTCCTTCGCTCTCGTTGCCTCACTGGTTGTCTCCTTGACTTTGTTACCGATGCTGGCGTCGAAGATTTTGCGTAGAAATAAAGCTATTGTAGGGATTAAGACAGAGTCCAAACCAGGAAAGTTTCGCGCTGGTTATGCAAGACTTTTGGACAAGGCTCTGAACCGAAAACCCATCATCTTTGGTTTCATTGTGTTGTTGCTTGCCCTGGCCCTGGTTCTTTATCCTCGTTTAGATCAGGAGTTCTTACCCAGTTTTGATGAGGGTTTCTTGGGGATTCACGCCATGCTTCCAACCGGCGTTCCTCTAGAGGACACGCGGAACTTGATTTTGGGTATTGAACAAGATCTGCAGGCCATTCCTGAAGTGGCTACTGTAGCGGTGCAGTCTGGTGACCAAGGAGAACTTGACATTTTATCTCTACTTACCGGAACCGGACTAGAAAACGCCATGTTTTCAATCACCCTTGTGCCCCATGATGAACGCCAACGCAGTGCTTCCGATCTCACAGATGAGATTCAGGACATCATGGCCAAACACGGTGTAATCAGAGCCAACATCTCCGACAACTCCCTCTTCGGATCGTCTACGAGTACTCTGCTGACACCGAACTTACACATTGACATTCGCGGCGAAGATGTGCAGATCTGTAACGCTATATCGCAAGAACTCATGGATGAACTCAGCAAAATCCCCGGTTTCCGAGATATTCAAGACTCGAGATCCCGACCAACGCAAGAGCTCTTCCTGGACGTAGATACCTCTCGCAGTATCCTAGGAGGCTTCACCGCAGGACAAGTTGGACTCGGTATGCGCTACGCCACGGCCGGTCTTAAGGCCACCGATCTCCATATCGGCAATCGCGTCCTTCCCGTGATGCTCAGACCTAGTGCATCCATCGATTCGGTGGACGAGCTCATGAATACACGAATCACATCGCCTGTGCAAATTGACGGTCTCGGTGGAGAACCCATACTCTTAAGCGAAGTGGTGACCCCTGTAGTCCAAGACAACATCGCTCTGTTACAGCGTGTTGACCGTTTGAATGTCACCAGGGTCTTTGGAATCTTGGGAGAGGATCTATCTTTAACCCAGGCGGTAAGGCACAGTGAAGCCATCATTGACAAGATGGATATTCCTCCGGGTTATCACGTCACGATCGGAGGCCTGCAAACCTACATCGGCGACTCGATTGGTGAGTTGACTCTGGCCCTGGTCCTGGCCATCGCTCTCGTATTTCTAGTGATGGCGGCTCAGTTTGAGTCTTTCTCTCAACCGTTCATTGTCATGTTCACCATTCCCTTGGCACTGATTGGGGCCTTAATCGGCCTATGGCTCGTGGGTGGAAACCTAGGCATCATGTCCATCATCGGTATCATTGTTTTGGCGGGAATTGTCGTGAACAACGCCATTGTACTTATCGATTATATCAACCTAAAGCGCAGACAGAATCCTGCGATTCCGGTGCGTGAGGCCGTCCTTGAAGCCTGCCAGGTGCGTTTGCGACCAATCTTGATGACGACGATCACAACTGTTCTTGGTCTCCTACCTGTGGTCCTCGCGCAAGGCGTAGGTTCGGAGTTCCAGCGTCCGTTGGCCGCTACGATCATGGGTGGAATGATCACATCAACCTTCTTGACTCTGTTTGTTATCCCGACCGTTTACGAAGCCTTCAGCCGCTTTGAACGAAAAAAGCCCGTTACAGAGTCTGACCAGACGTTATAGGCCTACAGCAGAAAAGGGGTGGTACCAAGTTTCCTGGTACCACCCCTTTATGTATTGTGTCTATAAATAACTGTCCAAAATCTCCTGCAAACGAGGTTTTGGCTGCACACCAATCAAGGTTTCCATGGGATTTCCATCCTTAAAGAGCATGATGGTGGGAACACTCATGATTCCATAGGTCCCTACTGACTCCGTCACATCATCGACGTTTACCTTTACGAATTTGACTTTGCCATCATAGGCCTCGCTGAGATCATCAAGAATAGGATTCATCTGCCTGCAAGGTCCACACCATACTGCCCAAAACTCAACCAAGACCGGTCCTGTAGCGTCTAAGACCTCGGTCTGGAAATTTTCATCCGTTACTTCAATGAACTTGCTCAACTCTATCGCCCCTCTACTGCGTGTGATCTTGTTTATTATAAACCATCCCCGAAAATCGGTCAAACACTCCCAGGGTCTATCCAATCAAGAAAACATCGATAAGGAAAGCCCCCATCATGACCAGCTGCATCAAACCCTTCGCAAAAGTACTCCCCACAAAAGCTACGATCGTGCCAAACGCTATGTTCAGTGCCTTCTCTACAGGGCGGTTCTGCAATAGTTCCAAAACGAAAACGAAGAGAAATGGAACCAAAACGACCCCAAAAGGCGGATACACGAACAAACCAATAAAGGCACCCACCACTGAGGCAAAGATGCTGATCTTGCTCGCCCCATAACGCTTAGCTACCACCACATTGCTAAGTTGGTCAACAACCAAAATCACGAGCGTGAAAAAGATCATGGTAGCCCATGTTACCCAAGTCAAGACCTGGGCGTTAATGAGGAAGTGATAGATCAACACACCGACCCAGACGAGGGCAACGGAAGGTAAAACAGGTAGAACGATACCTGCAATTCCCAAAACAAAGCATGCAATAATAATGATCCACCAAAGGACATCCATTAAGTTCACGCTCCTCACCCAGGCCTTCGAGATTATTATACATTTCCAGCCCAAAACTGTCCATGTGTCCGTTGGTGTGCATGGAAGCATGAACCGCAGTTCATACTAATTCAGAGGAGGCGAGACATGTATGAGAAGAAGGAGCCTTTACCTAATAGTAGTCCTCTTATTTGTCTTGATCGGGATCGGTATTGTCGCAAGTCTCTATAGTCAAGCAGCACAACATCTTACCAGTTTTGAAGACCAGAGGCCTTTGCCTGGTGCAGCACTAGTTGATCAAAATGGCGACATCATTAAACGTCTGGGTACCAAGACTGTCTATCTACCCTTAGGTCAGACTCCTCAAGACCTACAAAACGCCGTGAAATCAACCGAACGAACCACAACCATCACGGATCGTCTCGCCAGGCAGATTCTAGAGCCACAAGGGTTGTGGAGCCGATTGCAGTTGGCCATTCTTCCATCGGTTATCGAACGGCGTTACTCCGAGCGTGAACGTCTAGAGGTCTACTTAAACAACGCGTACTTTGGAGAAGGGGCTTATGGCGCCGAAGCAGCCAGCCAAACCTATTTTGCCAAGTCTGTCGACGATATTGACTTGGCCCAAAGTGCCTTGCTCGCGGCCCTGTCCCAAAACCCGGATACTGCCTCACCCTTCAAAAACCCAGATAGAGCTCAACAAGAGCGTAACGCTATCTTGGCCCAAATGCAGCAAGACGGATATATCAACAGTGCTCAACAAGAGGAAGCAGAAGCGTCACCCATTGATCCTAAACGTCGCGAACCAGGGTATGCCCACCATTTCTCAGATTACTTGGGTGGTATCCTCATCGACGAGTTGGGTGAAGACCGAGTTTTCCAGGGAGGACTCAGGGTGACGACTACCCTTGACCGTGACCTGCAGAAGTTAGCGGAAAGTCTCTTTCAAGAAGCCGAGCTCGATGGAGCTTTAGTCGCCCTTGACCCTAAAGATGGTTCCATACTGGCCATGGTAGGCGGTCGAGATTATGTTGAGGATTCCACAAACTTAGCCACAGTAAAACACCAAGAACTGGGTAGCAGCTTGCGACCCTTGATCTACGCCACTGCACTACAGGAAAATTGGGCCATGAATCATCTGGTGCACGATATCCAGCGTACATTTGGAGACTTCCAGGTGGACAACGCCAATGATCGCTACTGGGGTCCTGTAACGATGAAGCATGCTCTCGTGATGGACTTAAACAACGCTGCAGTCTGGACACTGGACGAACTTGGCATTGACAGATTTAACGAGTTCGCCGAGAGCGTCAATCTCAAAATCGAAGCCGTCGACCAACACCTGCGACTGGCCACTGGCGAAGTACGCGAAGGTTTGTCATTACTGAACCTAACGGCTGCTTATCTGCCCGGTATAAGCGAAGGGAACTACATGCCAGTTCGAGGCTTCACCAAGGTCACGGATACCCAGAACGACACTGTCATCTCCAATCAAAAAGCAAGCCCCCAGCGCATTCTTTCGAAAGAACAAGCCTATCTCTTTACCGATATGTTGATGCCTGGCACAGAGTACGGAAGCATTAGCGAACTGGAGGTTCCCTTCCCTGCAGCTCTCCATGCCAGCTCCTCACCGGATGGTACTTCCCAGTGGGCGATTGGTTACACACCTTCCCTTCTGGTTGGGGTTTTTATTCGGGCTCAAGGCTCTGAAGAGGAAACACCCACTCCCCTACAAGCTGGAGACATTTGGGTGCTGTTCATGACAAATGCACTAACGCAGAACGGCGAAAACGAAGACTCCGGCGATACTCACTCGGATCAAACGTCGGAGATCAGTGAGTTTGAAGTGCCGGATAGGGTGGAAACAAACGTACTCATTGACGTTTTCAGCGGTCTGTTGGCCAATGAACGTTGTCCTCAGGTGGAGCGAGACTCCTTTATCGAGGGGACAAAACCCACGCAGTTGGCTCCATGTGCCTTGCCTCCACCGGAACCACCGCCACCGCCTCGGGTGACCTCACCCCGAGAGGAACCACCGGTTACCGTGCCGGAACCTGAACCTGAGCCCGAACCAGAACCGGAACCGGAGCCTGAACCGGAGCCCGAACCCGAACCCGAGCCCGAGCCGGAACCTGGCCCCATACAGCCTGAACCGGAACCCGTACCAGAACCTGAGCCCGGGCCCGTACCTACTCCAGAACCGGAACCCATAGAACCCATTGAACCCATAGAACCCATCGAACCAGAAACCGAATCGACCATGGCTGCATCTGAGCCTTCTGGATGAACCCCCCGAACCCCTCGTTTGGGGGGTTAGCATTTTTCTGCTAAAGAAACATAGACAGCTCGACTTTGAAGAAATAAAATATTCTCAAGGGAGTGAAAACGATGACCAAGTACATTTTTATTACCGGTGGAGTTGTCTCAGGTCTCGGTAAAGGAATAACCGCTGCATCCTTAGGTCGCATTCTAAAGCAACGGGGACTCAAGATCGCTGCACAAAAACTGGACCCATACATAAACGTAGATCCCGGCACGATGAGTCCATTTCAACATGGTGAAGTGTTCGTCACCGACGACGGAGCTGAAACAGATCTGGATTTGGGGCACTATGAGCGCTTTATTGACGAAAATCTCACGCACCTGAGTAATCTTACATCGGGAAAAGTGTACTGGAGCGTCTTGGAGCGGGAACGTGCGGGACATTACCAAGGTGGTACTGTGCAAGTGATTCCCCATGTTACGCAAGCCATTAAGGATTTCATCTATGCTGGGGCAGCGACGAGTCAAGCGGATGTTCTGATTGTGGAGATTGGTGGAACCGTTGGCGACATTGAAGGTCAACCCTTTATCGAAGCAATACGGCAAGTATCGCAAGAACAGGGACCAGATAACTGCCTGTCGATCCATGTTACTCTAGTTCCCTATATGAAAGAAGCCGGTGAGCACAAGTCTAAACCCACCCAGCATTCGGTTAAAGAATTGCGATCCATGGGTATCTTGCCCAATATTATTGTCACCCGGTCGGATCAGCCCTTACCCGATGCCATCAAGGAAAAGATCGCTCTATTTTCTGATGTGAAGCCAGACTGTGTCATCGAAAATACGACTCTTTCGTCTCTTTATGAGGCTCCGCTGATGTTGCACAATAATGGTCTAGACAAGGTTGTCTGCCGTGAACTCGGTCTTGATGTTCCCGCACCGGATCTAGCAGACTGGCAAAGGATATTGGAGAAAGCTGCGAACCCTAAGACCTCGCTCACCATCGCTATGGTCGGAAAATACGTTAGCCTTCCCGATGCTTATCTCTCTGTGGTGGAGAGTCTCAATCATGCTGGGTTTGACGTTGGCGCACGTGTTGACATTCGCTGGATTGACAGCGAAGATGTGACGGACAACACGGTCCAGACCCTCTTAGATGGGATCGATGGAATCATTGTCCCTGGAGGTTTTGGAGAAAGAGGAATTGAAGGCAAGATTGTCGCCTGTCGCTATGCACGCGAGCATGACATTCCTTTTTTGGGAATCTGTCTGGGCATGCAGATCGCAGTCATTGAGTTTGCACGACACGTCTGCAATCTGTCTAGTGCACATTCCAGTGAATTTGACGACAGTCCTCATCCGGTCATTGACATTATGCCTGGTCAAGAAGGAATGGTA
>Ga0265293_10006452_pt1 | contig 18775 bp, 16 predicted proteins | sample Munlanlewell138R_FD_192505 | JGI IMG/M metagenome (GOLD analysis project Ga0265293, IMG submission 192505) | Leachate microbial communities from a municipal landfill in Southern Ontario, Canada - Leachate well 138R | ecosystem: Engineered > Solid waste > Landfill > Unclassified | place: Canada... | reverse complement strand
TACGCCGCCAAATCAACGGGAGCGTCGCCCCCCGTCGCTCCGTTTCCGTCATAACTGACCTTATAAGTTTTGATAGTATATGATTGCACGGAAACATCGCTGTTGTTCCAGCCCGCCTTTATGGCTACAGCCTTTATTGTGGTATCCGCGTACAGAGTGATTGCCCCTGTATAAAGCGTCGAATCCGCGGTGGGCGTATCGCCGTTTACGGTATAGCGGATTGCGGCGTTTGGAGTGGTTGTCGCAAGCTCCACCGAATCGCCGTAATCGATTCCGCCGGAAGCAGGCGCGGCATACGGGGCGGCAAGTGTGCCGAGCGTCGCTATTTTTAGCGTGAATTCCGCCGCGGCGGTTTCCCCGTTGATCGTATCGGTCGCTTTAATTGTAAAAGTATTGTTCCCGGGTACGGTGGGCGTGCCGGTTATTTTGCCGTCCGAAGACAATTCAAAACCCGCCGGCAGCGCGCCCAAAACAAGCTCGTAAATAAAACTGCCGCTTCCGTCAAAAGCCTCTACCGACACGCAATAAGAGGTGTTATACGTTCCTTCCGGCAGCGTTCCGCCGTCGAAGGTTACAGGTATAGGCGTCCATTTGGCGTAAAGCGTTATGTTTTCGTTTACCGTGTCGGCGGCAAAGTTCCATACGTTCAAACAGCCGGATTCCCGATACCAGCCGCCAAAATTCCACCCCTCTTTAGTCGGGTCTGCGGGGGCGGTGATGGTATCCCCGCAGCCCGCTATGGCGGAGGGCACGCCGCCGCCCCCCTGTGAATCAAAATTAACCGTAAAAAGTATGCGCTCCCATTGCGCGTATAACGTTAAATTAGCGCCGAGCGAATATATATCTCCCGCGGCGTAACCCGTGCCCGAACCGTTCGCGCGCGTGTTCCATCCGGTGAACAAATACCCCGTTCTGGTCAGATGTCCGGTGTTGCCCGATATTGTCGCGGGGGCGGTATAAGCCTGCGAAGAGGGGACCGTACCGCCGGTGTTTCCGTTGCCCACATAGGTGACTATATACTCGCCTTCCGCAAGCGCCTCAAAAACCGGCGCTATGGTCTGGCTTTTTAATACGGTAAATGTGTACGGATTGGCGTTGGAAAGCGTATTAAAGTCTGATACGTCCGTCCAGCGTAAAAATTTATATCCGTCGAAGGGGATAGCGGTCAGCGTAACCGGCGCGCCGGAAGCGTAGGTATCGCCGTACACCGTACCGCCTCTTATTATACCTCCAGCAGCCGCATTAACCTTTATCATAAAAAGCTTTTCGATGGTTGTCTCCACCGCCCCTTTTGTCGGCACTGCGTCCCTTGCGCCGCCGTTCTGGTCAAACGCAACTTTAGCGCTCGCGGCGTCGCCGCCCGTAAGCGTTACCCATTCGTCCGTTACCGGGTCACGGTAACCCGCCGCGGGGTTTCCGCCCCCGTTGGTAAAGCCCGTTTCTATACCCGCGCAAAGCGCGGCGTCGCGGTTTGGCTGTAACGGAACCGAAGTGGTCGCCGACCCTGCTATTCTTGCAAGATACGGCTGATAGATTGTGGCTGTGCCCATTTCCATGCCGTTCGCCGCCAACACCTTTGATGTGGAGCCTCCGGTAAAAAGCGAATTGTCCGAGCCGTCGTTCAAGCCCGTGTACTGCACGTTGCCCGCTCCGGCCGTCATGCTGCCATGTAATATACAATAGTAAGCAGCGGTAGGGGAGTTATAAAAATCGTTCAAGGAATAAGACTCGCCGTTGTCGCTTGAACTGTAGTTATACGCGAAAATATCGTTGATCAAATATACCTGGCCGCTGATTCTAAGCGCGCCGCCGCTGACGGAAGAATTATAATTCACATTGCCCGTAAAGGTGCTGTTGAGTATATACGCGATTCCGTTGTAGTTGTTTATCGCGCCGCCAAGCTCGGTGCTTTTGTTGTTGGAGAAAGTTGAGTTGTTGACATACAGCTGCGCGGACCCTTTATTTTCTCCGGCGCCGCCTCCTCCGTTGGAGCTTAAGCTTCTGTTCTCGCTGAAAGAACAGTTTTCAACGAACATTTTAGCGGCGGAGTTTATATTTAAAAAACCGCCGCCGTATGACGCGCCGTTACGTATTATATTGCAATTGTAAAGATAGGCCGTGCCGTAATTCGCAATGCCGCCGCCCTCGCGGGCAACACCTCCGGAATTGCTTACGGTGACGGTGTTAAGCTTTAAAACCGCGCCCGCATTTACAAATATGGCAGAGCCCGCGTTTTCCGCGGCGCCTCCCTTTATTGTCGCGTTGTTTATGGTCAGAGTACCGGATATCAGATTGAATACGCGAAATTTTGACGCGCCCGCGTTTAGCGTTCCCGAATCGTCGAGCCCGGGAACCGGCACGGAGATAGTGTGTCCGTTGCCGTTGACGCTTAGCGTTTTGTCTATGGAAAGCTCCTCTAAAACAACGATGTCCGCGGCGATTTCGATGGTATCTCCCGATTGCGCGCAGCTTATTGCCGATAACAGATCGTCATACGCGGATACAAAGTGCGTAGCCGCCGCGTGCGAAACCGCGATGCCGCCCGAAACGGTGAACGCCCCGATTACGCTTACGCCAAGCATTATTGAAAACAACGCGCGTTTTATCATTTTTGCAAACATTTTGTACCTCCGGAGTGGTTATTATATAAATACGCCCGCATACCTTTTAGATGAAACAATCACAAGCGTCAAATACAAATCTTTTGCGTGTATTTTTGATATATCATCATCCATTTTTATATCCGTCTATCAGTTTTCTTTGAATCTTCGCCACGGCGGCTGCCATAACTTTGCCGGGAAGCGGCTTAGAGAACGCAATAATGATCTTGTTCCATAAACCCGGTATAATTACCGCTTTGCCGGAAAGCAGTCCTTTGTATCCGTATTGCGCGACGGCGCTCGCGGGCATTGCTCCCTTAACATCGTTTTTACCGGCTCTTTTAGAAAATTCGGTTGCCGTAGCGCCCGGGCATAACGCGCAAACAACAACGCCCGTGCCTTTCAGCTCCTTTCTTACCGCCAGTGAAAGCGACAAAACATAAGCCTTTGTCGCGTAATAAACCGCGGTATAAGGACCCGGCTGATATGCTCCCGTTGAAGCAACGTTAAGTATTCTTCCGCCGCCCCGTTTTATCATGCCGGCGGCCGCCAGTTTTATAAGAGCGGTAAGAGAGGTTATGTTTGTGTTTATTATACTTGTGTCTTTATTAACTTCGGATTCTAAGAACCGACCGCATATGCCCGCGCCAGCGTTATTAATAAGCACGCTTACATATATGTCTTTAATACGTCCGAAGATTTCCGCCGCCGAATCGGGGCTTGATAAATCCTTTTGAATCGTTACTGTTTTAACGCCAAATTTGCTTCTAAGTTTTTCCGCGACGCAATCAAGCCTTTGAATATCGCGCGAAACAAGCACAACATTATATCCGTCCCGCGCGAGTACATAAGAAAATTCTCTGCCTATGCCCGACGACGCGCCCGTTATAAGCGCCCACTTTTCAACGTCCATTTTTGCCCCTTCTTTCGTCTTTTACAATACTAAAAGAGATATAATCGGTATGGTAATAAGTGAAAGCAGCGTGCTAATTATAACAAGCTTGGACCCCAGAACATAATCCGCGCCGTGCTTTTGCGCCAGTATCGCGACCATTGTGCCCGCGGGCATCGCGGTAATGACAACGGATACCCCAAGCACCAGGCCTGTAACGCCAAGCTGGCTCAAAATTAAATAAGCGGCGGCGGGCAGCAACAAAAGCCTTATAAATGAATAAGCGTACGGCCTAACGCCAATTAAAACCTTTTTTAAATCAGCTCCGGCAAGCATCATGCCTATCACAATCATAGACAGAGGTGTTTGCGTATCGCCAACCATAACGAGCATCTCGTTTGCGTACGTAGGCGGTGAAATTCCAAACACAAGCAGAACAAACCCTGTTATTGTGGCAAACAGCGGCATATTGATAAGCAGTTTTTTATCAAAACCCTTTGTTTTACCGCCGCTTAGAAGCGCGGGCGTAATCGCGTAGAGAAATAAATGCATCGGTATAGAATAAAGCGCCGCGTACAAAAGCCCTTGCTCGCCGAAAAACACAAAGCATACCGGCCAGCCTAAAAAACCGTAATTGTTAAAAAACATTGCGCTGCGATAAACGGCCGTCTCTTTTACGCCGCGCGTTTTTATAATACGAGTAAACGGAAAACAAAATAAAAGGGTCGCGGCAATCACGCAGACCGAAATAAGCATAAGCGTGAACATGTCTGTTTTTACCTCCGCGAACTTTGCGGCGCTTATGCTTGATATTATTTTTGCGGGTACGGCTACGTTAAGGACCAGCTTTGAAAGGAGGCGCGTGTCGTTGTCCTTAGTTAACTTGCCGAAGGCAAATCCGGCTATAATCAATATAAATATTGTAGCCACTTTTTCAAACGCTAATAGTATATTCATTGCCCCATATTATCACCAACGCAGCCCTTTTTCAACGCCGCGGGCGCTTTTATGGCCAAGTGTTATGGGCTTTGTCATTCGTTGCCGGTATAAAACAGCGGTAATCAAAAAGCCTCCGCTGCTTTTGATACTGCAACAGAAGGCTTTATTTGTTCGTTTTTAAGGGCATGGTTTGGGCTTTCGTTTTATATCGGTTATTTGCCGTATCTATTGCGTCATTTGTCTTCTAAGAAACGCCGATGCGGTCTCCGCCGCCTTTTGTGCCGATTCGTTTATCATTCCTCCGCGCACAGCCAGCGCGATTGCGCCAATAGGCTGACCGTCCATAATAATCGGGGCAACAATCTGGGATGTGGTTAAAGCTTGGTTTTCGCCGCTTACAAGCGGAATCATACTGTCGGCGTCGTTGTTTTTAATAACTTTACGCGTATTCATCGCATCCTCAAGCGAACCGCTTACAGGGCGTTCGGCATAATCACGCTTGTTATCGCCGCTTGCGGCTAAAACCGTATCCCTGTCGCATATAATCGCGGTTACGCCAAGCGTTGCGGAAAGCGCCTCGGCGAAATCCCGCGCGAATGCCGCGAGCTCGCCTATCGGCGAATATTTTTTTAATATTATTCCGCCTTCCCTGTCTGTGTATATTTCAAGCGGATCTCCCTCTCGTATGCGTAAAGTACGCCGTATTTCTTTAGGTATAACTATTCTGCCAAGCTCGTCAATGCGCCTGACAATACCCGTTGCCTTCATAATATGTCCTCCTTAAAAATGTTCGTTTTCTATGGTTATTGTTTGTAAGTACGGGTAAAATATGCGCGGTTTCCAAAACGCCGCGCGGCAAAAAGCCTTTTATTAGCAATGCTAATTAAAAGTTTTATTGCCGAACGGTCACAGACTAATTTAAAAATATCAGTTCATAATTTAGATACAAAGCAAAGCCGACCCAGACGACGAACGGTATAAGCAAATACGCGGCGGCGCGATTAACGCTGTAAATAAATAAAAACAGCTTTATCGCGCAATAGAGTATCAGCCCGAGAACAAACATTGCTCCCAAGGCGTTCCGAAGATAAAAGAATGTATACGGCCACAGCGCGTTTAATAAGGCGGTGATAAAGAACAGTTCAAAGGCTTTTTTATTTGTATGCTTACTCGCTAGTATAAGCGCTAATGATGCCGCAAAAAGCGTATAAAGCAAAACCCACGCCGCGCCAAATACAATAGGGGGCGGCATAAGCTGCGGCTTGTGCAGGCTTTGGTACCATTCCGGCGATGTATCGACAAAGGAAGACGCTAACGCAAGCGCGGCGGCGGCAAGCAGTATGGCAAAAACAATACGCAATATTTTTTCGTGAACATGCATATGGCACTCCCCCGCAACAGTATATTCGTAAAGACAGTCGCGTATGAAAGGGGATTAAAATGCGAAAAGCGGCGATTGTTTCCGCGGCGATTGTTACGCTGCTTATATCGTGCGGCAAAGCGCCGCCATGCGTAACCGTATCGGAACAAACCATTGTATGCGGAAGCGATATTTTGGTCGAGGATATACGGATTCCCGTTGTCAGCGGTTTTAGCGACGCCAAGTTTCAGTCTTCGCTCAACAGCGGCATTTTAGACGTTGTTGGCAAAGCGCGGGAAAATGCCAAACAGGACGCAAAGGCGGCTCAGCAGTGGGTGCAGTACGTATGTGTGCTTGTTGTCGATTACGAGGTTAAAAATAACCGCGGGCTGTTTTCCATGCGCCTTAGGACAGACCTTGATAACGGCGGCACGGGAATGCCAAACACACGGTACGTAAATGCGGATATAGAAAAAAATAAGCTGCTGCGCCTTGACGATTTGTTTTTATCGCAGGATTACAAAACAGATATTGACGAATATATATTAACAATTATAAATAAAGACACACGCTTTTCCTCCGAAGATTATACGGGCGTTACAAACAATACGGCTTTTTTTGTAAGCGAAGGGCTTTTGCACATCGCTTTCGCCAAATATGAAATTTCATCGGGCTCAACGGGAGAACCCGTTTTTGCGATACCCGCATCGGTAATACAAAAGCATTTAAAGCCCGATTACGCCAAGCATTTTATATAATAGTCTTAAAACGCAATTTGCCGGAGAGAAAACGCCAGCCGGTTTTTTTGGCTGTTTGCCGTCTTCTCCGGGGTAAAACTATGGTTATGAAATCGACTGTGAATATAAGCGCGGATGATGCGAAGGGTCTTCCGTGACTGCACCTTTATTGTATCACTCCGCATTTACATTATTCATCCAACCCCGATTTTACAAACTTATTATTAAAAGCCAAGGATATATCAACATCACTTGAGGATCTCGTTACGAGGAAACAAGGTATTTTCAAATGATAGGTTGAAGGTGCTTTTCTTTGTACTATTTTTATTATAAGCTGCATTGCCATGCAACCGATTTGGAAAAGGTTCGGGTCTATACTGGAAAGCGAAGGCATAGAATATTTGGCAAAAAGATTGTCAAAACCAACGACGGCAATATCTTGGGGAACACTTAGTCCCTCGTCTATAGCGGCCTGAACTGCGCCTATCGCCATCAAGTCGTTGTGAGCAAAAACAGCATCCAAGTGCTGGTTCTGTTTGAGCAGGTCTTTCATCAGCTGATAACCGTCCTGCATTGTCCAATTACCGATTCGAAGCATACATGGATCAAAACTTATGTTCCGGCCGATGATGGCGCGTTGAAAACCGCTCAACCTGTTGCTCATGGGTATGGAATTGATCGGACCGCTGATCATGGCGGGGGTTTTGCGTCCAAGATCAAGCATATGTGATGTAGCGAGAAAAGCTCCTTGCTCATCATCATAATTAACGGTATAACTATTATCCGTTGTTGTGCAATATGCATATACAACGGGAAATGGCAGACTTTTGAGTATCCCCGTTACATCGCGCGGGAACTGAGCGACATAAATAAGCCCCGCTGCCGTATAATCGATATCCTGAAGTAATTTTGTTACCCAGCCCTCCAATTGTTCGCGGGGAGGGCTCATGCTTTGTTGTTTATGCATGATATTCATATTGTAAATGATAACACTATAATCGTTGTCTTCCGCGACTTGACATATTCCCGACAATATGCGGTCGCAGAACTCCACCTCTATTTGTTCGGTAACGACGCATATTTTGCGTCGAACCGATATTTTACTTCGTTTTGTTATGTAACCGGCTTCTTTTGCCATTTTGACGATCTGTTGCCGCAGTTCGGCAGTCATACGCCCTTTACCGTTTAGAGCGTTGGAAATCGTTGCCACGGACACATTTAGTTTTTTTGCAAATTCGGCTTGAGTCAATTCATTTCCCTCCCGGCTGATAATTAATTATTGATTGATTTTAGCACATTAATCACAAAAAGAGTAACAAATCATATAAATTTGACTAGATGTTAATCAATTTAACCATGGTAAAAACGATTAATAATGACCCAAACGGGTTGACTGCGCATGGTTAAGTAGTATGATAGATATGCAACGAGAGCGTTTAATTTACGCAATATAACAAGGAATTAACCGCTTTCAATGTCCTTCAATTCTATTATTTCAATTCGGTTAATATTTCGAAAGGAGAGAAAAAGGATGAAATCCAAAAAAATGCTTGCGTTACTTCTTGGTGTGTTCATGTTGGCTGCTTTGTTTGCCGGCTGCGGTGAGCAGGCAGAAGTTGAATCGACGTCTCCCGACAAAACGGATGGGACGCAGTCTCCAGATCAGGAAAAGTCCATCACTCTAAGTTTTGTGTATTGGGCAGACGGGGTACAGAAGGATCTGGTTGAGGCCGCTGTGGCCACTTACGAGGATGCCAACCCGAATATTAAGATTACGGCTGAGGCATTGCCGGCAAGCGGCGAATTCCCGGGCATCATAGAATCGCGGATGCAAAGCAATACCCTGCCGGATGTCAGCTATATGGGTGAAGGCGACATCATGAAATACAATGAAATGGGTATTCTTGCAGATATCAGCCCGCTGTTTAAGGGGGAGGATGCGGCGCAAAAGCTGGATGCAATCACGATCAAGGATAGCGAAGGGCATATCTTGGGTATCGGATTATCCAACCAGCTTGAGTTGTTGTATTACAACAAACAGATGTTTGACGATGCGGGTATCCCATATCCTTCTACCAATGTGGCGGATGCATGGGAATGGGGCGAATTCGTTGAGATTGCGAAAAAGCTGACCAAAGACACTAACGGCCGCAATGCGACGGAAGCGGGATTTAATCCCCAGCTGATCGAAACGTATGGTTTGGGACTGAGCGCTACGATGGCGTTTCATCATTTCTGGGCGCTGTATTCGAACGGCGGAGGCGTGGTATCGGCCGACGGCGGCGAATTCCTGTGGGATAAACCGGAATCCGTCGAGGCGATGCAGAAGTTTATTGATCTGATTAATGTTGATCATGTGGCCAATGCCGTGACCAATACGTGGTGGACCGATCTTGGCAATATAGCTACGGTGGATTCCGGTGGCGCGGCCATGATGTTTAACGGATCATGGGACTTGGCGAATATTCCTTCCTGCAGTGTTCCGAACAATATCGGTGTGGCAGTGCTGCCAAAACTTAAAAAGGCGGTTACGATGAACTGCGGGGCGCCGCTGGTGGTATATAATACGTCTCAGAATATCGATGAAGCGATGGCATTTGCCAAATATATGCTTGACCCCGATAATAACCTGCCGCTGCTCCAAAGCGGCGCATGGCTTCCCAACGATGTATCATGGTATACCGATGAAGCTCTCATTGCGGAATGGACAGCCAATCTGCCGGAGGATGCCGTGGCGACTATAATGAGCTATTCTACGACCCCGGACGCCATCGTGCAATGGCCGGCTTACTATGTGCCGGCTTACAATAAGATGGATGTCGCCTTTGCCGCGTCGGACATTGACAAGGCGTGGGCCGGTGAAATTTCTGCTCAACAATTGTTTGACGAGATTATGCAGAATATGAAGACACTGTTTGAATCAGGTACGGTAGAGTAATTCGTACGCTCCCGGCAGCAAGGTAACTTTCTGCCGGGAAATTTCTTCTGTTGTTTATTAACGGGGGTAAAGGGGAGGTAGTTTGGGTATGCAAACATCTGCGTTGACAAAACGATCCTTCGGAGGCCGGAAAAATATTCGGGGCAGGCGAGAGGGCGCGACAGGCTATCTGTTCGCTTTCCCCGCTATCTTCGGGTTTTTGCTGCTTACGCTGTATCCAATGGCGACCAGCCTGTTCTACAGCTTCAATAAAATCGATCTGCAGGGCAACATGGAATGGGTAGGGTTACAAAACTATGTTGAAATTTTCAGCAATCCCAGCATCGGCTTTTTAAAATCCATGCAAGTGACTATATTATACGCCTTTATAAATACTTTTTTAATTATTGTATTCTGCTTGGTCGTTGCGTTGCTGTTAAACCGGAAATTTCGTATGCGCAATCTTCTGCGGGCGATATTTTACCTGCCCGCCGTTATACCCATGATTTCCACCGCTATACTGTGGAAACTGCTCTTGCAGAACGCGGCGGGAGGCGGGCTTATCAATCAGTTTATAATGAAGGTTCTTCATCTGCCGCAATTGAATTTTCTTACGGATGTGCGATTGGTTTTTGTCGTCCTTTTTGCGATGGGGCTGTGGACCTGCGGCGGAACTATCGTGGTTTTGCTCGCCACTTTGCAGGATGTGCCGCGTAACCTTATTGAAGCCGTGGAGCTTGACGGAGGCAACGCATGGCATAAGTTTCGATACGTCACCTATCCGACCATTAAGCCGGTTTTATTTTTTCAACTAATTATGTGTATAATCACGTCGATGCAGGTTTTCACACAGAGCATGGTACTGTCCAGCAACGGCGCTCCAAACCGCATGACATATTTTATCAATATAATGATATACGACCATTCCTTTAAGCAAAGCGGGATGAAGGGGATCGCGGCGGCGGAAGCGTGGGCGGTTTTCTTTACCATACTGATTATCACCAGCGTACTGTTTTACTTCCAGGGTGCGTTGCGGCCGGACAGCGATAGGCCGAAAAAAAGAAGAGGTGGTATCAAATGAATAAAGGCAGCTATGCTGACAATACGGCACTATATTCATATGGGAAGCTAAGCCGGCTTAATAGGCGGAGAAAGGCGATCAATACCGCCTTGATTGTATTGGTCTTTTTGCTTGCGATACTTGTTGCTTTTCCTCTTTATTGGATGGTCAGATGCTCTTTGGTATCTAAATCGGCTTTGACTGTTCCGGAATATTTTGCGGATCCCCCCGGCATTTTCCCCAAAGTAATCCAGTGGGTAAATTATACCTTGGGCATGGAGCGCATTAATTTTTTTCAGCAGCTGTTGAATTCACTCATTATCACCATACCTTATGTACTGGGTAATCTGCTGACGACAAGTGTTTCCGCCTATGCTTTTGCGCGGATTCGATTCCCCCTGCGGGGCATGTGGTTTGCGCTGGTTATTAGCACTATGATGCTGCCCTGCGCGGTAACGCTGCTGCCACAGTACGCCATGTACACTAAAATGGGTCTGGTAGGTACCGATGCGATTTTAGGCGGACGGCTGCCGCTTATTCTGCCTGCGCTTTTTTGCGCGTCGGGAAACGCGTATTTTGTGTTTCTGCTCCGGCAATTCATGATGACAATACCTGTTGAGATAGACGAGGCGGCGCGGATTGACGGCGCCGGGCATATTCGCATATTTATTAATATTATGCTGCCGCTGATACGGCCTGCGCTGATTGTTGTGGGGCTGTTTAGCTTTATCAATTGCTGGAACGAGTTTTTCTATTCAATTATCTATCTGCAGGGTGAAAAGGTTTATACTTTAACGCTTGGCTTATACATCATTAACGGAGTACATATAACCAATTACGAACAGGTTATGGCTTTGGCTGTATTAGTTTCCGCGCCCTGTTTGCTGCTTTTCCTGATCGGGAATAAGTACTTTGTAGAGGGGATCAAGCTGTCCGGAATCAAGGGATAGCCACAATAAGAATTAATGGAGATAATGTATGTTTGAAACAAAACGGGGGTATATCCCGCTTAAAAATATACGGATCAACGACGACTTCTGGTCTCGCTATATACGTCTGGTTCGCGAATCAACCATTCCTTATCAGTGGGCGACGCTTAATGATAAGGTGGAAGGCGCTGAGCCGAGCCATTGTATTGAGAATTTCCGCATCGCCGCAGGGGAGAGCGACGGCGCCATTAAGGGCATTGTGTTTAGGGACAGCGACCTGGCCAAATGGCTGGAGGCGGTAGCGTATACACTGGAGATATATCCCGACCCTAAGCTTGAGCTGTTGGCCGATGAAACGATTGAATTAATAGGCCACGCGCAGCAGCCCGACGGATACCTAAATACCTATTTTACTTTTGCCGCTCCTGAAAAGCGCTGGACAAACTTACGCGAAGGCCATGAGTTATATACTGCCGGACATTTTATAGAGGCGGCGGTGGCGTATCATCGGGCAACCGGCAAACATCATCTTCTTGATATCATGTGCCGGTTTGCCGACCTGGCTTGCAGGTTGTTTTTAGGGGATGATCCCCGGTTGGACGGGTGTCCCGGGCATCCTGAGATTGAGCTTGCGCTTGTCAAGCTATACAGGGAGACCGGAGCAGAGCGGTATTTGGATTTGGCGCGATATTTTATAGAGAGGAGGGGCGAAGCCCCGGATTGTTTCTTGGAAGAACGGAAACGCGACGGCTGGCGGTTTATTTTCCCTGAATTAGGAGAATACGACCCGGTATATGTTCTAAACCATAAGCCGGTGCGCCGGCAGGAGGAAGCGGACGGTCACGCTGTGCGCGCGGTTTACCTGTATTGCGCTATGGCGGATATCGCGGAGGAAACAGCGGATGAAGCGTTGCTGCTGGCTTGCCGCAGGCTATGGGACAATATAATACAAAAGAGGATGTATATAAACGGCGGAATCGGTTCTTCCGGATATATGGAGCGGTTTACAACGGACTATGATCTGCCGTTGGACAGGGGTTACTGCGAAACCTGCGCATCGGTGGGATTGGCGCTTTTTGGTATGCGTATGGCGCGGATTACCGGGGAAGCCCACTATATGGACGGGGTAGAGCGCGCGTTGTACAATACTGTCACAGCGGGTATCGCTTTGGATGGAAAAAGTTTTTTCTATGTTAACCCTCTTGAAGTTTGGCCTCCGGCCTGTATGGAAAACACCTCTTTGGCGCATATAAAGCCGGTACGTCAAAAATGGTTCGATGTGCCTTGCTGTCCGACCAATGTCGCGCGTACACTGGCATCCTTAGGACAATATATTTATTTCGTCCGGGGAGATCGGTTGCATATGAATTTGTTCATCGCCAATGATGCGGATATACCGATGGAAAAGGGGTCTGTCCATATATGCACTTCCACGCGGTTTCCTTGGGAAAACCAGGTTGAGCTATCGATCGAGTCGCCGGCGCCCTTTACCTTGGCAGTTAGGATGCCGGATTATGTCCGGGAATTTTCCATTACAATAAACAGGCAGCCGGCGGCTGCCGAGCTCCAAAATGGATATGTATTACTGCCTCTTGACGCGGGTAAAAGTTTTATTGCTGTTACATTGGATTTATCCGCACATCTTGTTTATGCTCATGAGCAGGTACGATCATCCGCCGGGCAGGCGGCCGTTATGCGGGGACCGCTGTTATATTGTTTGGAAGAAATGGACAACGCGGGGCCCTTGTCTGCATTGCAGATTGATAGTGATGCGACTTTTTCGGAAAGCTGGACGGAAGAACTTGGGGGCGCTGTTTTGCTTCAAGCAAGCGGATGGCGGGCAAAAAGCCCAAAGTCAGATATGCTGTATAAAAATGAAGCGCCAACGCTCGAAAAAGAATCCCTGCGGTTTTTGCCCTATTGCTTTTGGAGCAATAGGACGCCGGGAGAAATGCGCACATTTATAAGGGTAAGCCCTAAAAAATAGCAGCACACTAATCTGATTACCCTTAGGATAAAACATATTTTTTAATTATATGTTTTGTATATTAAACTTGCAGTGCGCCCCATTTTGTTTTTTATACCGCTTTGAACATATCCTTAGACGCGCCGCAAAGCGGGCAAACCCAATCCTCCGGCACATCTTCCCATACAGTGCCCGGCTTAACGCCGTTGTCCGAATCTCCTTTGGCCGGGTCGTAAATATAGCCGCATACAGTGCATTCGTATTTTGTCATTGCCGTTTCTCCTTAAAATAACTATTTATTTTTTTGGAAATATGCGTTTAAATCCTCAACCAGCTTGTCCGCGTCAAAGCCGTGCGCCTGCGCGGCCTGAAGAATGCTTTCACCCGCCGACGCGGGGCAGCCTATGCAATGCATTCCCGCTTCCATAAGCACCTCGGCACAGCCCGGATCGAGCGCAAGCAATTGCGAAATCGTCATGTCTTTTGTAATAATCGTTGTCATCATGTTACCTCTTTGCTAATTTCTAAATAACTTTTTAAGTGGTTCTTAATATTTTGTTGCCGCATTTTGAACACTTAATTGACACCTTGCCTTTTCCGCGAGGCACCCTAAGCTTTAAACCACATACGGGGCATTTGAAAATCTTATAAAATTTACGCTGCTGCCCCCTCGCTTTAATTTTATAATACCACGATTTAATTTTATTAACCATATTCAAAAAAGTAAGATTCTCTTTTTGACGTTGCGGAATATTGCGCGAGAACATACGAAAAACCGCCGCGAATAAAATTAAGAAAGTAATTATAAACATATAATAAAAGGGCACAAAATTAAGCAGCAAAGCGAATATAACAAGGGCAAGGGAAAGCTGGTCGGGACCGTTACGTCCTATAAACATCTTTCTTAGCATTTTTACCCACTTCCGGCAAGACCGCTGCTTTATATACTTATCAGAAAAGCTTACCCGCTTGCGTTTATTTATCTTTATGTCGATAAGATATAATACTAAAAAGTTGCGTCCAAAATATTAACAATACGCCTTTTTAACACATTGTTTACAAATATAAATCTTGTGTAGATCTGATACATTAACTTAGATAATGCGAAAACTTTGTCATTTATAGTTATCACAATTTTACGCCGCGCCGCCTTCAAATTGACTGTAATACAATTGCGCATAAAAACCTTTCTGTTCTAAAAGCTGCTTATGCGTCCCCTGCTCCACAATTTTTCCTTCGTTCATCACCAATATTGCGGAAGCGTTGCGAATGGTGGAAAGCCTGTGCGCAATCACAAAACTTGTGCGTCCCTTCATAAGCGCAACCATAGCGTTTTGAATATACGTTTCGGTACGGGTATCGACACTGCTGGTGGCCTCGTCGAGTATCAGTACGGAGGGGTTTGCCAGCAAAGCTCGCGCTATGGACAAAAGCTGCCTTTGCCCCTGCGATATGTTTGTTGCTTCCTCGCTTAACACCGCGTTATATCCTCCCGGAAGCGTCCGTATAAAATGGTCTGCGTGCGCCATTTTTGCCGCGTTTATTATTTGCTCCTCTCTCGCGCCCTGTTTGCCGTAGGCGATATTCTCATATACCGTTCCCTCAAACAGCCAGGTATCCTGCAGCACGATACCGAACCGCTCCCGCAAAGCTTCCCTCGGCATTTTAGCGGCATTAACACCGTCAACAAGTATTGTGCCGCCGTCAATTTCATAAAACCGCATAAGCAGATTTACCAGCGTTGTTTTTCCGGCGCCCGTTGGCCCTACAATCGCTATTATATCACCGGGATTCACTTTAAGATTAAACCGGTCAATAACAATTTTCTCGGGCTCATATCCAAAACTCACATTGGAAAATTCCACGCTGCCCCGCGCGGCCGGCAGCGCTTTGATGGACACATCCGACACCATCTCTCTCTCATCGAGCAATTCAAACACACGTTCAGCCGCGGCTATGGTTGACTGCAGCACCCCCGATATCTGCGCCACCTGTGTTATAGGCTGTGTAAACCTGCGCGAATACTGTATAAAAGCCTGCACGTCGCCGACGTTTATGCGTCCGCCGATTACCATTATGCCGCCGATTACACATACGAACACATATGAGACGTTGCTTAAAAAGTTCATGAGCGGCATAATAAGGCCCGACAGAAACTGCGCCTTCCATCCGGCGTTATAAAGCTTTTGATTTATTTCGTCGAATTTGTTTATGTTATCGTTTTCCATTCCGTACGCCTTAACTATTATGTGCGCGGAGTACATCTCCTCCACATGACCGCTTAAATGTCCCAGATGCTCCTGCTGTCCTTTGAAATGCTTTTGAGACTTTTTTATTATTATCTGCGTTAAAACAAAGCTTGCCGGCAGTATAAGCAGACAAACCAAAGTGATAATCCACGAGATGGAAAACATCATAATTGCGATGCCTATTATCATTGTGACCGATGTAATAATCTCGCTTATACCCTGCGAAATTGAAGTTGATATCGTGTCTATATCGTTTGTCACGCGCGATAGAATCTCTCCGTGCGTTCGGCCGTCAAAGTATTTAAGAGGCAGCCTTGAAAGCTTATCGCTCACATCGCGCCGCATGTCGTGTACTATCGTCTGTGATGTCTTAGCGAGTATAAACTGCATAATATAAGACAGAACGCTGCTGAAAAGGTACAAAACTATCACAGCTATAATAATGCCGCCTATTTTGGCAAAATCGATTGTTAAATCATTAGCGGCTTTAACCTGCGCCGCCGCGGAAAACAACTCTTGTTTTTGCCGCTCGTCAGCATTTTCATTTGCCAGCGACAGCGCCTGCTGCATATCGACAGCGCCGCTTTTCAGCCGCTCCGCTATATCGGCGGGAAGCGCAGATTCTAAGCCGGCGTAAGCTTGAACCTTTGCCGCGGAAGGGGCAAACAGCTCTGTCGTCGCCGTGCCGAGAGTTTTAGGTCCGAATATGGAAAATACGGTGCTGCCGGCTGCCAGTATTATAACAATTATAAGCGATACTTTATGGCGTGCCAGATAGTATGCCAGCCGTTTAAAGCTTGAGCGGAAATCCTTAGGTTTTTCTATGGCGGAGCGCATACCCGGCCCGTGGCCGCCCGGTCCCGGCGGTCTGCCCATAGGTATTTTTGCCTTAGTTTTATCCGTGCTGCTCATGCCGTATCCCCCTTAACCGAGCTGTGACGAAACAATTTCCCTATATGTCGCGCAGCTTTCCATAAGCGACTGATGTTTACCCTGGCCGATAATACGCCCCCGGTCCAGAACAATAATGTTGTCCGCGTTTAAAATGGTGCTTACGCGCTGCGCCACAATAAATACCACTGCCTGTTCTATCTGTTTTAGAAGAGCCTGCCTTAGTAAAAGGTCTGTTTTATAATCGAGCGCCGAGAAGCTGTCGTCAAAAATATATATTTGCGGGCGGCGCACAAGGGCTCTTGCAATCGAAAGCCGCTGTTTCTGACCACCGGAGAAATTGCTCCCGTCCTGCGATACATTTGCGTAAACACCGCCTTGCAGCGCCGATACAAAATCGCTTGCCTGAGCGGTTTCAAGCGCGTTTTCCATCTCGCTTTCGGTTGCGTCAGCCCGCCCGAAACGAAGATTGTCCGCAACGCTTCCGCTTACTAAACTCGCTTTTTGCGGAACGTATCCTATTTTTTTGCGCAAATCCGCCTGCGGATAATCCCTGACATCCACGCCGTTAATTAAAATCCGGCCTTCGGTGACATCATAAAAACGGGATATCAGCTTAACAAGCGTTGATTTGCCCGCGCCCGTTCCGCCTATTATTGCGGTTATCTGCCCGGGCCTCGCTTTTAAGGTTATATCCAAAAGCGCGGGAGCCAGCGCCCCGTTATAATAAAAGCCGACGTTTTCAAATTCCACGCCGCCGTGTCCGGACGCTGCGGGCGCGATATCCGTATTGTCTAAAACGGTAGGCTTTTGGCGCAGCACCTCGACTATACGCGCGGCGGACGCGGAAGCGCGCGGCAGCATAACAATCATCATGCTTGCCGTGATGACGGCAAACATAACCTGCATAACATATTGCTGAAACGCCATTAAGTCTCCAACCTGCATATCGCCCCGGTTTACCCTTAAGCCCCCAAACCATATTACCGCCGCCGTTGCCAAGTTTAAGAACATAAGAATAGAGGGCATCAAAGCTCCCATCCATCTGAAAGCCGATATGGACGTGTCCGTCAAATCCTTGTTTGCCTCGTTAAAACGCTTCTGCTCATATTCCGTCTTGTTAAAAGCCCGTATGACGCGTATTCCGGTAAGCCTTTCCCGCAACACAAGATTAATTCTGTCAATCTTCTTTTGCAGTGATTTGAAAAAAGGTACAACTTTAATAGCTATAAGAAGCACAAGCGCCGATAACAAAACGATTAAAACGGTTATAAGCCACGAAAGCCCCGCGTTTTTTCCAAGCGCCATTATAACGCCCCCGGCGCACATTATAGGCGCCGAAACGAGCATGGTAAGCACCATCGTCATGGCGTTTTGAACTTGTGTGATATCATTGGTAGAGCGTGTTATAAGCGACGCGGTCGATATGTTGTCAAATTCGCTCAACGAATAAGACTCCACCGATTTAAATACGTCGCGCCGTATGTCGCGCGCAAACCCCGTTGCCGATTTTATGGCAAACAACCGCACCAAAACGGTACATAAGCCAACTATAAGCGAAAAGCCGAGCATAACAAGACCGGTTTGCATAATGAGCGGTACGCTCCGGCCGACTACGCCTTTGTTTACTATATCGGACATCAATGTAGGCAGATACAGCTGGCTTAGCGACTGCATCGCCGTCATAAGAAAAACAAGCAGCGTCTGCCATTTATAGGGTTTTAAGTAACGCAACAGCTTTAACATTGTTTTTCCTTCCCGTGATTGCCGCTTAGAATTAAAATTATCTGTTCAATCATCCATGCAAAATATTTATCGTCTGTTTCATCGTTATCGTTTAAAAAAAGCTGCTTGCTGAAATACCCCGTTATATTGGTAATAACAAACACGAGCGCCATCTTAGGCTCCGCGGCGATACGCCCCGCGCTGTGCATGGCGGAAAAGTACGCGAGCAGAAGGCTGTGCAAGTTGTGTTCTTTTTGGCGCAGCGCCATCTCCGGCTGCGATTCGCGTATCTTATCCCGCATAACCATTCTTATGAAAGGCATATTCCTTCGAAAAGTATTTATCATGCTATGGGCTATATGCGACAAATCCGTTCTTAAATCGTAAGTAACGCCGCTTTTCAGGTACAGCTCTATATCATAAGTATGCAGGCAGCTTTTTACCGTCTGTTCAAACAGTTCGCGCTTTGTGTTAAAATGACGGAACAAAGTAATCTCGCTGACTCCCGCG
>Ga0265293_10006451_pt1 | contig 18779 bp, 20 predicted proteins | sample Munlanlewell138R_FD_192505 | JGI IMG/M metagenome (GOLD analysis project Ga0265293, IMG submission 192505) | Leachate microbial communities from a municipal landfill in Southern Ontario, Canada - Leachate well 138R | ecosystem: Engineered > Solid waste > Landfill > Unclassified | place: Canada... | reverse complement strand
TGAAAGGTACCATGCAAATGGTACGCTTAGGGTAAAGAGTATAAGCGTCGTCAAGCCTGCTAGTTTAAAAGAGAGTAAAAAAGGTTCAAACTCTATTTGGCTAAGAAGTTCTAGCATGATATAACTTCTTTTATAGAAACTTCACTTGCTTTTATAAGCGCTACTACGCTGTCGCCTACTTGTAAGTTCATCCTTATTGATGAATTTTTTGTGATAATCGACTCTATGGCACTGCCGCTATGAAGCTTTAAACTTATGCTGCTTAAAAGTTCGCCGTTTAAAACTCCAGTGATGGTAGCTTGAAGTTGATTACTATAGCTAAGTTCCCCTTGCAGATTTTTAGCAATAGCCACATGCGTAGGCTTCATTGAAAGCTTTACCTTGACACCTTTTTGTATCGTTTTGTCAAGTTCCAAGCTCATCATAGTTAAAGCTTGACCCTCACAGTCAAACTTGACTATATGCAAACTATCATGTTTTTGTATGTCATTGACTATTGCTGTTAATTCACTCATGGCATTAAATATCCAAAACCTTTTAAAATCTCTTTTGCTCTGCTGCTTATCATAAAGTCGTAAAAAGCTTTTACCTCTTTATTTTCGCCGCCTTTAAGTATGACTATGCCTTGATTTATAGGAGTATATAGTTTTGAATCTACATCTGCCCAGTTTACATCTTTCTTGAAGTGTAGCATTTTTGGACTAAATAGAGACGACTTTGCGATAAAGCCTATATCGGCTGCTGTTACGGCATACGAAACTGTTTGAGATATTGACTCCGCATAGATTAGTTTTGATTTTATATCTTCGTAAACTCCGCTGTTTTTAATAGCTTCAACCGCTGCTTTTCCATATGGTGCCGTTTTTGGATTGGCAATAGCTATTTTTTCTATTGTTTTATCTTTGAGCAGCTCTATCCCTTTTGAAAAATCTTTTTGAGTATTACTAAGATATGCCAAACTCCCCTGCGCATATATAACTGGTTTTGTTATAGCAATTCCATCATTATAAAGAGCCTCTGGGAACTTCATGTCAGCCGACATAAAAAGTTCATAAGGTGCCCCATGTTTTATCTGCGCTGTTAATTTTCCGCTGCTTCCAAGTGTAACTTTTACATCCGTATCAGGATCTGTTTTATGAAACTCATCTAAAAGAGTCTCCATAGCATAACTTACATTTGCAGCCACGGCTATATTAATCGTCTGCGCAAAAAGGGCAGAACCAAAGAGTATAAATACCAAAAGTAACTTTTTCATTTTTTTCCTTATAGTTTAAAATAGATAGCTTAACTCAAAACGCTCATTAACGGTAGCTTAATGTTATATTTACCATCTTCCTAGAATAATGTTTTTGGGCTCGCAAAAAGCGCTTAAGTGCATTTTATTTTTGAGATTTAATCTCTCAAGCATCTCTATTGGCAAAGTTGAACATACAGTATTGCCTCCTTTTAGCTCAAGGATAATCTCCGCATTTAGTTTACCGCGCTCTATTCGTATAATTTCCCCTGCAAAACGGTTTATATCGCCTTTAGCCGGCGAGGAGTCATCGCTTAGAGTCAAGGCATTGGCTTTAAATAGTGCATATAGCTCTGTGCCTATGGTAATCTCAAGAGTGCTTAGTGAATCATTTGTTATTATGGCAGTTATAGTATCTTTGTTGTTAAGTTCAAGAGAGACTCTGCTCTTAAGCGCTCCTTTTTGAATTTCAACGACTTTTGTCCTTAGCTGATTTCTTGCACTTATACGGATATCCATACTCTTTAAAAGATGAATATGACCATTTTTTTCACTGATGCGTTTTGATAGATTGTTTAAAAATTGTTGATGCTCTTCTTGAAGAATTTTATAGGTATTTATCAGCTCTTTTGCATAATCGCTAAGATGAGTTCCGCCACCGCCTTTGCCGCCTTTAGCACTTGTTACAAGCGGAAACTCAGATAGGTTGTTCATAGCATCTACAGCGTCCCATGCTGCTTTGTAGCTCATCTTCATAGATTTTGCCGCTTTTGTTATGGAACCATCTCTGTCGATGTGCATTAAAAGTTCCATTCGACCCTCTCCTAAAAAGTTATGTTCTGATTTGTTTATCCATAAACGTCCGTTAATACTGCTCGGCATTATAACTCCTTAATAAAGGCTAAAACCGAAGTATAATAAAATATATAACGATTGTCAAATATGAAGAACTTTCTTTAACAATCTTGCTCTTTTTTCAAAGCAAAACAAAAGCCAATTTTAAGTACAATTCGCGCAATTATAGACTAAAGGAAGTGCATGGCTAACAAACGGGTATTGGTTAAGTTTTCAGGTGAAGCTCTTGCAGGAGAGGCGGGTCATGGAATTGACACGAAGATTTTAAACTATATATCACAGGAGATAAAGTCACTTGTGAATGCCGGTATCGAGGTTGGAATCGTAATCGGAGGCGGTAATATTATTCGTGGAGTTACTGCTGCTCAAGACGGAATTATTAAAAGAACTTCCGGCGATTATATGGGAATGCTTGCTACCGTAATAAACGGAATAGCGATGCAAGAAGCTTGCGAACATGCAGGACTAGAAGTTCGCATGCAGACGGCTATTAAGATGGAGCAGATTGCAGAGGCATATATAAATCGCCGTGCTGTTCGCCACTTAGAAAAGGGGCGTGTTGTTATTTTTGCAGCAGGAACAGGAAACCCATTTTTTACAACAGATACGGCAGCAACTCTAAGAGCCGTTGAAATAGGCGCAGAAGTTATCATAAAAGCTACAAAAGTTGACGGGGTTTATGATAAAGACCCAAAGAAGTTTAGTGATGCAGTAAAATTGCCTGAGCTTACTTATGAGCAAGCACTTATGGATAATATCAAAGTAATGGACGATACCTCCATTGCATTGGCAAAGGATAATTCACTCCCTATTTTGGTATGTGATATGTTTAAAAAAGGAAATCTTTTGGATATTTTGCAAAACGGAAATATGCAAAACTGCTCAATTGTAAGATAGATTTTTAAAGAAACTAAGGTTTTCTAAAGAAACTAAAGTTTTCTAGCCATAGCGGCTAGCGAAGCCAACAGAATTACTTCCGGTGGCGTTTTAAATTAAAATAAAAAGGGTATAAAATGAGAATAGAAGAAGTAACAGCAAAGATTTTAGACAATAATCCAAGTATGGATCGTTACCAGTTGGCAATAGCTGTTTCAAAAAGAACAGATGAGCTTTTAAATGGCGCAACAAGTAAGTTGAGTGTTGCAAAAAATGTAAAAGTTGCAGATTTAGCTTTGATGGAGATAGCTGAGGGTCTTATAATAATCAAAGGCTTTACGGACAATAAAAAATAACAAATTAGGTCTGAGTCAAATGGATATCGAAAAAATAAAACAGATAGATAGTGTTGACTCGGCTACAGAGTATCTCTTTGAGCAGATGCCCAAGAGTGATGCTCTAAATAAAGCTTTAGAATACTCCAAAACCGCACATGAAAAACAGTTTAGAAAAAGCGGTCAACCTTATGTAATTCATCCTATTTTAGTAGCAGCGATAGTCTCCTCTATAACAAATGATGAAGCAATGGCGATAGCCGCACTTTTGCATGACATTGTAGAAGATACGCATGTGGATATTGATGAGATTAAAAATCTTTTCGGTCAAGATGTTGCTCATCTTGTTGAGGGACTTACAAAAATAGACAGCATCAGAGATACAGAACTTATCTCCTCTAACTCCAACGAACGTCTTGTCGTATCCGCGCTCTCCTTTAGAAAAATGCTCTTAGCTAGTATAAAAGATGTGAGAGTGTTAGTTGTAAAGCTTTGTGATAGATTTCACAACATGTTGACGCTAGATGCGCTTTCTCCTCAAAAGCAGGATAGAATAGCAGAAGAGACTTTGGTTGTTTACTCTCCTATTGCTCATCGTCTGGGCATCTCTTTTTTAAAGAATTTATTGGAAGATTTAAGCTTCTCATACCTTTTTAAAGAAGAGAAACTCCAAATAGACAGCTATCTTGAGGCAAACTACCATGCAATTGAGATGAAGCTTGATGAGTTTAAGCAGTCGATAAATAAGGTTTTGGTTCAAAACGGTTTTTGCGAAGATGAGTTTGAGATACTCTCTCGTGTAAAGCACAAATACTCTATTTATCTTAAAATGCAGAGAAAAGGGGTTGGAATAGAAGAGGTTTTAGATCTCTTAGCTGTAAGAATATTGACAGATGATGCTGTCAAGTGCTACAAGATTTTGGGACTTATTCATCTTAACTTTCAGCCTCTCTCTTCAAGATTTAAGGACTATATAGCCGTACCAAAAGATAACGGATACAGAACTATACATACGACTGTATTTTACAATACCGCTATTTTTGAGGTGCAGATTAGAACCTATGATATGCACAAGACTGCAGAACTCGGCGTTGCTGCACACTGGAAGTATAAAAGCGGCGGAAACAATAGTATAAAACTTGACTGGCTGCACAATTTGGGATTTCAAAATGAGTCTGTAGAGGATTTTTATGATTTGATAAAAAATGATCTCTACAGTGAAGACATATCTGTGTTTTCTCCAGTAGGTGAGGCTTTTACCTTGCCTAGAGGGGCAGTCGCTCTTGATTTTGCCTATGCTGTTCATACGCATGTAGGCAATCATGCCAAATCTGTTCTTATCAACAAAATAAAAACTTCGCTCATAAGCGAACTTCACAACGGAGATATCGTAAAGATAGAGGTGGGTGAGAGCAGTATTACTAGATGCAGCTGGATAGATGCGGTTAAGACCTCAAAAGCAAAAACAAATATGAAGTATAAGTGTAATGCGAGGATTAGAGATATAAATTCTAAATTAAGCATTAGTATTATTGCAACCGCCATGAATTTAAACGCCTCAAGAGTAGAGGAGTGGCTAGAAAAAAACAGTTGTGAAAAAGTCTCTAGTATTGCTACGGATTTAGAGCACTTTCGTGAAGTAATTTATAAATATATCACAGATATAAATCAAAATAGCCGCTTTAAACGATTTCTCTCAAAGCACAGATTTAAGATAAAACGCTACTCCTTTGCTGACTTGGAGATATACAGCACCTTGCATGTAAACGATGTTGTATTCGATTACTGCTGTCACCCAAAAAACGGCGATGAAATAATGGCATTCTTAGAAAAAGGCAAAGCTCATGTGCATCATAAAATGTGCTCAAGCGCTTCAAAAAAACTTGAAAACCATGAACCTATGGTTTTTATAAGATGGCAGCAACTAAACACTTACAACTACAACATGATAATCTCTCTTCACAGCGGTGTAGGAACTTTAGCGGAGTTTTTAAATTATTTAGCAAAATTAAAGATTGATATAAATCAAATTGAGTTGGGCAAAAACAAGAGTGAAACTACTAAGTATTGCGAGATAGGTTTTGAGTCAAAAGAAGCAGATGTTAACTTGCTTCGTGGTAAAATCGAGCAAAAAATAAAAGTGATACATTTAATTCGCACTGATGATGCATATAAATAAAATAAATAGGAAAATAAAAAATTATGTTACAAGAAGCGTTAAGAGAGATACATAGAGGCACTGCAGAAGTTATAGATAGCCAAGGGATACAAGAGCTGTTAAAAGCATATTTTGATGAGGGCAAAACATATACGGTAAAAGCAGGTTTTGATCCGACTGCACCGGATTTGCATCTTGGACATACGGTACTTTTGCAAAAACTTGCAATATTTCAAAAATATGGTGCGAAAGTTCAGTTTCTTATCGGTGATTTTACTGCACAAATCGGTGATCCTAGTGGAAAAAGCGCTACAAGAAAAACATTGAGCGCATTTGAGGTTCAAGAGAATGCTAAAAGCTATGAGGAGCAGATTTTTAAGATTTTAGACCCTTTAAAAACCGAAGTTGTTTTTAACTCTCAGTGGATAAATCAGCTTGGAGCATCAGGCATGTTGACGCTTACAACAACATTTAATGTTGCAAGAATGCTTGAGCGCGATGATTTTGACAAAAGACACAAAAGCGGAATCTCTATCTCTATAAGTGAATTTATCTATCCTTTGCTTCAGGGATATGACAGCGTTCATCTCAAAAGTGACATAGAAATAGGCGGAACGGATCAGAAGTTTAACCTTTTGATGGGAAGACATCTTCAACGAGCTTATGAGATAGGCAAGGAGCAGTCGGTTCTAATGATGCCTATTTTAGAGGGACTCGATGGCGTACAGAAGATGAGTAAATCTTTAAATAACTACATCGGTGTAGCAGACGAGCCAAATGATATGTTTGGGAAAATCCTTAGCGTTTCTGATGAGTTGATGTGGAGATATTATGAGCTCTTAAGTGCAAAAACATTAGATGAGATTGCAGTTTTAAAAAATGGTGTATCAGAAGGCTCTTTGCATCCAAAAAGTGTTAAAGAGGAATTGGCACTAGAGATAACTGCTAGGTTTCATTCTAGAGAGTTGGCTAGGGCTGCAAAAGATGAATTTGATAAAGTACACTCAAATAATCAAATTCCCTCTGAAATTGATGAATACAGTTTTGATGAAAAGATATGGATAGCAAAAGCACTTGTTGATTGCAATTTAACACCTTCAACTTCTCAAGCAAGAAGAGATATTAAGCAAGGTGCTGTTAAAATAAACCAAAAAAAAGTTGATGATGAGCAGCTGCAATTGGAAAGTGGGGAGTATATCCTCCAAGTTGGAAAAAGAAAATTTGCAAAGTTAAAGGTAAATTAATGAGCTATAAATCATTAAGAATCGGTAAGTATATTATAGACAAACCTATAGTTCAAGGCGGAATGGGCGTCGGCATAAGTTGGGATCAGCTCGCTGGAAATGTTTCAAAAGAGGGTGGTTTGGGTGTTATAAGTTCTGTTGGAACAGGCTACTATGAAGATAAAAGATATGCTTCTAAACTGATTGCGGGCAGACCGCTAGATGTACAAGGTTTTTACTCAAAAGAGGGTTTTGACGCGATTATAAAAAATGCCAGAAAGATATGCAAAGATAAACCCTTAGCCGCAAATATTTTATATGCTATAAACGACTATGGACGAGTGGTGCGAGATGCATGTGAGAGCGGTATAGATATTATTATTACCGGAGCGGGTTTGCCTACAAATATGCCCGAGTTTACGGAAGGCTACCCTGATGTTGCCCTTGTTCCAATCGTTTCATCTGCAAAAGCTCTGAAGATTATCTGTAAAAGATGGCAAAAAAGATATAACAGACTTCCTGATGCCGTTGTGCTTGAGGGTCCAAAGAGCGGCGGACATCAAGGTTTTACGTATGAGCAGTGCTCAATGGAAGAAAACCAGCTTGAAAATTTGGTTAAACCCGTTGTTGAAGAAGCCGCTCTTTGGGGCGATATTCCTGTAATTGCAGCAGGCGGCATCTGGGATAAAAACGATATACTTGAGATGCTCTCCTTGGGTGCACGTGGTGTTCAGATGGGAACACGCTTTATCGGAACACATGAGTGTGATGCGCATGAAAACTTTAAAAAAGTTATACTAAATGCGAAAAAAGAGGATATTCAACTATTCTCTTCGCCTGTAGGCTATCCTGCGCAGGGTATTAGAACAAACTTGACTGCTCTTGTAGAGAGGAGAGAAGGTCCGACTATTAAGTGTATTTCAAACTGTGTTGCACCATGTAATCGCGGGGAGGAGGCTAAAGCAGTCGGTTACTGCATCGCTGATAGACTAAGCGATGCTTATCTGGGAAATCTTGAAACAGGACTTTTCTTCTCGGGCACAAATGGATATAGACTAGATAAAATAATTTCCGTAAAAGAGTTAATGGACAAATTAGTTAACGGTGAATAAGAGGGCTATGCTTAAACTTTTTTTACTATCCCTTCTTTTACCACTCTTATTATTTGCTTCAAACAGCAGTGAACTTTTAATAAGAGCAGATAAATATATGCAGAGTAACACTCAGAGTGATACTTTTCGTGCATATGACGACTATAAAAGCTTATATCTTATCTCGATTGTGCAAAACGACAGCTTTCTTAAACTTAAGTCACTAAAGGGTATAGTCAAAAGCGGAGGTAGGCTCAAGATAGACGTATCTAAATATACAAACGAACTCCATGCACTCTCCTCTAAAAGCAACTACCACAAACCTGAGCCAAAACAGATGAAAAAGAGTAATCATATAGAAGATGTTCATGTCGATCCGCTGCATAAACTAATATCAGCAAGCTGGCGGGAAGATGTGCTTCTCTTGGAGTTTAGCAAGCAGCTTAGCGAAGCTCAGATTACACACTTCACACTGCATGACACAACAAAGAGCAGATATCGATATGTTTATGATATCAAGACATCCATGCTTACTAGCTCACAAAATATTAAAAATAACGATATAGATACAATTAAAATAGCTCAGTTTGATCCTCAAACTCTGAGGCTGGTTATAACTCACAGCTCAGAAATAGAGGTTGATTATAAAATTGACGCTAAAACATTGGAGGTAAAACTCAAAACTGCCTCTAGTAAAGTTGTGCCGAGTATTGAAAAGGCAGTATCTATAAAAAGAGACAGAGATAAGGTTGTAGTTATAGATCCGGGGCACGGAGGCAAAGATCCGGGCGCTGTAGGGCACAGAAAATATAGAGAAAAGATAGTTGTTTTAGACGTTGCTAAGGAGCTTCATAAGATTTTAAAATCTCGTGGGTATAAGGTGTATATGACAAGAGACAGAGATAACTTTGTCAAATTAAGTGATAGAACTAAGTACGCCAATGCAAAAGGGGCAAATATTTTTATAAGCATACATGCTAATGCTATTGACGGAAAGAGTGCAAAAGAGGTTCATGGAATAGAGTGCTATTTTCTCTCCCCGTCGCGTTCAAATAGAGCTAAAAGGGTTGCTGCAAAAGAGAACTCGGCAGACATGAGCGACATGAATATATATGGAAAAGACAGCTACTTAAACTTTTTAAATCATCATAATACCGTAGCATCAAATAAGCTAGCAATTGATTTGCAAAGAGGAATGCTCAGCGAACTCAATAAAAAATACAGCGGCGTAAAAGACGGTGGAGTAAGAGAGGGGCCTTTTTGGGTTTTGGTAGGTGCCCAAATGCCGTCCGTGTTGGTGGAGATAGGATTTATTTCTCACCCTATGGAGGCTATGCGACTTGTTCAGAGGAACTATGTAAAAACAATGGCTGTAGGCTTAGCCGATGGAGTAGAAAGATACTTTGCAAACAATTAGTTTTAAACGCCATCGGAGTAAAACCCCGATTGGCTACGCTTACGCCGCTGTGGCGACTAAAGTTTGCCTCTGGCGAGGCAGATATGCGTAAGTTTAAGACTCTTTTTTATACTCAAGTTCTCCGGCTATTGCCTCTTTTTCATTGATGATTTTTTCAATCTGAGTCTTTACTTTGTCATATCTATACTGCTCTTTAAAGCCAATAATGCGCCCACCTGCAGCATTAGGATGTCCGCCGCCGCCCGTCCACTCTTTTGAGATAAGCGCTACATTTACGCCATTGTTAGCTCTTATGCTAAGAGTGCCTCTATAACTTATGTCAACTATAAAATCGTACTCCGGATAAGCAAGCAAAAAGCCGTTTCCTATTATAGAAGTGTTTCCTACTCCATAGCTTAGAAATCCTCTGTAGCCCTTGTAGTAAATTGTTTTCTCACCTTTGGCTTCGCCTAAGAGTTTGACCACATACTCTGTTACTAGATTATCTAGTGTATTGTCGTGATCTTTTTTAAAAAAATTCTTTTTTATCATATGGAGGCTTTCATCTAAAACAATCGGAGCATTCTCTTTGCCTATATATTTTACCGCTTCAAGCAAAAGATCTAGTTTGTATTCATTGTCTTGTTTGGCAAACATAATTTTATTAAGCTCTCTTGTCTCGGAGATAAGGCGCATACAGACTTTACCGTACTCAAAATTTTCTCTCTCATTCATTTTCCATAAATCAACGGCATTGACGATATTTACAAACTGCTCCATCCACTTTGGCTCATCAAATTCAAAATGCTTCTTTACGTAATCGTAAGTAATTTTTGTAGCACATCTGGCGGTGTCTAAAAAGTACCAATCGTACTTATTTGCGCTCTCCTCCCCTGTTGCGTGATGATCAAGAAGAAGAAGCGTTATATCTTTTTTATTTTCATTTAGTTTCGTTACTTCACTGTTTAACCATTTTGCTTCATCTGCATTTAAGTTGAGGTCTGTTATTAAAATAGTGGCACTCTTGTCTTCTGCTTTAATATTTTGCAAAACTAACTCTAGTGTCTGTTTTACCTCCGCTCCATAATTCGCATTATAATTAAAGAGTGTGTAGGGTGTATATTTCATAATAAGCTGGCAGCTATATCCGTCTAGGTCTGTATGCGACATATGATGTATTGTTTTGTTATTCATTTTTCTCTTTCTTATTTGTTTTGTTCTTTTATCGAGATAGAACCCATTACTTCAAAAGTAGCACTTGAGTCAATCTCGGCATGTGAGAGAGTAACCACGTCAAGCGAGAATCTTTCAAATATCTCGGCAATTCCACGGCGTAGTTGAGGATCTACGATGATAACAACAGGAGATATGCCCTTTTGAAGAAGCTCTGCAGCTTTAGCGCTTGTTGCTTGGATAAGAGCATTTATCTCTCCTACATTTAGCATAAGATTTCTTGTGCCATCACGCTCCTGTGATTTTTCTAGCATCAGCTGCTCAGATGCCGTATCAAATGTTAGAAGTCTTACAATCCCATCTTCGCCGGAGTACATTTTTGTAATAATTCGCGAGAGTCTTGCGCGAACCTGCTCGGTTATAATATCTACATTTTTCGTATATTCGGCTACATCTGCAATTGTCTCAAGTATTGTGAGCATATCTTTAAGAGGAATTTTCTCATGTAAAAGAGCTTTGAGAACTCTTTGTATAAGTCCAATAGAAGCAACTTTTGTAACATCATCCACAATGATAGGAAAATCATGTTTGATTTTATTAATAAGAGTTTGAACCTCTTGGCGAGTTAAGAGATCCTCGGCATTTTGTTTTATAAGCTCACTCATGTGAGTAGAGATTACCGTAGCTGGATCTACAACGGTATAGCCGTTGATGATTGCATCTTCTTTTAGTTCGGGTGCAATCCAAAGAGCTTCAAGTCCAAAAGCAGGCTCCTTTGTTGCTTCTCCTTTAATTTCGCCTGTTGCCATGCCGCTGTCCATAGCCAAAAATTTATCGGGCATAATTTTGCCCTCGCCAATAGGTATCCCTTTTAGCAGTATTTGGTACTGTTGCGGCTGGAGGTGAAGATTGTCCCTTATGCGCACTTGAGGCATCAAGAAGCCGAAGTCTGATGCTATCTTTCTTCTCATGGAGCGGATTCTCTCCAATAGGTCTCCGCCTTGTGCGCTGTCAGCTAGACGAATCAGCTGATATCCGAGGGTAAGTTCGAGCATCTCAACTTTTAGTATATCATCAAGTGCACTCTCCTCCTCTTTTGCTATCTCCTCCTGAGATTTTGCAGGGCGCTGAGCCTTCTCTTTGGCTTCTTGCTCCTTAGTTTTTGATAAAATATGGTTTACATCAAGTATGCTTAATTCGCCTCTTTCGTATTTGTAAATAGACCAGCCAAGAAGTGCGAACATAATTCCCACAAATCCCATAGATGCCGTTGGAAGACCCGGAACAAGAGCAAATAAAATCATAATAAAACCCACAATCATCATGATTTTAGCATTGCCCATTATCTGATTGATTGCTCCATCTGCAAAGTTATCTCCCTCTCCCGAGGAGCGAGTTATCATAATACCTGTCGCAGTTGAGATAATAAGTGCCGGAATTTGACCGACAAGACCATCCCCGATAGTAAGAAGCGTAAATGTCGTAGCACTATCGCCAACACTCATTCCATGTTGAAATACACCTATTAAAAACCCGCCGATAATGTTTATAAGAGTGATGATGATACCGGCAACTGCATCACCTTTTACAAATTTACTAGAACCGTCCATAGCTCCGTAAAAGTTTGCATCTTGAAGAATGTCCGCTCTTCTTTTTTTTGCCTGGGCATCATCAATAAGACCTGCATTAAGGTCAGCATCAACTGCCATCTGTTTTCCGGGCATAGAGTCAAGCGTAAAACGAGCAGCAACTTCTGCAACCCTTGTTGAACCTTTTGTGATAACCATAAAGTTTATAAGAACCAGTATTGAAAAGACAACTATACCGATGACATAGTTTCCCCCTACAACAAAGTTTCCAAAGCTTGTTATGATGCTGCTTACCTCTTCTGGGCCCTCGTGTCCATGGCTTAAAATCATTCTAGTCGTTGCTATATTTAGAGCTAATCTAAAAAGAGTCAAAATAAGAATAAGCGTAGGAAAAGTGGTTAAGTCCGTAGGTTTTGGAACATATAAGGATATTAACAATATCAATACCGCAAGCGCCATTGAGACCGTAAGGAAAACATCAAGAAGTCCTGAAGGCAGAGGAACGATAATAATGGCTAGTATTGCCATTACAAAAATGACTACACTTAAATCTTTTTGACCAAGTAAAAAGTTTAAAGCAGTACCGATTTGCTCTCTTGTGGTTAGTTTTTTTGCCAAGCTTTTACTCTAAAACGTCTGCTAAAGTTAAATCTGCTAAAAAAGAGTCAATCTTCCCTTGTAGTTTATTTAAAAATGGCCATATTGAACATAAAGAGCCTTTGTCTAGGGGGCAGCTCTCAAGTGAGGGGGCACAATCAAAAACCGTCGGGGCTTTGCCTTCAACAGAAGACATTATCTGCAGCATGCTGATATCTTTTGGTTCTAAAAGAAGTGAAAAACCGCCGTGTACGCCCTTGTATGAGTTTAAAATTCCCTGTTTTGCCATTGATTGCAAAATTTTTGCTAAAAAACTTTTTGGGATTGAGAGTTGTCTTGAAAGAGTATCGCTATCCATCGGAGAAGATGCTTTTGATAAGACAATAAGAGAGAGTATCGCATACTCACTTGCACGAGTTATTAACATATTTTATACTTTAATTTAGATTTTTTTAAATTATATCAAAAGAAGTTGAAATAAAAGAGTAAATTAGCTATTATTTCATTTCAACTTTATACACTGATATGTATAACTGTTAGATAAATATACCTTTTGGAGGCTATTATGGCTTTAAATTCGGCTAAAAAACAAGAAATTGTTGCAAAATACGGTCGCAAAGAGAATGACACTGGTTCAAGTGAAGTTCAAATTGCACTATTAACAAATAGAATCAGTGAACTAACTGAGCACTTAAAAGTGTTCAAAAAAGATCACGCATCAAGACTTGGTCTTTTAAAATTAGTAGGACAACGTCGTCGTCTTATGAAATACTTTAAAAGAAAAGATAAAGATGCTTATCTTAAACTTGTAGCAGATTTAGGTATTAGAGATAATATCTAACAACACCATTTTCTCGAAAAACTTGTTTTTTTCGTAGCTTTAGGGGGTTGTAGGGACTTTAGTCCCTGCCACTAAAGAGGACAAGTTCTCTTTAGTGCGTCTTATTATAGAAATATCTCTACCGCTCTTTTTAAATCTTCCTCTGTATCGATTCCAAATCCTGTACTTGAAACTTTTACCATACTTATCTTTTTTTGATGATAAATTGCGCGTAACTGCTCTAATTTCTCAATATCTTCTATTGGTGCATCATTTAAGTTACAAAAATCGTGCAGACTCTTCTTGCTAAAGCCGTAAATTCCTATATGACCAAAATATTGCGCATCTCCGCTTCTGTTAAAAGGTATAGGCGAGCGGGAAAAATAGATAGCGTTCTCCTTATCATCAAGCACAACTTTTACTAAGTTGGCATCTTGGGCTGATTCACTGTTTATGGAGTTGTAGCAACTTGCCATGACAAACTCTTTACCGTTTTCTTTTAACAACTGCAATCTTCTAAGGAGCTTTTCTACGACTTCTGCTTCTATAAAAGGCTCGTCCGCCTGCACATTTATAATCAACTCATTATCATCTACATTTAATATATTTGCGCACTCATTGATGCGGTCTGTTCCGCTTTTGTGCGTTGTAGAGGTTAGCATCGCTTCAATGCCGTACTTTTTACATGTAGAGATTATCAGCTCATCATCAGCCGCAACGACGACTCTGTCTAAGTGTGCAACTCTTTGTGCAGTCCTAACTACCATCGGGACTCCGCCAATCTCTGCTAAAACTTTTTGTGGAAATCTGCTCGAAGCAAGTCTAGCTGGAATAATTATCATTTAATGCCTTTGAGATATAATTACGAAATTATACTCTAAAAGGCTCTTGATGCTTCTTTATCAGCCACTTAGCGGCTACTGTTACAATAGTGACTCTATTTTTTTATATGATTTTATAAGCTCTTTTAAGCCAAGCGGAAGAGTTTTGGATGTCGGGGCAGGATGCGGTATTGTCGGACTTTTAGTGGCGCGTGATAACAAAAAAGTTACGCTTGAGGCAGTTGAGAAACAGGATATTTTTGTAGAGTATGCTTCAATAAATGCAAGAGTAAACAAGTTAGAGTACAAAATCCATAAGAGCGACTTTTTAGAACTTGAAGATGATTTGAAGTATGACTACATTATCTCAAATCCTCCTTTTTATCATGAGGGTGTGAGTAAGAGTGAAAATGAGATATTATTTAATGCACGCTATAATGTCAACTTACCATTGAATAAGTTTTTTAAAAAGGTCTCAAGGCTCTTAAAGCCGAGGTCGCATTTTATCTTTTGTTATGATGCATCTCAGTTTGGACTTATCTGCTGTGAACTAGAGCGTGTAAACATGAGAGCGGTAGATGTGCGCTTTATTCATCCAAAAATTGACAGAGTTGCCTCTTTGGTAATGATACACGCAAGAAATGGCTCAAAATCGTTAATGAAAATCTGGCCACCGTTTATCAGTTTTGATGGAGACGAGTTTTCAAAAGAGGCTCAAAATATATATAAAAAAGCACGGACACAAAGTATAAAATGTCAAATATAATTAAAAAAGATGGATACGATTACACTTTTGATGCTTCTGCCTGCAGCACATGTAAAGCTAGATGCTGCACTGGGGAGAGCGGATATATTCACGTAAGTGCATCGGAGATAGAAGATATTGCAGGGTTTTTGGGTTTAGAGAGTGCAGAGTTTATGAAAAATTATCTTTTTAAACATGAGTACAGATATTCTATAAAAGAGAGAAAGTTTGCAGATAGCTATGAGTGTGCCTTTTACGAGAGAGAATCAAACGGATGCACAATTTACGAAGTACGGCCGCAGCAGTGCAGAACCTTCCCTTTTTGGGACTATTTTAAAACTAGAGTCGATGAGTTGAAGTTGGAGTGTCCCGGAGTTGTTGATGTATAATTTTTTAAAATCCTCCTTTTTTGTTGCTGCTATAATGCTTTTGGGTGGTTGCTCCTTTGTTAAGTCTCCCGAGGTTAAGGGGAGTCAGAAAGTTTTTGAAGAGGAGGATCTCTATATATTGAGCGCTCTTGCGCTAGAAGATAGCGGGGATCACAACAACTCCTCAAATATATTTAACACTCTTTATCTAAAAACAGGTAAAAATGAGTATCTATATCGCTCTTTAAGAAATGATTTGGCTGCAAATCAAAATGAACGTGTTATTAGTAGAGCAGATGAAATCTCTGGCGATAAGATAGAGGATTTTGAGCTAATAAGAATTAAAATAATAGCACTTATAAGAGCAGAGAAATTAGTGGAGGCAAAGGAGCTTGCAATTAGATTAGTTGCATCTTCAAACAGTGAAAATGACTATCTTTTACTTAGTGATATATATGTAAAACTCAAACAGTACGATACAGCTTTAAAGTATCTTGAGGGTGCGTATATCAAAGATTATAATGAAAAGATATTGGAGAAAATAGCTGTTGTTTTATATGTCAATTTAGAGAGAAAAAAAGATGCCATTGCACAACTTGAAACGCACTCAAGAATACATGGTTGCTCTAAATTTATCTGCACTAAACTTATCGGATTTTACAGTAATGACAACAATGTAGATGGTCTTTTGTCAACATATTTAAGGCTCTATAAGATAGACCCTCACAATGATATAGGCGAAAAGATAGTGCAGATATATGGCTATAAAAAAGAGTATTTAAAGATGATTGAGTTCTTAGAGGAGAACAAAATCAACAATGAGATACTTTTTCAACTCTATATCCAGACAAAAAAATATAAAAAAGCGGTATCTATCGCAAAAGAGCTTTATGAAGACAGCGGTGATATTACTTACTTGGCACAAAGCGCAATTTTTGAGTATGAAAGCTCTGAAAATAAGAGCGACAAAGCCATGCATAAAAGTGTTGTTGCAAAACTTCAAGAGGTAATAAAAACAAATAGAGACGGCATGTATCTAAACTATCTCGGTTATCTTCTTATTGACCATGACATAGATGTGAAAAAAGGTATTGCATATATAAAAGAGGCACTCAAAGGCGAACCAAACTCTATCTACTATCTTGATTCTCTTGCATGGGGATATTATAAACTTGGGGATTGTCAAAGAGCCGCAAAAATTATGAAAAAAGTGCAAAACTCAGACGGTAGTAGTAATGAAGATGTTCTCAAACATATTGAAGCAATAAAAGAGTGTGTGAAAAACAAAAAAGGTAAAAATTAGAATGATTTTAGACGAAATAATAAAAAAAACAAGAGAAGATGTTATACAAAGAGAGAAAAAGTTTTCGCTAGATTGGCTTGGGCGCTCCCTCGCTTTTAATGCAAGGGCTCCTAGAGATGTATTTACATTTTTAACGGCAACAGAGCAAGACCCATATAGAATAATTGCCGAGGTAAAAAAAGCATCTCCTTCTAGGGGTGTAATTCGTGAGAATTTTGATCCTATTGCAATTGCACAGAGTTATGAAAGAGGAGGGGCTAGCGCTATCTCAGTGCTTACAGAGCCTCACTTTTTTCAAGGCAACTTGGATTATTTGGGTCAAATTAGAAGATATGTGGGTATTCCGCTACTTAGAAAAGATTTTATAGTTACAAAGTATCAGATACTCGAAGCTATGGTTCATGGTGCGGATTTTATTTTGCTTATCGCAGCGGCTCTTAGTAAGGGTGAGTTAAAAGAGCTTTTGGGATATACAAGACACCTTGGCATGGAGGCTTTAGTTGAGGTTCACGACAAGAGTGATTTAGTAAAAGCCATCTATGCCGGAAGTGATATTATCGGGATTAACCATAGAAATCTTCAAACTTTTGAGATGGACATGAATCTCTCTTATGAACTAATTCCCCTGATACCAAACGGCAAGATTATTGTCGCTGAGAGCGGAATCTATGAACATGGGCAACTTGAGGATTTAAGTAAAGCAGGAGTTGATGCGTTTTTAGTCGGGGAATCACTAATGAGAGAAGAAGATGAAGAAGCTGCGCTAAGAAAACTAAAGTTTGGTTGAAAAAGCAGCTCGTCATCCTCTGCAAAAGGTGAGGTAAACTAAGTTTTTAGAGGTTGCTTTTTAATTGAGCAAACTCTTTGCACACTCGTTGATTCTTTTGCCATCAGCTTTACCAGATAGCTCTTTGCTCGCTGCTCCCATTACTCTTCCTATGTCTTTTACGGATGTCGCTTCTATTTTGATTATGATATTTTTTAGTGCCAAAGATAGCTCTTCATCGCTTAGCTGTGCAGGCAGATACTCTTTATAATAGGCAATCTCATCTAACTCTTTTTGCATCAAATCCTCACGACCGGCATCTCTATATTGCGTTGCCGCATCATCTCTTCTTTTTACCTGAGATTGTATGATTTTTATAACATCTTCATCATTTAACTCTTTGCGTTCATCAACTTCTATCTGCTTAAAGGCACTTGCCAAAAGTCTTAGAGCATCTCTTTTTTGATTCTCCTTTGCTTTCATGGCATCTTTTATATCTTGGTTAATTTTATCTCTTAAATTCATTTTTTCCCTTTCATGTGGAACTATTCTTGCTAGAATTATAACTAATAAATAAGAATCAAAAGAGAAGAGTTGAAAAAAAATATTTTAATACTACTTACGTCAATTTATGTTATACTGTTTTTTTTAGGTTGTACGGCTAATTTAACGAATCCAGAGATAGATTTTGAACCGCCTGCTTATGTTGAGCAGATGCCCTCTCGTGAGGATAAAAAAGATTTTGCATCTGTAGGTAGCATCTTTGGGCAGGGTGAAAATCCGCTTTTTACTGACCACAAAGCTATGCATGTAAACGATGTTGTAACGGTTATAATATCCGAAAATACTAAAAGTTCAAACAGCGGATCAAAACAACTTAGTGAAGATGACACAATGGGGTTAGGTGGTGGCGCCTTTGCGTATGGCGGGACAAATTCTGCAATAAGCTCTGCGTCTAAAAAATTAAGTGACATAGCAAATATGGGTTTTGAAGCGAGCTCAAGCAGTGCTTATGCGGGGCAAGGCAGTGCATCTAGAGATGCCTCTTTCAACACGACTATTTCTGCTAGAATCGTTAAAGTTTTAGAAAATGGAAACTATTTTATATCAGGCAAGAGAGAGATTTTAGTTGATGATCAAAAACAGATTATACAGATTGGCGGAGTTATACGTCCATATGATATTGATCAGTACAACAGGATTAACTCTTCACAGATAAGTGAAGCGAAAATTCTTTATAAGACAGAGGGAGATGTTGATCGTGCAACAAAACAGGGTTGGGGTACAAAAATTATTCAGGCTGTTTGGCCATTTTAATTTACTTATTGCGATATGTTTTTCAACCCTTAACGCTGAGCAAAGTTTTAAAGATTTTAAAAAATTTCAAACAGAGTCATTTAAAGCATATAAAGATGAGAGAGATAACGCT
>Ga0265293_10006450_pt1 | contig 18782 bp, 15 predicted proteins | sample Munlanlewell138R_FD_192505 | JGI IMG/M metagenome (GOLD analysis project Ga0265293, IMG submission 192505) | Leachate microbial communities from a municipal landfill in Southern Ontario, Canada - Leachate well 138R | ecosystem: Engineered > Solid waste > Landfill > Unclassified | place: Canada... | reverse complement strand
CGCGTCAGCCTTTCGGCCAGCGCCGTCACATCGTCCACGCGGTCGGTTCCATGATTGAAGGCATTGCCTTCGGTCGCGATCCACGCCGCTTCCTGCGAGGTTTCCCGCAGCGTTTCATAATCGTCCAGACGGGGAACGTCATGATGGCAGCCGAAGGCGCGGACGAGGCCGGGAAGCGCCGCGTCTGCGATTTCCGCCGCGCAGGCGCCGTCCCGCGCCAGCAGGGTCAGCGCGTCGCGGACGAATGCGTCCAGCGGATCGCGGGACTGTCCGAATATCCGCAAGGCCGCGTCCCGGGCAGCGGGCGGCAATTCGGCGACATGCAACTCGCTGACGAAGAATTGCGGGATGCTTTCCGGCATATCGCGATGCGCGAAGGCGCGGCCTGTCATATGCAGGCGGGGCAGGGGATAGACGCCCGCCATTTCATAGCCCAGCGGTTCCAGAATGCGGGAAAAGGCGAGAGCAGCAGGGGGCAGGGCGCCGGTGGGGCCGTCGATGGTGCGAAGTGCGCCATGATCGAACGTGATACGCGCGCCTTTCGCGCGCACGTCGGCGGCATAGCGGGCGGCGCTCGGCACCCGGTCCAGCAGATCGGCATAGAGCGCGGCGTTGAGCGCCATCGCCACCTGCGCGCGGCTGGCGATTTCGCCGTCTCCCGACAGGCGCGAATCGATCTCCAGCAGGGACAGCACCTCGCGTGTGCGGTCCTCGCCCAGCGCGGCGGCAGTGAGACGGTGAAGCAGGTCGGCGCCGCTCACACCGCGACGACTTTCTGCTCGATGCGCCCGAAGATGGAACGGTGATGCGCATCCAGCATTTCCATTGCCACTTCGTCGCCCGCGTGCAGGAACGGCGTGGACGGCTCTCCGTTCAGGATCGTTTCCACCATCCGCACTTCGGCGATGCAGCTATAGCCCAGCCCGCCTTCGCTCACCGGCCGGCCGGGGCCGCCGTCCGGTCCGCGATTGGACACCGTGCCCGAGCCGATGATCGTTCCCGCGCCCAGCGGCCTCGTTTTCGCGGCATGGGCGACCAGATCGGCCAGTGAGAACGTCGCGTCCTCGCCCGCTTCGGGTCTGCCGAACGGCGCGCCGTTCAGCCAGACGAGCAGCGGCAAGTGGATGCGCGCATCGCGCCATGCCTCACCCAGTTCGTCAGGCGTGACAGCCACAGGGGAAAAAGCGGATGGCGGCTTGGACTGATAGAAGCCGAACCCCTTGGCCAGTTCGCCGGGAATGAGGTTTCTGAGCGACACGTCGTTGCACAGCATGAGCAGCTTGATGTGCCCGGCGGCATCGGCGGAGGAGACGCCCGCCGGAACGTCGCCGGTGATCGCGGCGATCTCGCCCTCGAAATCGCAGCCCCATGCTTCCTCACTCAGGGGAATGGCATCGCGCGGGCCGAGAAAGGCGTCCGATCCGCCCTGATACATCAGCGGATCGTGATAGAAGCTTTCCGGCACTTGCGCCCCGCGCGCCTGCCGCACCAGTTCGACATGGTTGATATAGGCGCTGCCGTCCGCGAAGTGATAGGCGCGCGACAGGGGTGATGCCGCTTCGCGCTCATGGAAGCGTTCGCAGGGCACGGCTCGGTGCTCCACGTCGCGATAGAGCGCTTCCAGCCGGGGCGCCGCGCGCTCCCAATCGTCCAGCGCGGCCTGAAGCGTGGGCGCGATCGTGTCCGCCGCGCAATAGCGCGTGAGATCGCGCGAGACGACCGCCAGTCTGCCGTCGCGGCCCGATTTGAGTGAAGCGAGCTTCATGGCGTTTCCTCCGCGATCCGTTCGTGCAGCCAGGCGGCATGGCGTGGCGCCTTTTTGGTGCGGCTCCATTCGTCCAGCATGTCGTCGGCCACCTCTTTCAGCATCCGCATCTGTTCCGGCGTGCCGATGTCGCAGGCCAGTTCCAGCCGGTGCCCGTCGGGATCGAAGAAATAGATCGACTTGAACACGCCGTGATGCGTCGGGCCGGTCACATCCAGCCCATATGTCTCGGCCCGCGCCTTGGCGGCCAGGAGGGCGTCCATGTCCGCCACCTTGAAGGCGATGTGCTGCACCCAGGCAGGCGTCGCTTCGTCGCGGCCCATATCCGGCGCCTTGGGCAGCTCGAAGAAGGCGAGCACGTTGCCGCCGCCAGCGTCGAGGAAAACGTGCATATAGGGGTCGGGCTCGCCGGTGGACGGCACGCGGTCCTCCGCGATGGCGAGGAGGAAGTCCATGCCCAGCACGTCGCGATAGAATGCGACGGTCTCTTTCGCGTCGCGGCAGCGATAGGCGACGTGGTGGATGCCGCCGAGCCGGGAAACGTCGTCCATCATGCTTCCTCCTCCGCCTTGAGAACGCCGCGCCGCACCTGATCGCGCTCGATGCTTTCGAACAGGGCGCGGAAGTTGCCTTCGCCGAAGCCTTCGTCGCCTTCGCGCTGGATGAATTCGAAGAACACCGGGCCGACGCGCGGTTCCGCGAAGATTTGCAGCAGCAGGCGGGGGCGGCCGCCTTCGGTCGTGCCGTCGAGCAGGATGCCGCGCGAGCGTAGCGCGTTCACGGGTTGGCCGTGGCCGGGCAGGCGTTCGGCCAGCATGTCGTAATAGGTATCCGGCGGTGCGGACATGAACGGCACCCCGGCCTGTTGCAGCCGGTCCCACGTCGCCGCAAGATCGTCGCAGATCAGCGCGATATGCTGGATGCCTTCGCCGTTGAACCGGCGCAGGAACTCGTCGATCTGGCCCTTGCCGCCCTTTCCTTCCTCGTTCAGCGGGATGCGGATCTTGCCGTCCGGCGCGGTCAGCGCCCTGGAAGTGAGGCCCGTGTATTCGCCCTTGATGTCGAAATGGCGGATTTCCCGGAAGTTGAAGAGGCTTTCGTAGTAGTCGGCCCAATAGGCCATGCGCCCGCCATAGACGTTGTGAGTCAGGTGGTCGATCCGCTTCAGCCCCGCTCCTTGCGGATGCCGCTCCGCGCCGGGCAGGTATGTGAAGTCTATATCATAGATGGACAGCGCGCCGTCCCCGTCCTTTTCGTAGCGGTCCACCAGATAGACGATCGCGCCGCCGATGCCCCGGATCGCGGGCAGGCGCAGTTCCATCGGGCCGGTCGGCACGTCCACGGGCTCGGCGGAACGGGCGAGCAGTTCGGCATAGGCCCGATGCGCGTCGCGCACGCGGAAGGCCATGCCGCAGGCGCTCGGCCCATGCTCGCGCGAAAAGAACCAGGCGGGTGAACGCGGTTCGTAGTTAGTGACGAAGTTGATCCCGCCCTGCCGCCAAAGCTCCACGTCCTTGGAGCGGTGGCGGGCGATGCGGGAAAAGCCCATGGCCTCGAACACGGGTTCGAGGACGCCTTTCTCGGGCGCGGAGAACTCCACGAACTCGAAGCCGTCCAGCCCGATGGGATTGTCGAAAAGATCAGCCATCGTTCCTCCCATGATCCGATATCGCGTTTGCCCAGAGCGCTTCTCCGGGCAGCAACGCGCCTGCCGGGATCGGCGGTTCGTGCCGCCATGCTTCGTAGATCGGCCCGAAATCGAGGGAAACGAGGCCATCCACCAGTTGTTCCATGCTTTCGATCACGAAATAGCAGCGCTGGAAGGCATCAATGCCATAGTCCGTCCGCATGATCCGCGCCGGATCGAAGGGCAGGCGGAGGACTTGAGGATCGGCCGTGCTGAACACCGTTTCCCCCGCCGATGAGAGGATGCCCGCGCCATAGGCCTTCAATTTGCCGCCTTCCGCGATCAGCCCGAACTCGACCGTATACCAGTAGAGCCGCGCCAGCATCGGCAGCGCGTCCATCGCCATGGCGCGTTCGCCGGCCCGGCCATAGGCTTGCAGGAAATCGGCGAAACGCGGATCGAGCAGCATGGGAACGTGACCGAAGAAATCGTGGAACACGTCCGGCTCGACAAGATAATCGAGTTCGTGCTCTTCGCGCAGCCAGCGCGTCACCGGGAAGCGGCGCGCGGCGAGATGCGCGAAAAACGTTTCATCCGGGATGAAGCCGGGGACGGCCACCAGTTGCCAGCCTGTCGCATCGCCGATGATCCGGTTCGCGGCCCGGAAATCGGGAATGGCCGCCGCGCAGTCCAGCCGGTCCAGCCCCGCGAGGACGGCGCTTGCCGCATCGCGCTCGGCAAGCGCCCGTTGCCGTGCGTGAAGCCTGCGCCAGCGGTCGTGCATCGCCGGAGTATAGGAAGCGCGGTCCTGCGGCACGATATAGTCCGCGTCCGCGCGGGTATAGTCGCCGCGCAAGGCTGACTGGCTCCGGGCTGACGTCGGCTTCCTCATTCTTGCATGATAGCAAGGATCGCAAACGATTATCGTGCGGAATGGCCCTATTGAGAGCACATTTTTAGCGGAAACATGCCTAAATTACGAATAAATTGGAGGATTCATGAACCTCGATTCGTTTGATCGCGATATCCTGATCTGCCTGATGGAAGACGCGCGGATGCCGGTCGCGGCGATCGCCGAACGCGTTTCGCTTTCGCCCACGCCGGTCAGCAGGCGGTTGAAGCGCATGGAAGAGGAAGGCGTGATCCGGGGCTATGAGCCGGTTCTGGACTTACGCGCGCTGGGCTTCCAGCTCGACGTCTATGTCCTCATCAACCTTCAGGCGCACAACGACGAGAATATCCGGCGTTTCGAGCAGGCCGTCCTTGCCAACCCCTATGTCGTAGCCTGCCACGCGGTGACGGGCGACATGGATTACCTGCTCCACGTCATCGCGCGCGACGTGGAACATCTCAACCAGATCACGCTGAAGTCGTTGGTGCGCATTCCGGGCGTGCGCGATACGAAATCCATCATCGCGCTGGAAGCAGTAAAGCAGACGCGCGCCGCGCCGCTGGCATAGCGCGCCGTCCCGCAAGCGCCGGAAAAGGGCGCTTGCGGGATCGGGGTGTCGTTATGTCAGTTGCCGAACGTGCGCTGCCACCATCCCCGGCGCGGCGCTTCGCCGGTCGCGGAGGGTGTATCGTCGGCGGCGGCCATGGCCTGCGCCGGTTCCGCCGGTCCACCGGGGGCTCCTTCCGCAGCGGGCGATGGCGCGGCTTCGCCTTGTTCCGCAACCTCAGCGGGTGCGGCTTCCACCTTCTTGCGGCGCGTGCGCTTCGGCTTTGCCGGTGCTTCCTCGGGTGCTTCGGCCTTGGCGGCGGCTTCCGGCTCAGCCGGCGCTGCTTCGGCCTCAGCCTTCTTGCGACGCGTGCGCTTCGGCTTTGCCGGTGCTTCATCGGCGGGCGCTTCAGCTTCGGTGGCGGCTTTCGGTTCCGGCGCGGCCGTTGCTTCCGGCTCAGCCGGCGCTGCTTCGGCCTCGGCCTTCTTGCGGCGCGTGCGCCTGGGCTTGGCGGGCGGGGCCTCCTCAACGGCAACGTCGGCGACGGAGTCGTCGTTGGCGCTATCGGAAGCGGTGGCTTCCGTCAGGTCGGCCGGAGCTTCGGCGGCAACGGCTTCATCCGCCCCGGCTTCACCTTCGTCTTCACTTTCACTTTCGCCATCCAGGTCACTCGCGAAGGGCAATTCATCGTTGCCTTCCTCGTCGCGGTTCCCCCGGCCCCGGCGGCGGCGGCCACCGCGGCGGCGGCGCTTCTTCGGCGCGGAGCCGTCGTCCGCCTCCACATCGGTTTCGGCCCGGTCTTCCGCTTCCGGGGAGATGTCCGCGTCTTCGCTGTCCTCATCGTCGGCAGCGGCATCGTGCGGTTCGCGCTCGTCCTCGCGGCGGTCGCGTCCGCGTCCGCCCCGGCGCCGCTTGCGCCGCTTGCGGCGGCCATCGTCGGACGCGGTGTCGCGGTCGTCGTCCAGAACGTCATCGGCTTCGTCCTCGTCCTCCTCGAACGGAAGGTCGTCCTCGGGTTCGATGATCGGTTCGAAGCGGGGCAGGTGTTCCGGCCTCGGCCCGGACGACGCCACGCGCATCTTGGCGCCTTCGTTCTCGCCTTCGGGGATCACTTCGACATGGACCGCGTAGCGGTCCTCGATCTCGGCAAGATCGGCGCGCTTCGCGTTCAGTACATAGACCGCCGCTTCCTGGCTGGCGAACAGCGAAATGACCGTGCCCTTGCCCTTGGCTGCTTCGTCCTCGATCAGGCGGAGCGCCGAAAGCCCCGCGCTGGATGCCGTGCGGACGAGACCCGATCCGTCGCAGTGCGGACAGGCGCGCGTGGTCGCTTCCAGCACGCCAGTGCGCAGGCGCTGACGGCTCATTTCCATAAGGCCGAAGCTGGAAATCCGGCCGACCTGGATGCGGGCGCGATCGTCCTTGAGCGCGTCCTTCATCGCCTTCTCGACCTTGCGGATGTTCGATCCGTATTCCATGTCGATGAAGTCTATGACGACAAGGCCCGCCATGTCGCGCAGGCGCAACTGCCGGGCGATTTCGCGCGCGGCCTCGATATTGGTGTTGAGCGCGGTCGCCTCGATGCCGTGCTCCTTGGTGGAGCGGCCCGAGTTGATGTCGATGGAGACCAGCGCCTCGGTCGGGTTGATGACGATATAGCCGCCCGACTTGAGCTGGACGACTGGATCGTACATTGCGGTCAACTGGTCTTCCGCGCCATAGCGCTGGAACAGCGGCACGGGATCGGAGTAGGCTTTCACCCGGCGCGCGTGGCTGGGCATCAGCAGCTTCATGAAGTCGCGCGCGGCGCGGTAACCCGCTTCGCCCTCGACGACGACTTCCTCGATCTCGCGATTGTAGATGTCGCGGATGGCGCGCTTGATAAGGTCGCTGTCCGAATGGATCAGCGCGGGCGCGGTGGATTTCAGCGTGTTTTCGCGGATTTCGTCCCACAGCCGCGCGAGATAGTCGAAATCGCGCTTGATCTCGGTCTTGGTGCGCGAAAGCCCCGCTGTGCGCACGATGCAGCCCATGGTGCGGGGCAGCGCCAGTTCGGCGATGATCGCTTTCAGGCGCTTGCGGTCCGTCGCCGAATTGATCTTGCGGCTGATGCCGCCGCCGTGGCTCGAATTGGGCATGAGCACGCAATAGCGGCCCGCGAGGCTGAGATAGGTCGTCAGCGCGGCGCCCTTGTTGCCGCGTTCTTCCTTCACGACCTGGACGAGCAGCACCTGGCGCCGGTGGATGACGTCCTGGATCTTGTAGCGGCGGCGCAGCGCCATGCGCTTGGCGCGCACGTCGTCCATGGCCTTGGAACGGGCGCGTCCCTGACGGCGGCCGGGGCGGCGGCGGTCGTTGCGATCCTCGTCGCCGGCGCTTTCGCCCATGCCTTCGGCAGTATCGTCGTCACTGCCGTCGTCGCTATCGTCGCCGAAGCCGTTCTCGACGTGGCCGCCTTCGATCGTGGCGACCTGGTCGCTGTCCGAGGTATCGACTTCGAGCACGGTGCCGAGACCGCCGATGTCATCGTCGTCCAGACGGTCCATGGCGCTTTCGCCATAGTCGTCATCGGAATCGTCCGCTGCCCGCAGCGCCGCCTCTTCCTCGGCATGGGCGGCTTCCTCCGCTAGCAGGGCTTCGCGATCCTCCTTGGGGATCTGATAGTAGTCGGGGTGGATTTCGCTGAAGGCGAGGAAGCCGTGCCTGTTACCCCCGAAATCGACGAAAGCCGCCTGAAGCGATGGTTCGACTCGCGTAACCTTGGCGAGATAGATGTTTCCCTTGATCTGCTTGCGATCAGCGGATTCGAAATCAAATTCCTCGATGCGGTTGCCCTTGAGCACCGCCACCCGGGTTTCTTCCGGGTGGCGCGCATCGATCAACATGCGCGTTGTCATTGTGAATTCTCCACGCGCGCCGCGGCAGTGAATCTACCGGCATGGCCGCGCTGTCATGGGTTGAGGCACCGCCGCTCGACGCAAGGGCGCGAGCCCCGCGGGAACGGGCGGTGAAAGGAATGGAGCCTTTAAGGGAGCGCGGCTGCGCACCGTCGAGGCTCCGGCTGTCGAAAAGCGTGTCTGCGATAGGCCGAGTGCGCGGCGACAACCAACGCGCAACGCCCGCCATCCGATCCGCCCGCGCCTTGCGGCGCAGCGGCGGACAGATCGACGGGCTATTTCTCATGTATCGCTTCAACCTGTCTGGTCCGGCAAGTGTCTTGCGGAATATGGGTGCGGGGAGAGCCTGTGCCAACTCCGTGCCTGAAAACCTTGCGGTAGGGCCGGTTACTATTTTGTATACTGGCGGACGTTCCCTGCATTTGCGTGACTAGCACTCAAGGCGCCGGTGGGCAAGTCCCCGGAACATGCCCTGAAATCAGGGAATTGACGCAGGAACCGCCAGCAAGTTGTGCGTTTCGGGGGGCAGGGGCGTTGCGGATCGGGGCTTCTGCGCCTAGCCATGGCGCCGATGCCGCGCCGCTTGCAGATCATCGCTGTCGTGTTGCTGCCCGTCGCGGTGGTCGCCGCTCTCCTTGCGGTGGACAGGTGGTTCGGGCCCGCAAGCCGCGGGCGGGATTATGTGGTGCGGATCGCGCTTCCTCCGGCCGGGGGCATGATCGGGCTGCCGCGAGTGGAGGGCCCGCCCGACGCCAGCCGGCCGCTTGTCGTCATAGATGCGGGGCACGGGGGACGCGATCCGGGCGCGTCCAACGGCCCGGTGGTGGAAAAGACTGTGACTCTGGCGCTGGCGCGCGCCGTGCGGGACGAGCTTCTGAAGGACGGCGGCGTTCGCGTCGCCCTGACGCGGAGCGACGACCGCTTCATGGTCTTGCAGGAGCGTTCCGGCATCGCCCGCAGGCTGGGGGCCGACCTGTTCCTGTCGATCCATGCGGACAGCGTGGACAACGACACGGCGCGCGGCGCGAGCGTCTATACGCTTTCCGGGAAGGGATCGAATGAAGCGGCCGCCCGCATCGCGGCCAAGGAAAATCGGGCCGATATCGTCAACGGCGTGGCGCTGGACAGCGAGAACGATAGCGTGACGGCGATCCTCGTGGACTTGTCGCAAGACGACACGCATCGCCGGTCCCGGCAGTTCGCGCAGCTTATCCTGCGCGAGTTTCCCGCCAACGTCAGGCTGCACGACCGCGATGTCCAGTCGGCCGCCTTCGTCGTGCTGAAATCGCCGGACCTGCCTTCGGTCCTGTTCGAATCCGGGTTTGTCAGCAACGCCGACGACGCGGTTTTCCTGACGTCGGACGAGGGACGGCGCGCGCTGTCATCGGCACTGGCCCGCGCCATCCGCATCTATTTCGCGCGGCAATCGCGCGCGGCGGGCTGAGGCGCGGGCTGAGGGCGGGCTGATCCCGTTTGCGCTGGAACTTGCCGGAGACAGCATGCTAGAGGCGCGAAGGCATGGTAAGTGACGCATCATCCGACGACGGTTCGTCCGCTGGCGGCGATCTGCATTATCGCATCCGGCGCGACGCGCGCGGCCTGCTGGGCTGGGCGCGCGGCAACTGGCGGGAAAGACGCTGGTTCCGGGTGCTGGCATGGGGCGCGTTGGGACTGATCGTCCTTTACGGCCTGCTTTGGGCGACGGTGATCCGCACTCTGCCGTCCGCCGAAAAGCTGCTCCATTATCAGCCGCCCTTGCCCGGCATGGTGCGCGGCGGCGATGGCGAGATCGTCTACAGCTATGCGCGCGAACGGCGTGTGCAGTTGCGCTTCGCCGATTTCCCGACGCCGCTGATCAACGCTTTCCTTTCGGCCGAGGACAAGACGTTCTGGACTCATGGCGGCGTCGATTACACCGGGCTTGCCGGCGCGGCGATGGATTATGTGGCCAAGATCGGATCGGGCAGGCGGGCAAGAGGCGGTTCCACGATCACCCAGCAGGTCGCCAAGAACATCCTCATCGGCGATGAATATTCGATTACCCGCAAGCTCAAGGAAATGATCGTCGCGCGCAAGATCGAAGGGACGTTGAGCAAGGAGCAGATCCTCGAACTCTACCTCAACGAGATTCCCCTGGGGCGGCAGAGCTTCGGTGTCCAGGCCGCTGCGCGCGCCTATTTCGGCAAGGACGTGGGCGAACTCAACCTCCAGGAAGCGGCGTTTCTGGCGGTTCTGCCCAAGGCGCCGGAACGGTATGGGCGGGCGCAGAACGCGCCGCTGGCGATCGAGCGGCGCAACTGGGTTCTCGATTCGATGGTTCGCAACGGCTGGGCGACGCAGGCGCAGGCCGATGCGGCCAAGGCGGCGCCGCTGGGCATCATTGCGCGCCGCGTCGACTCCTATGACCCTGCCGTCGGTTATTTTGTCGAGGAAGTGCGCCGCACTCTTATCAAGCAATATGGCGAAAAGGCCGATGACGGGCCGAACAGCGTCTATGCGGGCGGCCTCTGGGTGCGCACGTCGCTCGATCCGCAGTTCCAGAAGGCGACACAGGACGCGCTGCGCGCGGGCCTGTTGCGCTATGCCGCCGGCAGGCCGTGGCATGGGCCGATCGCGCATATCGACCTGGACCGGGATCGCTGGCGCTCGCAGCTTGTGCTGGAAAACAAGACGATCAGCTACAAGAACTGGCGCGTCGGCCTGTTGCTGGACCGCTCGGGGAGCACCGGCACGATCGGTTTTCCCGATGGCGAAACCGCGCGGTTGACGGGCATTCCCGAAAAGGCGCGCGCGGGCGACGTGCTGGCGGCGGAGCCGGTCTCGCCGTCCAGTTGGGCGGTGCGGAACATTCCCGAGGTTTCCGGCGGCATGGTGTTCCAGCAGCCCGGCACGGGCCGGGTGATCGCCATGCAGGGCGGATTCGATTCGGGGCTGGAATCGTTCAACCGCGCCACGCAGGCGATGCGCCAGCCGGGATCGACCATCAAACCCTTCGTCTACGCGACCGGGCTGGACAGCGGCATGACTCCGGCAAGCATGGTGCTCGACGGCACGTTCTGCGTCTATCAGGGCGCGCGCCTGGGGCAGAAGTGCTTCCGCAACTTCGGCGGGGGCGGGGGCGGCACGCACACGATGCGCTGGGGGCTTGAGCAGTCGCGCAACCTGATGACGGTCCGCATCGCCAACGATTCCGGCATGGACCGCGTGACCAGGACGTTCGCCAATGTCGGTATCGGCAACTACAAGAATTTCCTCAGCTATGCGCTGGGCGCGGGTGACACCACGGTGTTGCAGATGGTGAATGCCTATGCCGCGCTGGCCAACAACGGCGTGCAATATTCGCCATCGCTGATCGACTATGTGCAGGACCGCAACGGCAAGGTGATCTGGCGCGCGGACAACCGGCCCTGCACGGGTTGCGACATGGCGAAGTGGGACGGCAAGCCGATGCCGCGCCTCGCGCCGCGCGGCAAGCAGGTGATGGACCCGGGCACCGCCTATCAGGTGGTGCACATGCTGGAAGGCGTGGTGACGCGCGGCACCGCGACCTCGCTGCGCGATCTCGATCTGCCGCTGTTCGGCAAGACGGGCACGACGACAGGCCCGACCAACGTGTGGTTCTGCGGCGGATCGCAGGACTATGTGGCGGGCGTCTATCTGGGCTATGACCAGCCGCGATCGCTGGGGGGCTATGCGCAAGGCGGCCGTATCGCCGCGCCGATCTTCAAGCAGGTCGTGCAGGAAACCTATCCGCGCTGGTCGAAGCAGCCTTTCGTCGCGCCGGAAGGCATCCGCATGGTCAGGGTCGATCGCGTCACGGGCAAGCGCGTCTACGGCGTCGATCCGGGGCGCGATCCCAAGGCGTCCGTCATCTGGGAAGCGTTCAGGCCCGATACGGAGCCGCCGCGGGCCACCAAGGCGGACGAACTGATCGCGCAGCGCGACGCGCTCATCGCCGAGATCCGGCAGGGGCAGGCAGCGCGCAAGCAGCGGCAGGAAGCCGCGCGGCAAGCTACCGAAGTGCGCAATTTCGCAGAGGAGCGGGGCGGGGTCTACTGACCTACCGCTGCCGCATCGGCGATCTGGCGCGCGACCGCGATCAGCCGCCGGGCCTGCTCCAGATGCAGCAGTTCCGCCATACGGCCTTCTACCCGGATCGCGCCCTTGCCCCGGTTTTCCGGCATTGCGAAAGCGTCGACCACGGCTTGCGCCCAGGCCAGTTCGGCCTCGCTCGGTGAAAAAACCTCATTGCACGGTGCGACCTGGTCCGGGTGGATCAGCGACTTGCCGTCGAAGCCGAACGTCAGCCCCTGCCGCGCTTCGGCGGTGAACACCGAAAGATCGCGAAACTCGTTGCACACGCCGTCGAGGACGGCGACGCCGCGCGCGCGCGCCGCGACTACGGTCTGCGACAGCAGCGGCAGGAACGGCGTGCGGTCCGGCGTCAGGTGCGCGCGCATTTCCTTGGCGAGATCGTTGGTGCCCATCACGAACAGTGACAACCGGGTGTCGCGCGCTTTCGCTGCGATGGCGTGAAGCTCGCCGAAGCAGGCGCAGGTCTCGATCATGGCCCAGAGCTGCATGTCGACGGGAGCCGCCGCCAGCGCGGCCTGATAGCGATCGACATCGGCCGCCGAATCGACCTTGGGCACCAGCACGGCATGGGCGCCCGATCGCGCGATCGCTTCCAGATCGGCCGCGCCCCATGGCGTGCCGATGCCGTTGGCGCGGATGGCGACCTCGCGATTGCCGAAGCCGCCTTCGCGGACGGCGGCGACGGCTGCCGCCCGTGCGCCTTCCTTCGCATCCGGCGCAACGGCGTCCTCCAGATCGAGGATCACCACGTCGGCGGGCAGCGTGTGCGCCTTGGCGATGGCCTTGGCGTTGGAGGCGGGCAGATAGAGCGCGCTGCGGCGCGGACGTTCGGGAGGAATCATGGTTTGCCTGACCTTGCGGGTAGAGGTGCGAACATTGTCGTCCGGGGACAAGCCGCCTATGCCTTTCCCGACGGGGCGGTCAAGCAGAGGGAGAGGAATGCGGACATCGCGGTATTCGCGCCATATGGCGCCGGGGCTGGCGGCCCTGATGCTGATCGGTTGCGCGGCCCATGCCGGGAGCGGATCGGGCAGCGCGGCGGGGGATGGGGCGGCCACGGCCGAAAACAGGCGCGCGAACGATGACGCCTATGCCAAGTGGACCAGTTTGCGCGGTTATCTCGCCCCGGCGGACAGGCCCGATGGGTTGCTGATCGTGCCGCCGCCGCCGGCTCCGGGCAGCGTTGCCCAGAAGCGGGACGACGAAGCGTCCGCCGCCGGGCTGGCGCAGGTGGGCGCGCCGCGTTTCGGGCAGGCGGCGCTGGACGCCGACCTCGCTTCGGCCCGCGCGACATCGGCATTTTCCTGCGCGGCGGGGTTCCGTCTCGGACCGGACACCACGCCGAGACTCGATTCCCTGCTGCGCCGGACGCTTCGCGATTTCGGCATGGGCACCAAGTCCGCCAAGGACCGCTATTCCCGTCCGCGCCCCTTCATGGTCAATGAACGGCCGACCTGTTCGCCGGGAGACGAGGCGTTGCTGCGCAAGGACGGCTCCTATCCGTCCGGCCACAGCGCCGGAGGGTTCGGCTGGGGATTGCTGCTGGCCGAACTGGTGCCGGAGCGCAGCGCGCAACTCGTGGCGCGGGGCATCGCTTTCGGCGACAGCCGCAGGGTCTGCAACGTCCACTGGCAAAGCGATATCGAGGCCGGACGGACCGTGGCGGCGGCGGTGTTCGCGCGGCTCCATGCCGATCCGGCCTTCGTGGCCGATATGGCGGCGGCAAGGGCCGAAATCGCCGCCCTTCCTGCATCGGCGCGCGAAGTGGATTGCACGCGGGAAGCGGAGGCACTCGGTTCGTAAGGGCACAAGGCTGGACAGAAAGGCCGAGTCGAGTCACCATGGTCCCATGATGTCCTTCTTTCGCCTCGTGATGCTGTTTGCCGTCTTGGCGTTGCCTTCCGCGCTCCACGCGGAACTGGCCGTGGGCACCCGCGCGCCGCAGTTCACCACGCAGGGCGCGCTGGCGGGGAAGGAAATTCCGGTCGATCTGCGCGCGGCGCTGCGGCGCGGGCCGGTCGTGCTTTATTTCTATCCGAAGGCGTTCACACAGGGCTGCACGCTGGAAACCCGGGCCTTCGCCGAAGCGCATGATCAGTTCGCGGCCGCCGGGGCGACGGTAATCGGCATGTCCGCCGACGATCTGCCCACCTTGCGGCGATTCTCGACGGAAGCCTGCCGCGACAAGTTCGCGGTGGCGGTCGCCACGCCGGATATCATTTCGGCCTATGACGTTCACCTTCGGCGCGAAGGCATGCCCGCCGGGATGGCGAGCCGCACCAGCTATGTCATCGCGCCCAACGGCCATATCGCTTTCGTCCACAGCGATCTCGATTATCGCGATCACGTCCGGCTGACGCTCACCGCCGTCGAATCGTTCAAACGCGCCCGCAAATAGCGGCGCTCCCGCCAGACGACGCGCGCCCCGCTTTACAATCGCCGGACTTGCGCTAAGCGGGCCTGCGAAAATCGCGGGCGTCAGGCCGCGTAACGGAGATGACGGGAATGCGTGCCGAAGGGCAGGCCCATATTGACAGGATAGAAGCCGCGCTGGCGCTGGTTCGCAAGTTTCTGGACTGGGACCGGGCGCTGCGCCGTCTCGATGAACTGAACGCGCGAGTCGAGGATCCGAAGCTTTGGGACAATCCCAAGGAAGCGGAAGCCGTGATGCGCGAACGGCGGAGGCTGGACGCCGCCGTGGGGGCCGTGCGCCAGATCGGGCAGGAAATGGCCGACGCGGTGGAGTTCGTCGAACTGGGCGAGGCCGAAGGGGATGACGCAACCGTGGCCGAGGGGCTGGAAACCCTGGCCGCGCTGGCCGACCGGGCGGACCGGGACAAGGTGCAGGCCCTGCTGGCCGGAGAGGCGGACGCCAACGACGCCTATCTGGAAGTCCACGCGGGCGCGGGCGGCACCGAAAGCCAGGACTGGGCCGAAATGCTCCAGCGCATGTATACGCGCTGGGCCGAACGCCGCGGCTACAAGGTGGAACTGGTCGACTATCACGCGGGCGAGCAGGCCGGGATCAAAAGCTGCACGCTGCTCATCAAGGGCGAGAACGCCTATGGCTATGCCAAGACGGAAAGCGGCGTTCACCGTCTTGTCCGCATCAGCCCCTATGACAGTTCGGCGCGGCGGCACACCTCGTTCAGTTCGATCTGGGTCTATCCGGTGATCGACGACAATATCGACATCGAAGTGAATCCCGCCGACCTCAAGATCGACACCTATCGCGCGTCGGGCGCGGGCGGGCAGCATGTCAACACCACCGATTCGGCGGTGCGCATCACGCACGTCCCCTCGGGCATCATTGTCGCCAGCCAGATAGACCGCTCGCAGCACAAGAACCGCGACATCGCGATGAACATGCTCAAGGCGCGGCTGTTCGAGGAGGAAATGCGCAAGCGCGAGGAAGCTGCGAGCGCGGAACACGCCTCCAAGACCGATATCGGCTGGGGTCACCAGATCCGCTCCTATGTGCTTCAGCCCTATCAGCTCGTGAAGGACTTGCGCACGGGCGTGACGTCCACCGCGCCCTCGGACGTGCTCGACGGCGCGCTCGATCCCTTCATGGCGGCGGCGCTGTCGCAGCGCGTTTCGGGCGAGAAGGTGGAAGTGGAGGACGTCGATTGAGCCGCGCGGCGGCGCTGCTGGCCCCCCTGATGCTGGGCACGGCGCTGCTTGCCGGGTGCGAGGCGCGGGACGATTCGTCCGACCGGCCCGCGACCGCGCGGGAGTTTCCGCGCCCCTACCGCCCGGTTTCCGAAGGCGGGTCCAACACCTTCTCCACCGAAGTCCAGCGCGACAGCGTGAACGAGGCAAGGACCGTCATGGACCTGGCCGCGATCCGGGCCGGCATGACCGTGGCCGATATCGGCGCGGGCGAGGGCTATTACACTGTTCGTCTTGCCGAACGGGTCGGCGAGAAAGGCCGCGTGCTGGCGCAGGATATCGACAAGGCGGCGCTGGAACGGCTTGGCGCGCGCGTGGAACGCGAACGGCTGGACAACGTGTCGATCAAGCAGGGCGAGGTCGACGACCCGCACCTCCCGGTGGGCAGCTTCGATCGCGTCTTTCTCGTTCATATGTATCATGAAGTCGGCGAACCTTATGCCTTCCTGTGGCGGCTGTGGCCCGCGTTGCGCCCGAACGGCAAGGTGATCGTCGTCGATCTCGACCGGCGGACCGATCAGCACGGCATTCCGCCGACGCTTCTGTTCTGCGAAATGGGGGCAGTGGGCTTTCGTTTGACCCAATTTGTCCGTAAGCCGGAATTGCAGGGTTATTTCGCGGAGTTCGAGGCCACGGGGGAACGGCCGGAACCTGGAGCGATCAAGCCCTGCGGCAAGACTGACAAGCCGTCCGTCAGCGGGCAGGGCGGCACCTGAGGAACGGCATAAAGGCAATGGCATTCAAGGGGCTTTCACCGATTACTTATGGCGGCCGCGAGGTCTGGCCGCTGGTCGAGGGTGGCAAGGGCGTGTCCGCCACGAACCATGCCAGTTCGGGTGCCTGGGCGGCGGCGGGCGGTATCGGCACGGTGAGCGCGGTCAATGCCGACAGCTACGACGCCGAAGGGCGCATCGTCCCGCAGGTCTATGAACAACTCACCCGGCGCGAACGGCACGAACAGCTTATAACCTACGCCATCGACGGCGCGGTGGAGCAGGTGCGCCGCGCCTATGACATCGCATCGGGCAAAGGTGCGATCAACATCAACGTCCTGTGGGAAATGGGCGGCGCGCAGGCCGTGCTGGAAGGCGTGCTGGAAAAGACGCGCGGACTGGTGACGGGCGTGACCTGCGGCGCGGGCATGCCTTACCGGCTGAGCGAGATCGCGGCGCGCTTCAATGTGCATTACCTGCCGATCGTCAGTTCGGGCCGGGCCTTCCGCGCGCTGTGGAAGCGGGCCTATCACAAGGTTTCGGAACTGATGGCGGCGGTCGTCTATGAAGACCCGTGGCTGGCGGGCGGGCACAACGGCCTGTCCAACGCCGAGGATCCGCTGAAGCCGGAAGACCCCTATCCCCGCGTCAAGGCGCTGCGCGACACGATGCGGGCCGAAGGCGTGAGCGACGGCGTGCCCATCGTCATGGCGGGCGGCGTCTGGTTCCTGCGCGAGTGGGAGAACTGGATCGACAACCCGGAACTGGGCAGCATCGCCTTCCAGTTCGGCACGCGCCCGCTGCTGACGCGCGAAAGCCCGATTCCGCAGCAGTGGAAGGATGCCCTGCGCGAACTGGAGCCGGGCGACGTGCTGCTGCACCGCTTTTCGCCCACCGGGTTCTATTCCTCCGCCGTGCGCAATCCCTTCCTGCGCAATCTGGAGGCTCGCAGCGAGCGGCAGGTACCCTATTCGCGGGTCGAAGCCGGCGAACATACCGTGCAGCTTGATGTCGGCGTGCGCGGCAAGAACTTCTGGGTCGCGCCGCGCGATCGCGAGCGGGCGCGGGGCTGGGCCGGGGCCGGGTTTACCGAAGGGCTGCGGACGCCGGACGACACCATCGTGTTCGTGACGCCCGAAGAGCGCGAGATGATCCGCAAGGATCAGGCCGATTGCATGGGCTGCCTGTCTCACTGCGGGTTCTCGTCCTGGAAGGACCATGACGATTACACCACCGGGCGCCTCGCCGATCCGCGCAGCTTCTGCATCCAGAAGACGTTGCAGGATATCGCCCATGACGGGCCCATCGACGAAAACCTGATGTTCGCGGGCCACGCGGCCTATCGCTTCAAGCAGGATCCGTTCTATTCCAACAACTATACGCCCAGCGTGAAGGAACTGGTGGATCGCATCCTGACGGGGGATTGATGGCGCACGGCGATGCTGGCCGGAGTTCGGGCCGGAATTTCACGGGCCGGAATTTTACGGGCGCGTGCCATTGCGGCGCGGTGCGCTTCGCAGCGGAAATAGACCTCGCCAGCGCGCGGCGCTGCAACTGTTCGTTCTGCCGCATGCGCGGGGCCGTGGCGGTGACTGCCGGACTGGAGGACTTCGCCATCGTGAAAGGCGAGGAGGCACTGGCGCTATACACCTTCGGGACAGGCACCGCGAAGCACTATTTCTGCCGTCACTGCGGCATCTATACGCACCACCAGCGGCGTTCCGATCCGCGCGAGCTGGGCATCAACGCGGCCTGCCTGGATGGGGTGAGTCCGTTCGATTTCGCCGAAGTGCCTGTTACGGACGGAGTCGCGCATCGGAGCGACACCGGCATATACCGCATCTTCGGTGTGCTGCGCTTCGAAAGAGGGCCGGATTGACGCCGGCCCGGTTCAATCCGTCTCCCCGGCGCTTGCGCCATGGCAGGAAAGGTCCAGCCCCTCGCGTTCCTCGTCCTCGCTGACTCGCATCGGAAAAGCCAGAGACACGAGGATAGCCAGGATCGCGCTGGCCACCGCCGACCATAGCGCCACGACGCCCAGAGCCACGGCCTGCGCCATGAATTGCGAGGCCATGCCCATGCCTTCGGCGTAACCCGTCCCGCCGAACGCGGGCGACAGGAACACAGCGAGCAACAGCGCGCCGATCGTGCCGCCGATGCCGTAAATCCCGAAAACATTGAGCGAATCGTCGATTTCGAGCCTGTTTCGCACCACCTGGATCATCCCGAAACAGGCTGTCGCGGCCGCGATCCCCAGGATCATCGCCGCGCCAGGCGAGATGAAGCCCGATGCGGGCGCCACGGCCGCCAGCCCGGCGATGGCGCCTGTCGCGAAGCCGATGGCCGTGGATCTGCCTTGCCTGAAGCGCTCGATGGCCAGCCAGACGAGCGCCGCCGTGCTGGCCGCGACATGCGTATTGATGATCGCGGCGCTCGCGTCGTCGTTCGCGGCGAAAGCCGATCCGCCATTGAGGCCGAGCCAGCCCAGCCAGATCAGGGCCGCGCCCGCCATGGCCAGTTGGGGGCTGGACGGCGGCGCGATCGCTCCCGGAAAGCCCTGCCGGCGGCCCAGCA
>Ga0265293_10006449_pt1 | contig 18783 bp, 17 predicted proteins | sample Munlanlewell138R_FD_192505 | JGI IMG/M metagenome (GOLD analysis project Ga0265293, IMG submission 192505) | Leachate microbial communities from a municipal landfill in Southern Ontario, Canada - Leachate well 138R | ecosystem: Engineered > Solid waste > Landfill > Unclassified | place: Canada... | reverse complement strand
CGATGTCAAAACGGGTGAACTGCGCTGGGCATGGGATTCCGGCAACCCGGCAATTACCGGCGCGCCAACACCCGACATGCCCTACACACGCGGTTCTCCCAATGTGTGGGCGCCAATGTCCTACGATCCGCAGACGGATACCGTCTTCCTGCCGATGGGCAACAATTCGCCCGACCTGTGGGGCGGCAACCGCGACGAGAACCGCGAGCGCTATTCCGCATCGATCGTGGCGCTCAATGCTTCCAACGGCCGCCCTGTCTGGCATTACCAGACCGTGCATAACGACCTGTGGGATTTCGACATTCCCATGCAGCCGACCCTGACCACCTTCCCCAAGGACGGTCAGGACGTGCCTGCCGTCATCTTCGGCACCAAGCAGGGCATGTTCTTTGTCCTCGATCGCAAGACAGGCCAGCCACTGACCGAGGTGGAGGAACGCCCTGTTCCCGCAGGCAACCTCAAGGGTGAGAAGTATTCTCCCACCCAGCCCTTCTCGGTCGGCATGCCACAAATCGGCAATGAACTGTTCACTGAAGCGGATATGTGGGGCGCAACACCCTTCGATCAGCTTCTGTGCCGGATCGACTTCAAGGGCATGACCAATTACGGCCTGTTCGTTCCGCCCGGTCTTGAAAAGCAGCTGTTGCTTCCCGGCTCGCTGGGCGGATTCAACTGGGGTGGTATCTCGGTCGATCCGACGGGTCACACCATCTTCGTCAACGACCTGCGTCTGGGCCTGCGCCTTCAACTCGGGGAGCGCACGTCGGAGGACGAAGTGCTGCCGGCCGGCACCAGCCTGCCAATGGCGGGAACACCCTACTATGTGAAAGAAAAGACCCGCTTCTATTCACCGCTCGGCATTCCGTGCCAGGAACCGCCCTTCGGTACGATGACGGCAATCGATCTCAAGACACAGAAGATCGCCTGGAGCGTACCCGCAGGCACGGTGAAGGATGCCTCGGTTCTCGGCTTCAAGCTGGGGCTGGGCATTCCCGTCGGGCTTCCCACCATTGGCGGTTCGATGGTCACGCAGGGCGGCGTTCTGTTCTTTGCCTCGACGCTCGATTACTATCTTCGCGCCTATGACAGCTCGACCGGCAAGGAACTGTGGAAAGGCCGGCTTCCGGTCGGTTCGCAGGCAACCCCGATCAGCTACAAGTCACCGACGACCGGGGAGCAGTTTGTCCTGATCAGCGCCGGCGGAGCCCGCAACTCCGACGACCGCGGCGACTACGTCATCGCCTACAAGCTCAGGAAGTAAGGCTGCAAGACCCTCGGCCAAACAGAAAACCCGCCGGCAATCCGGCGGGTTTTTTATTGTCCGGCATCGGCTTCATGCACAGGGCAGTCCTCGCCAACAGGCACTCAGGCGCTGCGCTGGAAGCCCTCGCTGGCGACAAGCAGGTTGCGGGTATAGTCCTGGCTCACATTGCGGCTGACGAGATCGGCGGAGGCCAGAAGCTCCACCTCGCGTCCATGCTGCATCACCATCAGCCGGTCACACATATGGGTAACGACGGCGAGATCATGGCTGACCATGATAAAGGTGAGGTTGCGCGCGGCGCGCACCTCTTCCAGAAGGTTCAGCACCTCAGCCTGCACCGAAGCATCGAGCGCCGAGGTCGGCTCGTCGAGCAGCAGGATCGACGGTTCGAGGATCAGGGCGCGCGCGATCGCCACGCGCTGGCGCTGGCCGCCGGAAAGCTGGTGCGAATAGCGGAAGCGGAAGCCGGAGCCCAGCCCCACTTCTTCCAGCGCCCGCACGATGCGGCGCTCGGTATCGGCGAAGCCATGGATCGCCAGCGGCTCCAGCAACAGCCGGTCCACCGTCTGGCGCGGATGCAGGGAACCGTAAGGATCCTGAAACACCATCTGCACCTGACGGTAGAATTCCTTGCTGCGCCTGCCGTCGAGCGTCTTGCCGTTGACCTGAATAGTGCCGCCGCTGACGGGCGAAAGGCCCGCCACGGCGCGCAACAGCGTCGACTTGCCGGAGCCGGATTCGCCGACCAGCCCGAAGGATTCGCCGGGCGCCACCGTCAGGCTCACCTCCTTCAGCGCCACGAAATCCTCGAAGGTGACGCTCAGCCGTTCGATTTCGAGAGCCGGTACCGTCATAGCGCCCACTCCGGTCTGCGGTCGAGAACGGGCAGGGGATGGCGGTCATTGTCGATGCGCGGCATGCAATTCAGAAGGCCCTGCGTGTAAGGATGCTTCGCCTGCGCCAGTTGCCCGGCGGCAAGCTCTTCCACGATGCGCCCCGCATACATGACGAGCACGCGGTCGCAGAAGGAGGACACCAGCCTCAGGTCATGCGAGATAAAGATCAGCCCCATGCCGCGATCGGCCACCAAGCGGTTGAGAATACCCAGCACTTCGAGCTGCACCGTGACATCGAGCGCCGAAGTCGGCTCGTCGGCGATCAGCAGTTCGGGGCCGGCCACCAGCATCATGGCGATCATGGCGCGCTGACCCATGCCGCCCGACACTTCATGCGGATAGAGATCGAAGACGCGCTCGGGATCGCGGATCTGCACGGCAGCCAGCATGTCGAGCGCCCGCTTGCGCGCCGCCGCCCGCCCGATCCGCTCATGCGTCTTGAGCGTCTCGACGATCTGGCGGCCGATGGTCATCACCGGGTTCAGCGAATATTTCGGGTCCTGCAGGATCATGGCGATGCGGTTGCCGCGCAGCGCCCGCCGTTCAGCTTTCCGGATATTGATGAGATCGATGCCGCTGAATTGCAGCTTCTTCGCACTGATCTGGCCGTGTTCCGCTGTCAGGCCCATGACGGCGCGCCCGGTCTGCGATTTGCCGGAACCGGATTCGCCGACGATGCCCAGCCGTTCGCGGCCGAGCGTGAACGATACCCCTCGCACCGCCTCGATCACGCCTGTTCGGGTGGGGAAAGAAACGCGCAGGTCTTCGACTTCAAGAAGCGCGCTCATTGGCCGCTTCCTTTTGGATCGAGCGCATCGCGCAATCCGTCGCCCAGCAGGTTGAAGCCGAGGCTGACGATGAGGATGGCGAAGCCCGGCATGGCGGCCACCCACCACTGATCGAGGATGAAACGGCGGCCGGACGCAATCATCGCGCCCCACTCGGGCAGCGGCGGCTGCGCGCCGAGGCCGAGGAAACCGAGCCCGGCAGCGGTGAGGATGATGCCCGCCATGTCGAGCGTCACGCGCACGATCAGCGAGGAGATGCAAAGCGGCATGATGTGACGCAGCACGATTCGCCATGGCGAGGCGCCCATCAGCCGCACCGCCGAGATGTAGTCCGAATTGCGCACCGTCAGCGTTTCCGCCCGTGCGATGCGTGCATAGGGCGGCCATGAGGTGATGGCGATGGCTATGATGGCGTTGCCGATGCCGGGGCCGAGCGCGGCGACGAAGGCCAGCGCCAGAACCAGCTTCGGAAAGGCAAGGAAGATGTCGGTGATGCGCATCAGAACCGCATCCACCCAGCCACCCGCATAGCCGGCGACCGTACCGACCAAAAGGCCGATGGGGGCCGCGATGATCGCCACCAGCAGCACCACCTGCAGGGTCAGGCGCGAACCGTAGATCAGACGCGAGAGAATGTCGCGCCCCTGATCGTCGGTGCCGAGCCAGTGTTCCGGCCCCGGCGGCAACAGGCGCTTGCCGGCCAGATCGCCGACATAGGGCGAATGGGGCGCCAGCGCCGGGGCGAATATCGCCACTAGGACAAGCGCCAGAATGATCAGCATGCCGAGCACGGCAAGCTTGTTCGCAGTAAAACGCCGCCATGTCACATAGGCGCGGCCGAGCCTTGCCTGCAGGCGTGACTGCGGCCTGTCGGTGAGCAGCCACTGGCGGCGGGTCATCGTCGTTTCGCTCATCCTCGTCAGCTCCTCGTGCGGGGATCGAGCATGCGGTAGAGCACGTCGGACAGAAGGTTGATGGCAATGAACACCGAGCCGATGACGATGGTGCCGCCAAGCACGGCGTTCATGTCGGCGTTCTGAAGCGAATTGGTGATGTAAAGGCCAAGTCCCGGCCACGCAAAGACCGTCTCGGTCAGCACCGATCCCTCAAGCAAGCCGGCATAGGAAAGCGCGATCACCGTCACCAGCGGCACCGCCGCATTGCGCAGCGCATGACCCCAGATGATGCGCGTTTCCGACAGGCCCTTGGCGCGCGCGGCAACGATATATTCCTGTTGCAGCTCGTTCAGCATGAAGGAGCGCGTCATGCGGCTGATATAGGCCATGGAGAAATAGCCGAGCAGCGAAGCCGGCAGGATCAGGTGGGAAACGATGTCGCGGAAAGCGGCCCAGTCGCGATTGATGATTGCGTCAATCAGGAAGAAGCCCGTGACCGGCGTGAACGTATATTCAAACACCACATCCATGCGGCCGGGACCGGACGTCCAGCCGAGCTTTGCATAGAACACCAGCAATGCCAGCAGCCCGAGCCAGAAGATCGGTACGGAATAGCCGATCAGGCCGACGATGCGAACAAGCTGGTCGGCAAGGCTGCCGCGCCTGACGGCAGCCAGCACGCCCAGCGGAATGCCGAAGGCGGCCCCGATGATGGTGCCGACCGTGGCCAGCTCCATCGTTGCCGGAAAGACGCGGCGTATGTCGGTCATCACCGGATTGGTGGTCAGCACCGAGGTGCCGAAATCGCCATGCAGCACGCCTTTCACGTAGAGGATGAACTGCTGATAATATGGCAGGTTGAGGCCCATTTCCTGCCGCACGCGCTCGATCACATGCGCCGGCGCGCGGTCGCCCACGATGGCCAGAACCGGATCGATCGGCACCACGCGGCCGATGAAGAAGGTAACCGCCAGCAGGCCGAGATAGGTGGTCAGAACGATCACCAGAAAACTGGAAACCGCCCTGAATATGGCCCAGGCGCGCCGGTTGGCGCGCCTTGCCGGCACTGGTGCGTCAGCTGTGCTCACCCGATCGGTCCTGCCGGATCAGTCCTTGCTGACCGGGGCGAGCGGGTTGGAATCGAAGCTCGGCCCGAGCCTGTAGCCCTTCACGTTGCCGCGTACGCCCGCGACCTCGATCTGCTGGTAGATCATGACGAACGGGCTCGAATCCAGCGCTTCCTCCTGCAGCTTCTGATAGAGTTCGGCACGCTTGTCGTTGTCGCGCTCCAGAAGGGCCGCCTTGACCTGTTCGGTCAGTTCCGGAATGTCCCATGCATTGCGCCACGCAAGCGACTTCACCGCTGCATCGTCGCTGTTGTCGGGGTTCGAGGTGAAGGCATCGGCATTGGTGTTCGGATCCCAGTAATCCATGCCCCACTGACCAATATAGAGATCATGATTGCGGGCACGGTACTTGGTCAGCGTCTGCTTGCCGTCGCCGGGAATGATCTCGATCTTCACGCCCGCCTGCGCCGCCGTCTGCTGGAAGGATTCGGCGATGCCCGTCACCGGCTGAGTGTTGCGCACGTCGAAGGTGACGGAGAGCCCGTCCTTCAGACCCGCTTTCTCCAGCAGCTCCTTCGCCTTGGCGACGTCGAGCTTGTAGGGGTTGGAATCGAGTGCGCCGAGCACGCCCTTGACCTGATAGGTCTGGTGGATCTCGCCGATGCCCTTGATCAGCGTGGCGCCGATGGCGTCGTAATCAACGAGATATTTGAATGCCTCGCGCACTTCCGGCTTGGCCAGCGCCTCGTTCTTCTGATTGAGGCTGATGTAGTAGACGGTGCCCTTCGGCGCGTCCGTCGTGATCAGGTCGGCGTTTTTCTGAACGGCGTCATAGTCGCCGGGCTCAAGGTTGCGGGCGACATCCACGTCGCCGGCTTCAAGCATGAGCCGCTGCGTCGCGCTTTCCTTGACATGGCGGTAGATGACGCGGTTCAGGGCCGGCTTCTCGCCATAGTAATTGTCGTTGCGCTCCAGAACCACGATCTCGTTGGCGCGCCAGTCGCGGATCTTGAAGGGACCGGAACCGGCATAATTGGTCTTCATCCAGCCATAGCCGAAATCGGTGTCGTATTTGTAATCGTCGCTCGGCGTCTTTGCCTCGGCGTGCTCCATCACCAGCTTCTTGTCGAGCACTGCTCCTACCGTCGCGGTCAGACAGTTGAGCACGAAGCTCGGTGCGTATGGCTTGTCAACGGTGAAGACGAAAGTGGTGTCGTCAACTGCCTTGGCCGTTTCACTGACATTGTCGGCCGTCAGACCGAACTGGGTCAGGATGAAGGCCGGGCTCTTGTCCAGCTTCACCACGCGCTCGAACGACCACGCAACGTCCTCGGCGGTGATCGGATTGCCGGAGGCGAACTTGATGCCCGGCTTCAGCTTGAAGGTGTAGGTGAGGCCGTCGTCGGAAATTTCCCAGCTCTCGGCAATGCCGGGCTTCACCTTGGTGGTGTCGTCGATATCGAGGCGCACCAGCATGTCGTAGGCATTGCCGATGAATTCGGCCGGCGTCAGCTCAAAGGATTCGGCCGGGTCAAGCGTGATGGTGTCATCGATGGCCCATGCCTGGACCAGCGTATCGGCGGGTGTAGCCGCGAACGCAGGAGCGGCACCGCCGGAAACGAGCAGCAGCGAGAGAGCCGCGCCTGCAAGCAGCGGGCGGAAGCGCATATTCAATCTTGCCATGGCCATATGATTTTCCCCTTCATGACACGCTTTTGCTTCGAAAGCCGCTACAGAATGACATCAGCCAGAATGTATCGGACGCGACTTTCCAAATTCAATCATGTAATCACTGGCAAAGACAAGACCCCACGACAGCCGTTTCTGTTGACCAGGGGGGAGAAGAACAAAAACAGGCAGCCGATATCTGTTCTTCCAGCGGCAGGGCGAGCGCTGAACTTCGACGAAGGTCTATCTTGCCTGTTTCAGAAAGAGGGAAATCTGCCCCGTAAACCATGCACGAAACGCCTGCACGCCGGGCTCGGCAGCCTTATCGTAAGGCGAGACGAAGTAATAGGCGCTGGCGCTTTCTACCGGCAGATCCAGCGCCTTGACCAGTTGTCCGCCCGAAAGCTCGCTGTCGATGAGAAAGGCCGGCATCAGCGCGACGCCGAGCCCCGCCCGGCAGGCCTGCGAAACGTTCATGAACTGCTCGAAGCGCATGCCCTCACGATAATCGTCGGCTATGCCAAAATGTAAAAACCACAATTTCCACGCATGCGGCCGCGACGCCATTTCAAGAAGCGGCACCTGCAACAGGCTGGCCGGGTCCCGGATCTGGTTGCGCTTCAGGAATTCGGGACTGCAGACCGGAACGACTTCTTCCTTCAGCAGAAGCTGGCAATCGCATCCCGGCCAGTCGCCTGTGCCCACATGAATGGCGGCGTCGAGCTGTTCCTTGTCGAAATCGAAGCGGCCGATGCGGGTGGAGAAGCTGAGGGTCATTTCCGGATGGCTTTTCACGTAGTCCGGAATCCGCGGCAGCAGCCACCTTGTGCCGAATGTGGGCGGGATCGCCAGTCTGAGCGCGCTGGACGGCGTGTGTGCCATCACCTCCAGCGAGAGCACACGCAGGCGCTCGATGATTTCTGCAACGCCCTTTGCGTAGCGCTCACCACCAGAGGTCAGCGACACGCCCTTGTTGTTGCGGACGAAAAGCACCGCGCCAAGCTGGCTTTCCAGCGCACTGATCTGGCGGCTGATGGCGCCGGGCGTCAGGTTCAGCGCCTCGGCGGCGGCCGAAAAACTGCCCAGCCGCGCCACCGCATCGAACGCCGTCAGCGAAGCGGTCGAGGGGATGAGGCGGCGCTGCAGATTGCTCATCTGCTTTGCATAGAACTCAAAGGAGCTTGAGTAAATATGGCTTGCATCCTTGCGCCTCCAAAGCGAATGTCTCCGGCACAATCGAATCCATGAAAAAATCGGGAGTGCATATGAGCAAGTCGGCCTTCGTCTGGGACGATCCGTTTCTTCTTGAAGATCAGCTGACGGAAGAGGAGCGTCTGGTGCGCGACGGGGCGGCGGCTTTCGCCGCTGACAAGCTCGCCCCACGCATCGAGGCAGCCTATATGGACGAAACCACCGATCCCGCGATCTTCCGCGAGATGGGCGAGGCGGGCCTGCTCGGCGTCACCGTGCCGGAGGAATATGGCGGGCTTGGCGCCAACTACGTCACCTACGGCCTGATCGCACGTGAGGTCGAGCGTATCGATTCCGGCTACCGCTCGATGATGAGCGTGCAGTCGTCGCTGGTCATGTTCCCGATCGACGCCTACGGCTCCGAAGAGCAGCGCAAAAAATACCTGCCGAAACTGGCTTCAGGCGAATGGATCGGCTGCTTCGGCCTGACCGAGCCGGATGCCGGTTCCGATCCGGGCGGCATGAAGACACGCGCCGAGAAGATCGACGGCGGCTGGCGCATTTCCGGTTCCAAGATGTGGATCTCGAACGCGCCGATCGCCGATGTGTTCGTGGTGTGGGCCAAGGTGAAGGGCGACGACGGCAAGGACGTCATCCGCGGCTTCGTTCTGGACAAGGGGCTGAAGGGCCTTTCAGCACCGAAGATCGGCGGCAAGCTTTCGCTGCGCGCCTCGATCACCGGCGAGATCGTCATGGAAGGCGTGGAAGTCGGTGACGACGCACTGCTGCCCAATGTGTCCGGCCTGAAGGGTCCGTTCGGCTGCCTCAACCGGGCGCGTTACGGCATCTCCTGGGGCGCGATGGGTGCGGCGGAAGATTGCTGGCACCGGGCGCGCCAGTACGGGCTCGACCGCAAGCAGTTCGGCAAGCCGCTGGCCGGCATGCAGCTCTATCAGAAGAAGCTCGCCGACATGCAGACCGAAATCGCGCTCGGCCTTCAGGCCTCGCTGCGGGTCGGCCGGCTGATGGACGAGCACCGCTTCACGCCGGAGATGATTTCCATCGTCAAGCGCAACAATTGCGGTAAGGCCCTCGACATCGCCCGTCTCGCCCGCGACATGCATGGCGGCAACGGCATCCAGATCGGCTACCACGTGATGCGCCACGCGCAGAACCTTGAGACGGTCAACACCTATGAGGGCGCGCATGACGTTCACGCCCTCATCCTTGGACGCGCGCAGACCGGCCTTCAGGCCTTCTTCTGATCTGAACAAAAGACCGGCGGCGCATTCAGAGTTTCACTCCCGAATGCGCCGCCGGTGTTTTTTTAGAGCAGTTGCAGCAAAAGTGCGAAGCGGTTTTGCGTCCGGAACTGCGTAGAAACAAAGAGATAGAGCATTGGAGGTGATCCCTTTTTCACCGAAAATGCTCTAGATCAGCTCATGCTGTGCAGATGACGACGGACGCAAACTCCGCGGCCGTCACCCGCTATATTCCAAAGCCAAGTCAAACCGTCAGATAGCCGCCGTCGACATTGATTTCCGCGCCGGTGGTGTAGCTGGCAGCAGGAGAGGCCAGATAGAGGATCGCACCGACGATCTCTTCCGGCTGCGCCACCCGGTTCATCGGAATATGCTGAAGGGCCATTTTGAGTATGGCCGGGTTCTGGACGAGAGCGGCGGCGAACTTCGTATCGGTCGCTCCCGGCAATATGGCGTTGACCCGCACGCCCTGCGGCGCGCACTCCTTCGCGAACGCCTTGGTCATCGACAGAACCGCGGCCTTGGTGATGGAATAGATGCCCTGCATGGCGGCCGGAATCGCCCCGTTGACCGAGGCGACGTTGATGATGGAGCCGCCGCCATTCTTCGCCATCAGCTTTGCGCCCAGCGCGCACATGAAGAAATAGCCGCGAATATTGACGTCTACTGTCTTCTGGAAGGCCCCCGGATCGGTGTCGACGATCGGCCCGAAATAGGGATTGGTCGCGGCATTATTGACGAGGATGTCGAGGCGGCCATGCGTTTTTTCGATCGACTCGAAGGCTGCCGTGATGTCGTCCATCTCGCCGATGTGGCAGGCGAGGGCGCTTGCCTTGCCACCCTTGGCCCGGATCGCTTCGGCCACTTCCTCGCAGGCCCCTTCCTTGCGGCTTGAAAGGATGACATGCGCGCCATGCGCCGCAAGGATGCCGGCAGCGGCAGCACCGATGCCGCGGCTGGCGCCCGTTACCAGCGCAATTTTTCCGTCGAGATCGAATGTGTTGTTCTGTGCCATGCCAGTCCTCCCTGCTTGCGCTCAGCGATAGGTGATGAGGGAAGCGTCGTTGACCGCTTCCAGATGTGAAACGACATTGAAGGCAGACGCGGTCAGACGCCCGCGGCGGCTCTCCAGTGTGGTAATGCTCGCATTGCGAATGGCCCAGTAGATGTCGAGAACCTTGCTGTCTGGTATGGCGAGTGCAGACTGGAGGGCCGAACCGATCGGCCCGCCGGAGGTGAACACGATCACCGAACCATCCGCATCGCAACGGTTTGCGATCCGGGTCAGAACATCGGCGCACCGCGCATTGAAAGCCTGCCAGCTTTCCTTGTAGAGGCCTGCCTGTTCGTCATTGATCCATGCCGTTACGGCATCCGCGAACAGTCTCTGGAAAACCCTGTGCGCGTCCACCCTGCCGGCCAGCAGATTTGCCAGTTCCTCCGGATCTGCGAGATTGGGCGCATAACGGGTGAGCACGTCATGATGATCGAACTCATTGAGCGCTGCATCCTCCTGCAACGGCAGGCTGGCGAGCCCCCATGCCTCCAGACAGGCACGCGCCGTCTCACGGTGACGCTCGAGGGTACCGCAGACCACCGTGCCCGGTGGCTGCCCATACCGTGCCCACCATTGGCCCAGAAGCTGCGACTGGCGAACCCCGACCGGGGAGAGCCGGTCGTAATTCTTCGACCCGAAGCTCGCCTGTCCGTGCCGCACGAGGATGACGCGGCCAGCGTTCATCCCGCAGGCCCGTCAGCCGCCAAAGCGGCGAGACAGCGCTTTTCCAGATAGCGGGCAACCTTGCCGAATCCGGCGAACTGCTCGTTCTTCGTCTGTCCCTGCGCATAGCGATAATAGATCTGCTGGACGATCACGGCGAGCCGGAACAGGCCATAGGCGAGGTAAAAACGCATGTCCTGCGCACGAAGTCCCGTGCGCTCGCTATAATAAGCGATCACCTCGGCGCGCGTCAGCATGCCCGGCAGATGCGTTGGCTGGCGGCGCAGCGCCAGAAAGGTGGGATCGTCATCCGCCTGCACCCAGTAGGCGAGGCTGTTGCCGAGGTCCATCAGCGGATCGCCGAGCGTCGCCATCTCCCAGTCCAGCACGCCGATGACTTTCGAGGGTTCTTTCTGATCGAGCACGACATTGTCGAAACGGAAATCATTGTGCACGACGCGGATGGCCGTCTCGCCCGCCGGCATGTTGGCGGCCAGCCATTGCATCACCGTTTCAAAATCCGCAGAATCCGGCGTGCGCACCTTGCGATAGCGATCGCTCCAGCCCTCGATCTGGCGCCGGACATAACCTTCGCCGCGTCCGAGGCTTTCCAATCCGGAAGCTGACGGATCGATGCTGTGCAGTTCGATCAAGCGATCCACCACCGAAAGGCAAAGGCGGCGCGTCTCCTCCGGGGAAAGCGACAGGCCGGCCGGCAGGTCCTGCCGGGGAATGATGCCGCGGATGCGCTCCATCACGAAGAAATCGCAACCCATCACCTCTTGATCGTCACAGATCGCCATCACTTCCGGCACATAAGGGTAGACCGGACGCAGCGCCTGCATGACGCGCGCCTCCCGCATCATGTCATGCGCGCTCCTGGCCTTGTGCCCGAAAGGGGGGCGGCGCAGGATCAGGTCGCGCTCCGGATAACTCAGCAGATAGGTCAGGTTGGACGCACCACCGGCAAACTGTCTGACCAGCGGTTCGCCACTCAGCGCTGCACCAGCCGCAGTGCCTTTGAGAAAGGCGTCGATGCGCGCGACGTCCAGTTCCTCGCCTTCACGCACACGCCCTGCCTTGTCGAGCAGCGCATCGCTGGCCTTTTGTGAAGCATCGCTCATCGTCACCGCCCTTTGCCGATTTCAATGCCGGCGGCAGCAGCCTGCGCCCTGAGTTCGAGCTTGGCGATCAACGCGCGGTGCACCTCGTCGGGTCCGTCGGCAATGCGCAGCGCACGGGCATAGGCGAACAGGCCGGTCAGGCCGTAGTCGTCGCACACGCCGGCCGCGCCATGGATCTGGATCGCGGCATCGACCACGGACTGCGCCACGGCAGGGGCCACGACCTTGATCTGCGAGATCTCGCTCATCGCGCCTTTTACGCCGACCGTATCCATGAGCCAGGCGGCCTTGAGGGTAAGCAGGCGCGCCTGCTCGATGGCGATGCGGGCGTTGGCGATGACATCGACATTGCCGCCCAGAGACGACAATGGCTTGCCGAAGGCGGTGCGTGTCAGCGCCCGCCTGCACAGCAGCTCAAGCGCATGTTCGGCAGCCCCGATGGCGCGCATGCAATGGTGGATGCGCCCCGGCCCAAGCCGGCCCTGCGCGATCTCGAACCCCTTGCCGGGGCCGGCGATGACGTTTTCCAGCGGCACCTCAACATCGGTGAAGCTGACTTCGCCGTGGCCATATGGCTCGTCGAGCGTACCGAAAACCGGCAGCATGCGGCCGATCTCCACGCCTTGCGTGTCAACAGGCACCAGAACCATCGAGTGCCGCGCATGGCGCGGCGCTTCCGGATCGGTCAGGCCCATGAAGATCAGAATGCGGCAGTCCGGATGGCCAATGCCGGTGCTCCACCATTTGCGGCCGTTGAGCACGACGCGGTCGCCCTTCACGATCGCGGTCGCCTCCATGTTGGTGGCGTCGGAAGAGGCAACGTCCGGCTCCGTCATGCAGAAGGCGGAACGGATCGAACCGTCGAGAAGCGGCTTCAGCCAGCGTTCCTTCTGCATCGGCGACCCGTATTTGGCCAGCACCTCCATATTGCCGGTGTCGGGCGCATTGCAGTTGAAAATCTCCGGCGCGAACGGGACACGGCCGGTGATTTCAGCCAGCGGCGCATATTCGGCATTGGAAAGGCCCGGCCCATATTCGGGTTCCGGCATGAACAGGTTCCACAGACCCTCTGCCTTCGCCCGATCCTTCAGATCCTGCATGACCGGCGGAACGTTCCAAGGCTGCGCGCCGGTCGTCAGAGTGCGATAATATTCGCCCTCGGACGGCAGCACATGCTTGTCCATGAACGCTGTCAGGCGCTCGATATAGCCTTTCGCCTTGTCGGAAAAACCAAAATCCATGACGCGCTCACCCTCCACGATCCGCTCGGCCAGAACCAGCCTTGCAAACTGTGCGTCAACGTGAGTCAATAAATCAAATGATAGTTCTTCATCCGCTTTCATGAATTTGGTGCATATGATCCGCCTCGATCTCAACCTGTTCGTCATCCTCGAAGCCATCTATTCGGAGGGCAGCATCACCAGGGCCGCCGCGCGTCTGAACCTCACCCAGCCGGCGATCAGCCATGCCCTGCGCCGGCTTCGGCTGACGTTCGATGACCCGCTTTTCATCAGGCAGGGCAACACAATGGTGCCGACGGCGCTGACCCAATCCGTCATCGCACCCATCCGCCAGTCCGTACGGACACTGAGCGGAAGCGTGCAGGCGGCTCGCTCCTTCGATCCGGCCGCAACGCAGCGCACCTTCATCATCGGCTGCCGCGACGTTCTGGAGGCGCACCTGCTGCAACCGCTGATGCGCAGGATCGCCAGCGAAGCGCCGGGTGTCAGCATTTCCTCGGTGCGTGTGGATCGCAGCGATCTGGAGACGAGCCTTGCCAAGGGCGAGCTGGATCTGGCGGTCGAGATGCTGGCGCGCGTTTCCGACAGGGTCCATCGCACCGCCATCATCCATGACAGTCTGGTCGTGGTGGGCCGGAAGGATCATCCCGTTCTGGCGGCGGAGCCTGATCTGCCCGCCTATCTCGGGCAGGAGCACATCGTGGTGTCGTCACGGCGGCGGGGCATGAGCCTTGAGGATGTCGAGCTCGCCCGCATCGGTCACCAGCGCCGGATAGCCCTGCGCTGCCAACAATATTTCGCGGCTTCGATGCTGGTCGCCGAAACGGACCTGTTGCTGACCATGCCCGAGCGCTATGCGCGGATCGTCAATCGCGGCCTGCCGACCCGTATCGTGCCGTTTCCGGTCGCGGTACCACCAGTCGCGGTCTATCTGTACTGGCATGAAAACACCGATCCAGACCCTGCAAACGGCTGGCTGCGAAACCTGATTTCCGAAATTGCAGCGGGCCCAGAGGCGGGCTTCGACTGAGACCTTGTCCACAAGCATTGTCCGGCCATGGGGAGCCCCGAACCGCCTGCCTGCCTGCGGAACAATCAGTCGATGTTTCGCGACGTCTCCGCGGCGCGTTCGAAGTGGATCATGAGCCGGGCTTTCAGCTCGCCACCGATCCCCACCTTGTCGATTGCCCGCTCCATGCAGCGCAGCCACAGGTCGCGCATGTCCGGGCCGATCGGCACATGCTCGTGAATTTCCTTCAGGCGCGAATGCCCGTGCTTCTGCACATAGCGGCTCGGCCCGCCGAAGAAACCGGAAAGATAATTGAACTGCTCTTCGCGGGAGTGGGACACCCCGTGTCCCCTCAGATGCAGAAGGTGCAGTTCCCGGGCGTCCTCGTCCTGCTCGATGATGTCGTAGAAGGTTTCCACGAGGGCCCGCACACCCTCTTCATCGCCAAGCTCCCTGTAGAGCGTGTGCAGTTTCGCTGTCGCGTCGTGCATCGATGCAACTCCTTTCGGCGCTGCAGGCGAGACATCAGGCATCAATCCGGCACAGATCATGTGCCGGAATGCGTTGCGATCCCGCCAGCGGTGTTCCGCTCGCCCTAGCCGTCAGTCGGGACCGAAACCCGGAGAGGTCGGCTGCCCGTCGTCATATTTCGACAGCCATTCCACCGTCGTCGGGCGATAGCGCACGAGACCTTTGTATTCAGCCAGCTCGTCAGGCAGGTCGCGCAGCACGCGGTGGAAACGGCGCGCCCATTTCGGCGAGCTGACCAGCTCCTCCATCTTGATGAGATAGCAGCGGATCGGGAACAGGAGCGCATTGGAGCGTGGCAGGCGGAAGAACATCTGCACCTCGACGCGCAGATGGACCTTGTGCCCGACATTGTCCGGGGTAACAGTGGTGCGGTCGGTGCCCCATTTGTGATAGTTTTCCGGGCTGGTATCGAGCCGCGGATTGATGGTCATCGTCCAGTTGAAGCGGCGCGCGGGCTGGCCCTGCTGGATGGCCATCAGGAATTTCAGCGCCCGGTTGAAGACGCCCATTTCATGCGCAAGCGGAACCGGCGCATGCCATTCGAAGAAATTCATGCCGATGTCGAAATCGAGCGACCAGTCGGCCTGCGTCGTCACCATGCCGGCATCCATCCACAGATTGCCGTCACGCTGGTCGAGCACGGCAAAGTCACCCTGGCTCTGCCGCGTTATGTATTCCAGAGGCCCATATGGCAGGGTGGATGTATCGCCGAAGGTGAAGCGGTCATCGATGCCGAGGGGCCGGTTGATCCAGTGCCACTTATCGCCATCACGGGTCAGCGAGAAGAGATCGGGATAGCTCTTTGCCTTCTCGGTCATGAGAAGTTCGAGCGTGTCCCATCCGGCGAGGGTCATGTGGGGCAGGGACTGACAGCGCAGCGGATCTTCCGCCAGCACCATGGCACGGTCCCGCATCTCGGAAATGTAGTGTTCGTCGACATCGAAGAGATGCTCGAACACCGTGTTTTTCGGGCCCGGCACATGTGGCTCGATATTGACCGAATACATGTAACCGTCCTCGTGGAAGGGGAACGGAAAACGCCTGATCTGTTCAGGGCTGTTCTTGAAAGAAAAATCGTTGCGAAAGGTTTCCTGTCTGAAGTTAATACCCATGGTCTCCTCCTGCGGGTATGTCGCCTACCGTTCGAGAACGAGCGACCTGCCTTCGAAACGTGACACGCACGGCATGATCTTGCAGCCCGAGCGGCGGTCTTCCTCGCTCAGCCAGTGATCGTTGTGCAGGAACTTGCCGTCATGCGAAATCACATTGGTCTCGCACTGGCCGCAGACACCGCCCCGGCACAGATAAGGTGGATCGATGCCGGCAGCCTCGATCGCTTCCAGCAGGCTTTCGTGCTCCCCGACACGAATGTCGATGCCGCTGAGCGCCAGCGTGACATCGAACGGCTTGCCGGGCTGGGGTGCAGCGAAATGCTCGTAATGCACCGTCTCCCCGGGCCATCCCAGCCCCGCTGCCGTGGCTCGCACCCAGTCGATCATCCCTTCCGGTCCGCACACATAAAGATGCGTGCCCAGCGGCTGGGTGGCCAGAACCCGCTCCAGCTCGAAGGTTTCCTGCAGATCGCTGCGGTAGAGGTTCACCTTCCGGTCATAGCGTTGGCGCAGGAAATCGGCATAGCTGCCGACCCCGTCGTTGCGGAAACAATAGTGCAGCTCGAAATTCCCGCCTTCGGCCGCAAGCTGCGCCGTCTGGGCCAGAAACGGCGTGATGCCGATGCCGCCGGCGATCATGAGATGCTTGCGCGCCCGCAGATCAAGCGAGAACAGGTTGACAGGGCTGCTGATGACCATGCGCTGGCCGGGTTCGACCCGGCTGTGCATGAACAGCGAGCCCCCGCGTCCGGCATCGTCACGCCGAACGCTGATCGTATAGTCGCGTGTGTCGAGCGGCGAACTCATCAGCGAGTAGGGGTTCAGCCGGGTACGCTCCTCGTCCCGCATTTCGACGACGATATGGGCTCCCCCGGAAAATGTCGGCAGAAGGCCGCCATCAGTCCGCCGGAAATGGAAGCGCTTCACCAGTTCGTTGACGGTGACGATATCCGTCACCACGGCTTCTATCCTGTTGGCACCTGCTTTCAACGGAACACCTCCTCTGCCGGTGGAATCTCGCTCGGGTCCTCCGCATTGATGCACACGCCCTGAAAGGCGGCGAGGCGTCGTGAATAGTGATCGCGCACGAGCAGGAGCAGGTCACAGTGAGAACATCTGACCGGCTGGGTGGTCACGTTCTCGGTGATGCCCTTGCAATGAACGCATTGCACGCGGCGCGCCATGGAGCCGCGCAGTTCCGTCTGGATCGAGCTGTGCTCGATCCCGGCCTCGGCTGCAATCCGGCTGACCTGCCCGATCAGGCTTTCAGTCCCGGTCAGGTAGAGCCTCAGGCCCATATGGGCATTTTCTAAGATGTGCCGAAGGCGCTGCGTGGCCGCCGCGACAGACGGCCCGCGATAGAGACGGCCCGGAACCAGTGCCTCCAGGCCGGCCACATATTTGTCTCCGGCGGCGCCGGGTATGTACATGATCTCGGCGGAGGCGAAAAAATCCGGGCTCGCCTGCTTCGCCATGTCGAGGATCGCGGACGCACCTTCGGCGTCCGCAATGAAGAGATGATGTGTTCCGGCCTGCGCTGAAAGTTTTCCGTAGACCGGGCGACTGAGAAGAGTCATGACCGGTACGCTATCCAACGTCCTATCCCTTCGCGGTCCGCTTCAGCTTCTTCGGATCATCGAACGGCAGGGGCTGAGCCTGCGCCTTCACTGTGCCGGAAGCATTGTGAACCTCAAGATCGGTCCCGGCAACGGCGCAGTCCACATCGAGGCGCGCGATCGCCATGGATTTCTTCACCAGCGGCGAATACATGGCGCAGGTGACAACGCCGACCTTCTTGCCGTTGCGGTAGATTTCCGCCCCTTCGTCCGCCGCCTTGTCGCTGGCGACCTCAAGCCCGAAGATCTTGAAACGCTCCTTGCCCTTCAGCCGGTAATGCTCCTCCGCACCACGGAAGCCGGTCTTGCCGGGGCTGACGGTGAAGTCGAGGCCAAGCTCCCACAGCGTATCGCCGGGGCCTTCGTTCTCGAACGGATACTTCTGCGAATTGTCGTAGGGATAGAAGAGCAGGTAGCTTTCCACGCGCAGCATGTCGAGCGTGGTGAAGCGGCAGGGGATGATCCCCATTTCCTTGCCTTCCTCCACGATGCGGTCCCAGATCGCCGGAGCATCCTGCCCGCGACAGAAGATTTCATAACCGCGTTCGCCGGTATAGCCGGTGCGCGAGATCATGACCGGGAAACCGAACAGCTGTGTCTGCGTATGATGGAAGTAATTGAGGTCGCGGATGCCCGGAACGTGCTTGGCCAGATAGTCGACCGCGACAGGCCCCTGCAATGAAAGATTGTGCAGATTGTCGTCGAAGCGCACGGACACGTCACGACCGATGGAGGCGCGCGTCAGCTCCTCATGGCCCGTTCCCGCGCCATGCACCACCATCCAGGAATTCGGCGCCAGACGGTAGATCACGCAGTCGTCAGTGAACTTGCCGGCATCGTTGAGCATACAGGCATAGACGGACCGGCCCGGCTGGATCTTCTCGACGTTTCGCGTAGTGGCGAGGTCGATCACATGAGCAGCGTGGGCACCGGTGATATGCACCTTCTTGAGGCCGGAAACGTCCATGATGCCGGCCCTGGTGCGGATTGCCGTATATTCCGCATCAGGGTCGCCGTCATAACTCCAGGCGGTGCCCATGCCGCTCCAGTCCTCAAGCTGCGAGCCGAGAGCCCGGTGCCGGTCGGCCACAGTAGAAAAGCGCCAAGATGCCGTCATTCGATTCCTCCACATTCTGATGCCGTTGCGGGTTTTCCCGACTGTCCGGCAGTCCCTCGGCAGCGGTCTCCGCCGCTTCCGAGCATTGAACCACATTGCTCTGACGATGCAATACTCTTATGCAATTTATTTTACTGGCAGGCGAATCCTCCGTGCCATCTCCTGCTTCTCCGCTCTCAGCTGAGCCCTTCGATATCGCCATTGTCGTTGAGATAGATGTTCTCGGATGATGGCTTTGAGGGCAGGCCGGGCATGGTCATGATCTCGCCGCAGATGGCCAC
>Ga0265293_10006447_pt1 | contig 18784 bp, 13 predicted proteins | sample Munlanlewell138R_FD_192505 | JGI IMG/M metagenome (GOLD analysis project Ga0265293, IMG submission 192505) | Leachate microbial communities from a municipal landfill in Southern Ontario, Canada - Leachate well 138R | ecosystem: Engineered > Solid waste > Landfill > Unclassified | place: Canada... | reverse complement strand
TAGTTATAGAAGAAAGCTTAGATTTAGATTTAGTCAATGGATAAAACAGTTAAATCACTTAATTAGATTAATAAAAGAAAAAGCAAGATTTTAGATTAGCTTAATGTATAGAATAAGAATGATTGACAATGGCATATACAATTAGTAAAAAAAATAAATATGATATTAATTAGATTGAGAGATCTAAGAAGGGTTTATTAACTATACAGAATTTCTGTTAGTTATATGATCGATTATCTAATATATATGATTAGAAGTTTTATTAGTTAGAAGAAGGATAGGTAATAGATATTATATTAGATTAGCAGCATAAAGATTATATTAATAAATCTGATATAGGTAAAATAAAAGTTAAATTAATACATTCTCATAATTAGGATTCTTCTGATTAGTTTGCTTTTGCATATCCTTTAAATACTATGTTACTTGAATATCCTATAATAGGAGAGATTGTTTTATGTGGTTAGTATATTTCTATACAAAGTGTTGATTTAGAAGATAAGAAGTCTTTATATAGTGGTAAGTCTTTATATTATATTAGTACTATTAATACATTAAATTATAATTTAAATAATAATAGATTAGAGGGAATCCATTCTAACAATAGTAATTAGAGTTATAGTTTTTAGTAGATGTAGTTAGAATAGTTAAGATTAAAATATGGATAGAGAGCTATATTAGGTAGATTTAAAAATAATATAGTTTTTGCAAAAGATAATTTAAATATTTAGCATAATGGATCCAGTATAAAACTATATAATAAAAATAATGATATTAGTATAGGTGCGAATAAGATTAAAGATTCATATATTAATCAACAACAAGTAGTAGTTACTGAATCATAGGTAATAGCTAATAAATCTAATACTAATATAATAAAAGCTAAGAATAATATTGATATATAGAGTAATAATGATTTATATATATAGGCTAAATAGATCTTATATAATTTTAATAAGATGTATATTGGATAGAATGCTAAAGAAGCAATGGTGTTAGGTAATAGATTAGAATAGTTATTAAAGTAGATATTAACTCAAGTATCTAATCATACTCATATAGCAGCAGGATCACCTACAAGTCCACCTATCCAAAAACCTATTATTTAGAGTATAAAGTATAAAGTTAAGAGAATATTAAGTAAGATGATTTTTATAAAATAAAATAACTATAAAATAAAAGAGGTATGAGAAGTGGATATTACAAAATTTATTAAAGTATTAAATGTTACAATAAAAAAGCAATTATAGGATTTTGCTATTAATATATTAGCTAAGATATTTGCAAAGTTATTAGAGAATAATAATAAAGTTTTATTGAGTGAGATTAAAATTCTTATTAAAGAAATATAGATATAGAAGAATAAACCATACACAAAAGATTTAGATAAAATATTAAGTTCAAAGGTTGATTAGTCTTTAATTAATTCTTATACACAAAGGATTGAGAAAGAAGATAAGATTGATTTTGATTTTAGTGAATAGGATTTAAATGGTATATTAAAAGAACATAGTAAAAAACCTAAGTTAAGTGCTAAGCAAGTTCAATTAAGTGATAATGTAGATACACTATAGTCAGGGTCAGTCTTAGATGCAGATATTTCATTTTTAAAAGGTTTATAGAGACTATAAGAAAGATGATTATAAAATACCCCTTATCTAATTCAAATAAAGGTTTTTTTAAAACTACTAAAACTACAAGATAGGATATAAAACAATTATTATTAAACTTATTTTTAACACAAGAAGGATAGTTGGTTTATGATGTATATTATGGTTTAAACATACAACAGTTTTTATTTAATAATATATCTTTAGATCAACTACATACTAAAGTTAAAGAACATATTATTTATAAAATAAAAAGGTATATAAAATAGGTTAATGATATATAGTTATATATAAATACTGAATATACTAATATTAATAAACATATAGTATATTTTAAATTAACTTATACAATTAATACTGTATAGAATGATGAAATAGAATTTAGAGTGGATTAGCAAGGAGTAGAAATAAGAGATAGTGAATAAAAATAACTTAAAGAATCTATAGAATAAAATAAATAATTATATTAGATATACCTATCCTAACACACAGAATGATTTTAATATTAATTCAACTGGCAATATGATATTAAAAACAATAGCTATGGTTGGAGACTCATTGAATAATACTATATAGAGTAACATTCAATAGTGTTTCATTAATAAAGCTAAATCTAAATATGCTATTTATAATCATGCACAGAATTATGGATATAAGATAACTCCAAGCACTCCAGCAATAACAGTTTTATCATTATTTGTATTAGCTAATAAGAATACTGATATTAAGTATTTACCTATAATAAATAGTGGTTTAATAGTATGTGATGAGAATGGTAAAAACTATTATAGAACAAAAGATATAGTTGATTTTAGTGTTGGATATTAGAGATATAGCTATGATGATAATTTTTATTTATATAAGAAGAAAGTTTATGCTTATTCATCTATATAGAAGAATAAATAGTTTAATATAACAACTCCAGAACGACACTTAAAGTTATAGTTATAGTAGAATAATGTTATATAGATATTAGAGATAAAGGATAGTAATAACAATATCTATTATTAGGTTCCTTATCTCTGTGATGATAATGTTATTATTTATTAGAACTATATTAATAATGATAATAAGTTAGTTCAGAGACAGAATGTTATTAATACTGATAGAAGGTTTATTGTAAGAGTAGATGAGAATGATAAAACATATATTCAGTTTGGTATAAGTACAGATGGTAAATATTAGCAAAAACTCCCTACTAATATAAGTGAGTATCAAAATATAATTATTAATTCTACTGATGGATTACTTGATCCTAATTCTTTTATTTATTCTAAAACTTATGGTAGTATACCTTATAACACTACATTAAATGTAAAATATACTTATGGTGGTGGTGTATAGTCTAATATACAATCTAATATATTAAATACAATAAGTTAGATTTAGTATATTGATAAAACCTTTATTGGTAATGATAGATTGATATATGAATAGATTAAGAAAACTATTAAATGTATTAATTAGGAACCTGGTATAGGTGGTTCAGATAAAGAGTCCTTATAGTAGATTAGATATAACACAATAAATTATATTAATGCACAGAATAGGATGGTATGTTAGTCAGATTATATTTCAAGAATATATTTAATAGGTAAGAAATTAGGATATAATATTAAAGCTTCTATTAGTAAAGCATAGATTGGTAAACCTATAAATATACATGTTATAACAATGGATGAGTTTAATAATCATATAATGTGTCCTAATAATATTAAATAGATGTTGATTACAGAATTACAAAAATATAGATTATTAGGATAGTAGATTAATATAATAGATACTTATATTATTAATATTGGTATAACTGTTTATATTAAAACATTAGAGTAGCAATTTAAAGAATAGGTTGTTTTAAGATGTTTATATAAACTACAATAGTTATTTGATAATAGATTAACTAAGATTGATGATCCTATATATCTAAATAAGATTAAAAGATAGTTGTTATAGGTTGATGGTATAAATTATATTTCTAATATAGTGATTTAGAATAAAGTAGGTAATCCATATAGTAATATAAAGTATAGTATTAAAGATGCTTTAAAGAATGGTGTATTGTTACCACCTCAAGATAAAGCTATTTTTTAGATTAAAGATCATAACAGTGATATAAAGGTGGTATTAGTATGATTTATAGATAGTATTTAAAATATAGTGCAACGTTTATTGATTCATATAAGAAGTTTAATAATTATGGTGGTGATCAACTATTATAGTTAAGTAAATATAAAGATGATTAGCATAGATAGATTTAGAATAGGATTTTATTTAATCCTAATGTATAGTATGAATTAAATAAATTTAAGAGTTATAATAAATCAGATAATGATCCAGAAGAAGGCACTTATAATTTAACTGCTGTATCAACAGTATTAGATTATTATAGATTAAATTATTCAATATATGAGATGCAAAAAAATTGGGTTTTAGGATATGGATCAACAGTTAATTCTAATAATGTTGATTCAATGAAATCAGGTGTATCTTGGGTAACTCATAATGGATCTACTAATTGGATCACTCCTGGTGGTGATTATATAGATAATAATATTATTTATTAGGGTTAGTTGTTTTATAATAAATAGATTTAGAGTTTAAATTTAAGAATACCATGTCTTAATCTTTTATCTTATAAAGGATATATAATTAAACCTAAATATAACTTTGGTAAAGTTAGTTTTTTTAAGAATGGTTTATAGAATGCTTGTAATATACCACCATATATAGAATTTAAAATAGATGATTATGAATATAATGTGGGTAATTCACCTGTTGTTAATAATCTAAAGAATTAGATCTTAATAATAGTAAAGAATCATAGTCGCTTAAGAAGTAAGAGTAAATAGAGGATATATTTATAGTTTAGTTATTTATATAGTGGTAATAGAAGGAATTAGAATTTAGTTGTTAATCCTAATACATTATATTAGATAGTTGAGAGTAAATCAAGAAAGGTAATCATTCCAAAAGATTAGATATATACGAGAGTATCAAGTGATGGTTTAAGAAATTATTTTGATATTATAACTAATTGTTTGGATGCAAATATAACTTATAGTGTTAATTTATATATAAATAATATTAGATATGAAACTGGATATAGGTTTAGTGTGGTATGATGATCAAATTAAAGAGTCCTAAGATTATATATAATAAAGATTAGATTATAAATAATACAATAAGTTAGCTTAGTTAGTTGAGTTATGTACCAGTATCAAATTATGATGATTGGTATAATTATTATGGATCCAAAGTGGATGATTAGTAGTTTATTAATGAATTAAAGAATAATTTAATATAGATTAATTTAGATTGTTTTAAATCTATGTAGCTATTATAGAAATAGTAGTTAATATCAAGTTTAATATATGATGATTAGAATATTAGATATATAAATAAGAATAGTGTTATAAATAATGATTAGATAATATAGAGTTTAAAACAATAGCTATATAGATCAGAATTATATAATGGTGCTTTATTATAGGTTGTGGGTAATCCTTCTGATCCTCTTATTCAATTTGAGGGGTTTAAAACTTATACAAATAATATATTGTATAAGATGCGAAGTATATTATTTAATAATATTAATGTTGATAAAGAGTATAAAATAAATTCTTATCATTCAGTTATAAGTGTATTATATAATGTATATAAATTTTATAATATTAAAACATTGAATTAGAATTATTATAATAATAAGTTTTAGAGTAGAAGGATTATTAATGTTGATCCGAATACATTATTTAATATAGGTTTAAAATTATCTGGTACACAAGGATCAACTTAGAATAATATTATACAAGTGAGGGTTCACTTAACATAGGATTTAACTTAGCTAAATAATAATAATGTAGTTTGTGATATTTTATATAATATAGATACTGAAACTTATTCTGTATAGAGTAAGCATAATAGTAATATAGAAGTTTAGATTAAACCTTTTAATTAGAGTGATACAGATTATAAACAGATTATATTTAAAAATATTGATAGTATTTCGGGATAGTGTTATTTAACATTATCTTTCTTTGATAAACCTATAGATCTTAATTATATAGGTAATTTAGGTAGTGTATCAACTATAGCTAATACAACAGTTTATTTATCTTATATTGACGTATTTAATTTGTGATGATGGAAGGATCTATTTGTAATAAATGAATAAAAATATACAGTAGCAAGATTTAAAATTTTTAAATCAATCTTATTCTTTACTTGATATAAAAGATGATGATAAAATACATTTATGGATATATAATAATGAATAGGATAAAGATTTAATATATCATACAGATGTTTTAGATCCTATATATTATAACATTGATCAAGTTAAGAGTACAATCAATATTGATTATTATTAGCTATGTAAAGGTTTAAATTTAATAACTAATAAAGCATATTATATATAGTTTGTTATTATTAGAAATAATAAAAGTATTGGTTTAAAATAGCTTTCTACATTATAGGTAAGTGGTTCATAGTGTAGTATAGTATATGTTAGTTTGGATAGTGTTTCTAATATTAATATAAGTTTATAGACTATGCAGCCAGTACTATTATATAATAATACATTTAATAGAATCGTAAATTATAAGAAATAGAATAATTATATTATTTTAAAATTATATGGATAGCATACCTTACAATAGAAACATAAAGTTAATTTAGCTTATTTATTAACTGATATAGTTGGATCATAGTTTTATTATTAGAGAATAAAAGATGATTAGATTATATAGTAGTACATAGAATTATTACCTAATTACACTAAATATATTGAGGATAATAGGTATATATAGAATATAGTAAAATAGTATACTTTATAGAGTTTTAGTAATAAGATTAGATCTTATATTGCTTCTAATATATAGAATACAAAGATATATTCAAGGATAACTGATTTAAAGGATATCTTTCATTATTCAAGCTTATAGTTTAGATTAAATATATTTATTACTAAGATTAAAACTCTACAATAGCTTAATTTAAAAAATGATATATATTATATTAATAGAGCTAATTAGATTACTAAATCATTTGATATATTAGAATATAATATGTACCATATACCTAATTTTAAATATTCTGTTCCTACCAAGTTAAATAGATAGCTTGTTGACATTAATTCTCAATAGTTTAATATATGGTATGATAATACATTAAGATAGTTTAGATTATTAGATGAGAATAACTTAAATACATTATATAAGTTATTTCCAAAGTTTTTACAGAATGATTAGTAGTTTTATAAATTTATTAATCTTATAGGTTGGTTTATTGATTGTTAGATATGGATGAGGATCAATTCTTTAAGTTTATTATACAATATTGATTAGAGAGAATATTCATATATTAATAAAGATAATACTTAGTTTATTGAAAACATATTAAAATTAAATGGTGTTACTAAAGAATCGAGTTTATTATAGTTTTTATTCAATAGTGATTATATACTTGGTAAATAGTCTTCATTAACTAATAAAGAGAGACGTCAGATAATAATAAAGAGGATTTATAATAACTTACCATATATATTAAAATCAAAGGGAACTGTATAGTCAATTTATTACATAGCTAATTGTTTTGGTGTGCCAAGATAGATTATTAATATAAAGGAATTTAGTAATAGTAAAGATATAAAGGTTGATACATATATAAGAGATAAGTATTTATTACTATTAGATGGATCAGCTTAGTTTAAGAATACAGAGCTTAAGAATAAATCTTTATATTTTAACACTACTCTTAATAAAAATAATAGTTTTAGAATAGAGTTATAGTAGTAGTTGATTTTTTAGATTAAGAATATAAATAATAGATTAGAAATAACTGATATATCCTTAGATGAGGATTATGTTTTTGATGAATTAAATAAATAGTTGAATATCTTCTTAGTAGTTAATTATACATAGTTAAATCTATTAATACATAATGTAGGTTTTACTAATATCTTAAATTTAACAAGTTAGACTAATATATAGTTCATTAATGATTTTAAATTAATCATTAATAATGAGTATATCAAAAACATAAAAATGTATTCTAAGTAGTTAAGAGATGTTTAGATCTTTGCACAGTGTTAGTTCAGTGATTCATTATACACATATGATAATAATTAGATTTTAAATTATTATAGTTTATCGGAACCTTCTAACAGTTAGTTTATACTCAATTAGTTTGTTACAAATGATTATGTATTATAGATTAAATATAATTAGATTAACTCAACCTATCCATATAATTATATAAAAAATAAAGTTTAGTATAATATAAGAAAACTACCTTTTATACAAGAGTTATTTCCTACTAATAATAAAATAAGATTATTAAGTTTAGATGAAACAGAGAATCTATATGTTGATAAAAAGATTAATATTAATTAGTAGATAATTAATAATAAAATAGAGATACAGTTTTCACCTATTAATATATTAAATGATTTTATATTGTCTATATATGGATCTTTATAGTTTAATAATATGTCTTTAATATAGATGCAAAAGAATATAGCATAGAGTGTATTTACTAAGTTTAGATATAGAGTTAAATTAAATTAGTTTAATAGATATATCTCTCAATATAATAATACTTTCTTTAAGATGATTTAGTAGTTTATACCTGCATCGTGTATTTCATTTTTAGGATATACTATAAAGAACTCTATATTATATAAGAATGTTATATAGACGAATAAAATGTTTGGCAAAGCACTTGATTATAAATTTTAGTCTTATAAATTAGAACGATATATTGATCCTATACGAATAGATTATCACTCTATATTTAATAATGGTTTAAATGATATAGTATCTGAACTTATAATTGATAATAAAGTAGTAATACCTTTAAACTATAATAAACAATATAAGACAAATATAATGTAGTTTTATTAGTCAGTATTAGAATAGAGTAATTTAATTTTAAATAAACAAGTTATTAATACTATTGATACTTCATATAATGGATAGCCAGTAGTACAGATAGATTATATAAATAAAGATTCAATAAAAATAAATGATAGGAGATAATAAATTAATATGTTTATAAAAGATGATGGAACGATAACAATAACTGCAGTACTTACTACAAGAGGTAGATAGCTACTTGCTAAGGGTTAGAATCAATTTAATATTACTAAATTTGCTTTAGCTGATACAGAAGTTAATTATGATTTATGGAATGAGAATCATAACTTAGGATCCGCTTATTATGGAGAGAAGATATAGAACATGCCAGTATTACAACCTACTCCAAATGGTATATAGTTAATGAATTATAAACTTGTAACTATGCCAGAAGGAACTTTAAGATTGTATTCAATTAATACTCCAGGTATAGCTTCTAATAATATTATAACTATTACTTTTGCTAATAGAGAAAGACAATATGAATATAATATTAAACCCGAAACAGAGACAATGAATTAGATGTATACTTTTACTTTATCTAACTTATCAACTATCTCTTCTATTATAGGTTATGATTAGTCAGGTACTCAATTTGGTGTTAATATAGAGAAGAATGATAGTGTAAGCTTTATTGGTAAATCATTTACTTTTAGAACTAAATCATATAATAATCTTGATGGTGATAATATTGATGATACAAAAATAGTTGTTACTGGTAATACTACTGGTGCTACTGCTGCATATACAGTAAATTATAGAGTTGTACCTTCAATAGTTGATCCAGGTACTCCATCAGTTTTATAAGAATAGGGAGATAAGGAGTTAAATAAATAATATGTTGGATAAACAAAATATATATTAGTTATTAGATAAAGAAGATGATATAATTATTGATAATAATACTGAACGTATTAAATCATATATTAATAAAACTAATAATACTAATTGGACAGTTGGTACAAGTTAGGATTCTAATAAGTATTTTAATAATGTTAAGTATGATAATTAGCTTATCTTTTCTGTAACATATGGATCCAAAGATGGTAATGATGATGCTAAAGTAATATATTCATCTTTTAAGAATTTATTAAGTCCATTAGGTCAATAGAAATGGATGTTAAAAGATAGTGTAGAGATAGATGATTTTATAGTTATACAATATGATCAGAATAAATTTAAAGATGGTATTAATGCAAATAACATTATGTTTTATTATGATAGTGTAAAATACAATAATACTGATATCCAACCAAAAGGATATGTAGCATAGAATATTGATGTAAGTAATTGTAGATATATAAGTGATTCTAATAATGATTTAGGTATAATATATGGTAATTTAGGTTTATTAATATTAAAGATTAGTTCAATAGCTGGTGATAATAATGAGACTATAAATTCAACGGTTGCAGGTAACTTTAATAATGGAACAACTAAACATATGGTGGTTCAATATATATAGAAAGTTAAATCAATGTATTATGTATGTAGAGTAAAGAATAAGAAATTTAATTATTCTAATAATCCTACTTTCTTAACTGATAGTAAAGGATTAAGATTCTCTAAGATGAGATCCACCAGTCCAACTGTTTATATTACAAGTATAGGTTTATACAATTAGAATAATGAATTATTGGCTATTGCTAAACCAAGTAAACCTATAAAGAAGAACTTTCAATCTTAGGCAACTGTACAAATTAAATTATAGTTTTAAGATTTATTTATTTATGAAATACCAAATATATTATAACACTTTAAAGAAGGATATTGATTATATTAATTTAGTAAAAACTATTAATATATCATATTCTTCTGTTAGTACAGATCCATAGATTTATAAAATTATTAATGATAAAGATTAGTTTTTATGTTATAGACAATATATTGTTAATTCATTATGTGATACTTCCTCTTTTGATTCATCTGAAATATTAACTATTTTAGCTTTAGATACTAAGATTATACAAGAAGGAATTTAGAAGAATACTATTAGTATAAATAATAATATTTATGATGATGGTAAAAACAATCTTATTAATAAAGAAGGATAGGTTTTAGGATATGTTAATTATAATTATGGTTTATTTATTCTATTTGATTAGTATATTAATATAAACTTAATATGTGATATATTATAGAGGTATATTGAACATAAATATGTTATTAGTGTTGACTCTAATATTCTTAATGATACAACTAATATAAGTAACTATTAGTTTATAAATAATGAGTATATAAAAAAGAATAAATAGATTAATCCATATATCACAAGTATAGGTTTATACAATTAGAATAATGAGTTATTAGCTATTGCAAAAATAGTAAATCCTATAAGAAAACTCAGTGATTCTGATATGAAATTTGAAATAAATTTATGTTTAGTTTAATAGGATAGAGACCTCATCTAAAACATGCTTTATTTGCCCCAAAAACCCCTCAATTTCAAACGATCTCTTTCAAGTAGTATAAATATACCATTTTACTAAGTGAATCGCTTAAAACGCATTATTTTAAGAAATTTGAAATAGAAGGAATAAATAACTTGACAAAATAATTAAAAAAAATAAAATGGATCCTAATAAGAAATACTTAGGAGGATTAATTGAAATAGAAAAAGATACTAATCAATAAATAGCATCTTCATTTAGTTGAGGATGCTAAATTTATATTAGAACCAAATTTAGGTAAATCTGATTCTAATAAACCTGACAAATATGGATAGATAAGGTTTTACTGTCCTAAATGTAATTTTAGAAAACAAAACTTCTCATTTAATATAATAACTACTAAATGGAAGTGTTGGGTTTGTGGTTATAGTGGTATAGGTTTTAATTATTTACTTAAGAAGTATAACATATCTAATAAAATAAAAGAGAAGATAAAAGAATACAACTATAAAATAAAAAGATATTATAATGTATAGTATGATGATTAGATCCATAAACCTATAATAATGTTACCTGATGAATATAAATTATTATCTGATACTCATAGAACTATACATTATGATCAAGCTATGAGTTTTTTAATGTCAAGAGGATTAACTAATAAAGAGATTTAGGATTATAAGATTGGTTTTTGTTAGTCAGGTAAATATAAAGATATGATTATCATTCCTTCTTATAATAATCATAATAATTTAAATTACTTTGTTGCGAGATCTTTTAATCCATATAGTAAACTTAAATATAAAAACCCTTCTGCATAGAAAGAAATGATATTCTTTTAGAATAGGATTAATTGGGATATACCTATAATATTAGTAGAGGGAGTCTTTGATGCTATTACAATCAGATATAATGCTATACCATTAATAACCTCTTCTATCAATACTTATTTATTAAGAAAGTTAATTAAATATAATCCTATCATATATCTTCTATTAGATGGAGATGCAAAAAGAAAGGGTATAATCATTACATAGAAATTAAAAAATTATGGTTTATAGAATGTATATAATATAATAATAGAAGAATAGAAACATGATGCTTCAAGCTTAGGATATAATAAGATATGGTAGATAATAGATTAGAATAAAAAGGAAGTTACTCAATAGAGTATATTTATAAATAAACTATATAAAAACATGAATGGAGGCAAGTAATGCACGTTACAGAATTAAAGAAGGTATAGAAGATATATCATATATCAGATATACATATAAGGTTATATCAAAGACACAAAGAATATAGAGAAGTCTTTGATCGTTTATATTCATTCTTAGAAGAAAGAAGAAATGAAAATGCTATTATAGTAGTATCAGGAGATTTGTTTCATTCCAAAACTGAATTATCTCCTGAATCAGTTAATTTAGGTAAAGAGTTTTTAGATAAACTATCTTCTTATTTACCAACAATAGTCTTTGCTGGCAATCATGATGGTAATATGAATAATAAACATAGGATGGATTCAATAACTCCTATAATAGATATTAATAATACTAATCTTTTATATTATAAAGATTCAAATATATATGAATTTAAAAATATAGCTTTTTATCTATGTAGTGTTTTTGATGAGATTGTTAAACCTGCTAATGAACTACCAGATAATAAAATTAAAATATTCTTATATCATGGTATAATAGGTAAGGTACAAATTGAACATGGTATATTAGAAAACACTAATCTTACTAAAGATCTATTAGATGGATATGATTATGTATTATTAGGTGATATACATAAACACCAAATATTACAAGAGAAGAGTAATAATAAACCATACATAGCATATCCAGGAAGTCTTATTCAACAGAACTTCGGTGAGAGTCTTGATTATCATGGTTTAATTGAATGGGATCTTAATAATGAAACTTATACATTCCATGAGATTAAAAATGATTATGGTTATATAACTATTAATTTAGAATATGATAGAGAAAAAGAAGAGTATAACATTCCATAGAAACCAAGAGTACGTATTAAATATGATCAATGTTCAAAAGAGTTTCTAAATAATTATATTGCTAAATTAAAGAAAGATTATGATATTAATTAGGTTTATACTATTGATATATCTAATGAGGATAATCATAGTGTAGTTGATTCAATAGAATTAGCTGATAATATATATGACGTTAATTATCAAAATAAATTAATAACTGATTTTTGTAATACTACTGATTTATTTACTATACCTGAATCTGATATAAAGGAATTATTAGATATTAATAAAATAATAGCAGAAGAAACAGAAATAGAAATCAATAAACATATAGTGTGGAAACCCGTTGAATTAAGATTCTCTAATATGTTTAGTTATGGTGAAAACAATGTTATTAACTTTACTAATCTTGATGGTAATATAGGTATAATTGGACCTAATAGAGTTGGTAAATCAAGTATTATTGATATCTTATTATTTGCTTTATTCGATAAGACAAGTAGAGCATATAAAGCAAGTGAAATAATTAATGTAGAGAAAGATGATTTTAAATGTGAATTAGAATTATATATTAATGAGAAACTATATAAGATTGAAAAAGAAGGTATTAGAAAAGTAAATAAGAAAAAAAGATTCTCTGATAATGTACCAGTATCAATTAAATTCTATGAGATGAATAAAGATGGTGAATATATTGATCTATCAGGTACAGCAAGAGATGAAACTAATAAGATTATTCAGAGTTATATTGGATCCTATGATGATTTTGTTATGAGTACAATAAGTGTACAGAACGATCATATGGGTTTTTTAAAACTACCTCAAGCTGAACGAAAAAGAGTTTTATCAAGAATATTAAATATTGATATCTTTGAGGAGTATTTTAATACTTCTAAATTAGTTATTAGAGACTTAAAGAATAAATTAGCAGCTAAAGAGTTTGGTGATATAACTCAAAAAATATCTGATATACAGACAGAGATATATAATGAAACTGAACAGCATTAGAATTATAAAAAAGAATTAGTTAAGATTAATAAAGAATATAATTCTATTAATAAAGAGTTTAAAAAAGTTATGTCAAGTTATAGATCCATAGAAGAGTTTAATTATAATATAAATAATATATTAAGAGATCTTGACGATCATAATAAGAAACTTAATAATCTTAATAATACTTTAAATAAAGATTTAGACGAAGATAATATAGATGAATTAAATAAATCATTAGATGAGGTAGAAGCTTTATATAATAAAATAAATAAAGATATAAATACACACGAAATGAATATTTATAAGTATAATAATACTATCAAGAATAATTTAACTTTATCTAAACTACACTTTGATTCAGATTGTACTGCTTGTATAGATAATAAAAAACTACTTATATCAGATTCATTAGAAAAAGAAATAGAGAATGCTAAAACTAATCTTTCATCTTAGGAAGCTAAAGTAGCTAAATTAAAAAAAGATCTAATAGAAATAAAAGATCTTGTTTCTGAACTAAAGAATAATATTAATCTAATACATAAGAATAAAGATATAAGATTAGATATAATTAAAATCACTGATAAGATTAATAAATTAAATGAATTAAAAGATAAATACTATACATTAGAAAAAGATATAATATATAATAAAGATATTGAGATTAAAGAAAGATAGATTAAACAACAACAATCTAAAATAGAAAGAGAAGTAGATTATACTAAATCTAATATAATTAAATTAGAAGTATCAATAGAGAATAAACATAAGAGAATTAAAGATTTAGAATTAGAAGAAAAAGAATATATTAAAGGTGTTGAACAATTAAGACTATATGAACTATATAATAAAATAATGAGTAAAGACGGTATTCAATATCATGTTATACAAAAAACAATTCCTATCTTAGAGAATAAAGTAAATTAGATCTTATCATTAATGACTAATTTTACTGTTATGTTTGTTATGGATGGTAAAGATATTGATATATACATACAGAACCAAAACACAGAAGAAGATAAATATTGGTCAATTGATCTATGTAGTGGCTTATAGAAATTTATATTAAGCTTAGCTATGCGAACAGCTATATCAAGAATAGGTAATTTACCAAAGAGTGAATTTATTGCTATTGATGAGGGTTTTGGTAATATTGATCAAGAAAACTTAGCTTCTATAGGTAATGTATTCTCTCATTTAAAAACTATATATAAGTATATCTTAATCATATCTCATATAAACACTATTAAGAATTAGATTGATTCTTATATTTAGATTAATAAGGATATCTATAGTTCCGTAAACAATAGCAAAGGATGATTTATTGTGTAAATGCTAAATATAAAAACTAAGCAAAGTGATTATAACTTAAATAAATATAAATATTAGAAATATTATCAGGATCAAGAAAACGACTATTTCTCAATTATATAGTTACCTGAACAATTAGGATTGGGTAAGTAGTCGTTTCTTTTATATGTCAATTCTGATTTAATTAAACCTAATACAGAAGTTTTATTATAGTGTCTTGATAGTAAAGGTAATATAGTATAGATATATGATTCAACTATTAGTTAGAATGGTTTATATAGAATAATATTATAGATATATCCTAAAGTTAGTAATGGTGTATCAACTATATATATAGCTGGTATTTCAAAAGACAGTAATAATAAATATGACATATTATATAGTAAAAATATCAGAATAAATAAAACATTATATACAAGTTCAGTTGTTAGATATATTGATCTACCAGAGTTTAAATTTAAATCATTAGATCTACAAAGTAAAGAGTTCGATACAAATAAAGGTACACTAAATATACCCCTTATTAATGCAAAATACGATGATTTAAGACACTTACATGTGTGCAAGGTATAGTTATCATTAAATGAGTATTAGACACTTAAAAAAGCTTATTATCTTAATATTATTGATACTGAACTTAAAGGAACTTCTATATAGATTATTAATGAAACTACTATACATATAATAAATAAATTTAAATATATAGCATTAGATAAAATAAATAATATTAATGTATAGTATTAGTTAATCGATAATATTACTTCATAGAATAATAATAAAACAGAGAATGTATTATAGATATAGATTAATAATCTTAGACCAGTATGTGGCTATATTAAATAGATAAATATATTCTATAGAAAGAAACAACTATTTGATAAAGCATAGTATGCACTATTAGATAATCTACAAATTGAACAAAGAGATCAATTATATTAGGATAAACTATTAAGAAAAAAAATAAGTAATTTCTCTTAGTCAATATTATAGAAGTACTGGTAGATAGAAGGATCTTATAATATTAATGATATATATTTTAAAGATTCTATTCAATTATCTAATACTACTAAACTATATAATAAAGAAGAATATAACACTTACTTAGAACCTAAACAGAATTATAATATCTCTTATGATTATAGAATATTCAATGTAGAAGGATCATATGAATTAAAATTATTGTTATTGGGTAAAAAAGATAATCAAATAATAAAACAAGTTATTGATACTGTTACAATAACTAATAATAATATATAGCAACAAAGAAATAAAAATATACTTATCACTCCATAGCTCTTTAATTATGATAATAATTAGTATAACATATTAATTGAAACTAAAGGGTTAGGATAGTGTGTAATAGCTAATATAAGTATAAATTATTAGAATAATACAGTTTTAAATGATAATAGAATGATTTATAATATCATACCACCTATAATTTTTAAATCTGATATATTCGACTTTAAAATAGAATTAATTGATAATAATAATCAAAAAGCATATGATTATTTATACTTCACTAATATTAATCTTGATGCTACTGACATAGATGTATAGTTTAATTTAGAATCAATAGGTGGTTGGAACGTTAATAATGATAATCTTAATAGTGGTAATATACAACTTAACTCTAATAGAAAATCAATCATACTAAAAGATAATAATAATAAAGAATCTGTATTAATAGGATTAAAAGATAATAAACCTAATCTACCTACAACTAAACCTATAATAATTCCTAATAGTGGATTCATAGATTTAGATGATAACAATATTCCTAATCAATGGTACTTCAATCTTAATCCTTTTGGATCACAGAATGCTATATAGGTTAATTCAAGAACTTATGTAAATAGATCCTCTAATATTAATAGAGGTAATTACTTAGAATTAAATATAGTATAGCAAAACACACAAAACATATAGTACTTCATTACTGATATAATAGAAGGTGAACTAAAAAATAATTAGATCCTAAACATACAATTTAATATCTTATATAATAGTATAATATAGTTTAATTAGAAACTTGATATTACTCTATATGGAGCTAATGATATTAACGATGAATTTAAATCAATATATTAGCATACACTAACTAATATTAATAAAGTATAGAATATAAATAACATATAGCAGGAACTTATAACTAATAGAATAAACTTATTAACTAATTCTATTACTCAACAATATAATTATTTTAAAATTAAAATAGCATTCGATACACAAATATTTAGTCAATTAAATAACGATATAACATTCTACTTCTCAGACTTTGAATTAGATATATACAACCCTTCTATCCAAATCACTCAACATGGATTATTAATGTATCTATCACCTATAAAATATATGTAGTTTAATAATGAATCAGGATTTGTAATCAAAGGATTCAATTCTAAATTATCTTAGTTACAAGTATAGAAAAATACATTCTTAGGTAATTCATTTAATAGCATAACTAAAATAATGGGTGATCTTTATTTTGATACAAGAACTCTACCATAGAAGAAAACTAATTATAATCAATATTAGGTATTAGCTATTGATCCATTGAATGGTAAAATAATAAGTGTACCTCCCTCATCTATTGGATCAGATGTAACCTCTATTAATAATCAAGTTGGTGATGTTATCTTAACTGCTAATGATATAGATTATAACTTTAATCAAACTAATATATCAATACAAGATTACTTAAATAATACTAAATATAATGATTTAAAATATATCTTTACTAATGGATCAAAGAATCAAATATATTAGTTAGGTAGAACATTAAATAATATATCCTTTACATGGAAGTAGTTCCATACTATACCTAAAAAACTATCCGTTATATATAACCCTATTTATGATCCTATCAATATCAATGTAAACTCATTAGAATATATACATACAGTAACGTCAATATCTAATGATACAACATTTACATTTATTAGTAAAGATAATCTTGATGTATAGAATACAATAAATGCTAATGTTAAATTTGTTAATCGAATATATTATGGAACTTAGTTATATACACAAAACTTTAATAATAACTTTATACTTAATCTATAGAATAATATATTATCTGATTAGCTTAATAGAAATATAATTATTGAATCCAAAGATAATAAATATATATACATAGCATTCCCTAAAAGACTTATAGAAGGAAGTAAATAGTTTTTTATATTTATTGATAGTGTAAAAGGAGGTTTTATAATTTAGAATAATGAAATTGAATTTACTAATAATTATGGATATACTTAGGATTATACCATAATTAGAAGTACTAATAATAATATAGGTAATTGCTATATATAGATGAAAGTTGAGAATATATAAAAAGAATGGCAGATTTAAAAAATACTACTATTGATAATAATTTAACAGTAAACGGTACACTAAAAATACCTAATTTAGTTCCTAATAAACTCCTCAAATCCTCTTCCACTGGCATCTCCTCCGCTGACCTTTCTGACCACCTGGAAGGCACACCTGGTCAGATTACTGTCTCCCCTCATGGTACAGGGGGTGCGAAGGTGGGGTTGCCTACTACAGGTACATTTAATATTCCTATTCACA
>Ga0265293_10006445_pt1 | contig 18788 bp, 17 predicted proteins | sample Munlanlewell138R_FD_192505 | JGI IMG/M metagenome (GOLD analysis project Ga0265293, IMG submission 192505) | Leachate microbial communities from a municipal landfill in Southern Ontario, Canada - Leachate well 138R | ecosystem: Engineered > Solid waste > Landfill > Unclassified | place: Canada... | reverse complement strand
CACTCCGGTTACCCAGCAATTTGTCGCCCGTCGGATTGCAATGTTATTTCCCCAGTACGCTTGAATGTCATCCACATAATCATAGTCACCGACCATAGCTTTGACTTCTCTGGCAGACAAGCCTTCTCTTATCCTGACAATCTTGAGATCCTCTATGCCGACATTGTAAATTCTTTGTGCTGGTTGTGTCCCTGATCCATTAACAAATATAGCATCCTTTTTACAATCTGCTTCCGACATGGTTGTACCAGTTGAATCCGCTCTGATCAAGAACCTCAATTCTGTTAAGTTTGATCCGGCACCTTTGAGGCTGATATTAGAGTGCATAACAATTTGATCACTGAAGTTATAGACGCCGGCGGGGATGTGAATTCTTACATGGTCAGTTTCATTAAGCTTTCTACTATTCAAAAAATCGATCAAATCATTGAAAACATCGCTGTCATCTATATCGTCGTTGGGGATAGCGCTAACAAAAGATGTCGTGTCATATTCTGATGTGATGGGGTTAAAACTAACAATAGGTTCAATGCTTATAATATCAATCTCGCGAATAGAGCTTATCTCAGCGTTTGACCCAGCTGCTGCCCAAGCAGAGAACGGTGCACCATCTAACTCGGTATCCGAAAACAGATTATCAAGCGAGGCATTATCATCTGCTAACAATGTGCCTACGGTAACGACCATAAGTAAAACCAAAATTATCAATCTCATATTGTATTTTTCATTGTATCCTCCTAATTTGTAGAGATATCGACGAAAAAATACACTTTAGAGCCATCCCAGGTGGGGGCGAGCATGATGATACTATACACTCCCACATTACCGCTGGGGCCAAAGACCGTCCGAAAAGAGGGGCAAAACTCAATAGTGAGGGTATCCACAAATAAAGATGCCAAATAAAGATATCAAATAAAGATATCAAAAAACAACATAAAAGCAACAAAAAGCAAAGAAGGTGACGAATCGCCACCTTCTTCTGGAGAAAACGGAGTGTCTTGGAATGTCCGTTTTTTCTTAAGTTATATTATTTGCTTTCGTCTTTTGAAAGCTGATCGTTCAACCACTGAAGTTGCTTTTCAAGCTCATCTTTTTGAGCGATCATGTCTTCTTTGCTGTAAGCGTACACGGGTTCACGATAGTCATAATCTACGGGCGCATCGTAATTGTGTCCACGATTGCGATAGCCGTAACCGCCACCAAATCCACGTCCACGTCCACGTCCGCGGCCAAATCCGCGTCTTACTGGAGTATCGAATCTTCCACAGGGGCCGAGGCCTCTTCCCGGGCGTCCATCGCCAAAGGGTCCTGTTCCATCAAAACCAGGCATTTCTACCTCCTTTTGTTTGTATTTTTGTTGTTTATTAATCTTCTGATAGAGTCAGTCAATAGTCTGATTCCACTATTGGCATAACCACGGTTGTCTATAGTATTTACTCCCCTATCCAGATTCATTGATCTGCGGGAGAATCGGCAATTTCCCCTCCCTCTTCCGGGACGTCCATCACCAAAAGGTCCTGTTCCATCAAAACCAGGCATATTTACCTCCTTTAATCTTGTTGGATCATATCTTGATCTGCGATCTTGCTTGCTTCTCAGAAACAGATGATCATCGGATCGTAGATATTTATCTTCACTCTATGTTAGTTTTATGCTGTTTAAGTCTGAGCATATCACCTGTCACGCAGGCTCATTCTTATGAACATATGTTCACTATAATTGAGCCCGCTTTTCTGTCAACTCTTTTTTTCGTGAATAAGCATTTGTCTATATAATTCGCTATGTTTGCTTTGAATTGCAGTTCATTTCTTCCGGTTTTACCAAGATGTTGGAGCCGCGGGTATCGCTGATTTTGCCAAGGGACATGCGGATTGGTAAGTCATCTGCTGCCCTCATCTTGGCATCATGTTTTTTGTTTGCCCAAAATGATTTCTCTGCCGATAAGCGGTAAAATTGGTCTGCCAGGCTGGCAATTCAGAACTTACGAATGGTTTTGGGCCCCAGTCCCAGGTAGAATATCGGGCTCCATTTGGTTCCCGAATCTCCGGTGCTATACTCGGCCCCGGCTTGCACAGCGATATTCCAACGCTTTGAGAAGAAAAAATCAATATGTGCCATCGCGGCATGGCGCTTAAATTCGTTCTGGGGCTGATCCAGATAGGCTGTGTAGCTCCAGGCACCTGGTCCTGGTCCGTTGATATCGCTCATTAGCCAATCCCTGGCGGAGCGGGCACTCAAGCTGAAGATGAGATCGGTTTTAGTAGAGAGAGGGACAAACTTACTAATGGTTACAGGCAGCTCTACCGATATGCGTTTGTAACGAATTCTATGCGATTGCGCCAGGGCTTCAATGCCTCTACCGATCCCGACTGCTGGAAACACGGCAATATAGGTGTCTGAGCCCAGCTCAATTGATTTCTGAAGATTCACTTTCGCATAAAAGTTCATGGTCATATCCGAATACAATTGTTCATAACCTCTTCCCTTGAAACCCGGACCAAAGAATGCTCCGCCCTGAAAGCCGATGGCAAAACCATTACCCAAGCCTAAGTCCTGAATTATGGGGGTCTGAGTTGCATATTCGACTATAGGCCTGTTTTGTAACTCCGCGTTCAAGGAATCGGGCTCATATCTGCCCATGTGATATATGTTGTTTGAAGATGCCAGTCCATAGATGGTGCGATATTCTCCAGCTTCCAATGGCATGGCATTTCTGGGATGGCTGTTATCCACAAAGGCACAAGCACCCAAGGATACTAAACAAAGCAATAGTATGATAGATCTCATCTTATTCCTCACATCAAGAATTCGTAATCATCAAATACGCAATTATTGCGCCATTATTTTCATTTCTTTTCTATCAGTCAGGTTTTTCTTCACTATGACTACTATTTTGCGAAGTCTTAAATCCCTGCGAGCAGGTCTTCAGGGCATTATGTGTTTGCTCAAACCTGAGTCAATTTCACAAATACTTTTTCTCCGGATATGATCTGATTTAGATATATCCCAAGTTTTACGAAATAAGTATTGACTGCTAAACATGTTTTGAAAATGGTGTATTCTGGAGTTAATTATAGAATATGAAAAGAATTATCATCGCTATCGATGGCCCGGCAGCTTCTGGAAAGAGCACGACCGCCAAACTTTTGGCGCGTAAGCTAAGATATTTGTATCTGGATACAGGTGCGATGTATCGAGCTTGTGCCCTTGCAGCAAAGCGTCAAAATATCGATATTGATGATAGTGAAGCTCTGAAGGGACTGATGGATAGCATCCAGATCAAAATCCAATACTCAGAGCTTGGTAATATCACTTTACTTGATTCCGAGGATGTATCCCTGGCTATCCGTGAACCGGAAATTTCCCTTTTGGCTTCAGCCATATCAGCTAAAGCCGTAGTTCGTACCAAAATGGTGGAATTGCAGCGTGAGATGGGCAAAGCGGGTGGTGTGATTTTGGATGGCAGAGATATCGGAACTGTGGTTTTCCCAGAGGCCGAGCTCAAGATTTTCTTGGTAGCCCCTGTGCAGATCAGAGCTCAAAGACGCTTTTTGGAGCTTCAGGACAAAGGCTTGAATCCGATTTTCGAAGAAGTATTAAGCGAGCTAAAAGAGCGGGACCTGGCAGATTCATCCAGAGCTTTGGCTCCGCTGATCCCGGCCCGCGACGCCATTGAAATAGATACCGGCCAGCTGAGCATCGAAGGGCAGGTAGCAAAGCTTTATCAGTATTATCAGAAGAGGATGGCCGGCTTATGATCTTGCGTTTGGCAGCTTCCTCAGGTTTTTGCTTTGGAGTACGTAGGGCTATTCAGATGGCTCTGGACGCCTCGAAGGGCAGGGATGTAATTTATAGCATCGGAGAGTTGATCCACAATCCTCAATTTGTCAAAGAATTGGAAGAGCAGGGCATCAAGGTGGCAAAAGAAGCCCAGGATATATACGATAGTGTAGTGATAATACGCTCTCACGGGATTACGTTTCAGGATTTACAGATTTTGCAGGCTAATGGCAACATCATTATTGATGCCACTTGCCCTTATGTGAGTCGTACTCATGAACTGATCCAAATTGCGATACAGGATGGCTATGAAGTTTTAATTCTGGGAGATGCCAAGCATCCGGAAGTGATAGGCATGATGAGTTATGGAAATCATCATACCAGGATCATCGCTCCTGGTGAAGTACCCTCTGGGATCAAGGGTAAAAGAATATGCCTGATCTCACAGACTACCCAGAAGATAGAAAATCTCAAAAAATTGGCTTGTGATATTTTAACTCAGGTTTTGGAACTAAAAGTGTATAACAGTATATGTCTGGCTACCACTCAGAGACAAAATGCCAGCGCAGCTTTGGCCAAAGATAGCGATCTTATGATCGTAATCGGAGGACGCAAGAGCTCAAATACCAAAATGCTGGCCAGCCTTTGCAGCCAATACTGTACTACCCTGCATATTGAGACTGAGGAAGAATTGACCGCAGACTCGTTGCTCGGCAAAGAGCGCATAGGCCTTTCAGCTGGAGCCAGCACACCCGAAGACAGGATTTTGAAAGTATATAATAAAATATTAAAAATAAATGGGGAAGAGGGCTTGGCAACGAGCGTTCATAATATCCCCTTGTTTAAGGAGGAATCATGTTAAATCATGATCAAAACCCAATCGATTCTGAGAATAAAATCGAAGAAGTCGATACAGCGTCGCAATCAACGGAAGTAGAAACAGTGCTCGAAAAGAAAGAAGAGCCGAAATTGGAAGAACAATCATCCGAAATTGAAATGGAAGAAAAACCTGAAGAATCTGTAACAGAGATTCAGGAAGAAACAGAAAAACCTCAAGAAGAATCTCTGACTGAAGCTGGGCCTGAAGATCAAAGCTCGGAACTAACAGAAATGGAAGTGGAAAAACCCGCCGTAGAAGCTCAAGAAGAGCCCAAAGCCGAAGCAGAAGAAGTTCAGGCTGAAGAGCCGGAACTAAAAACAGAAGCAGTAGAAGCAGAAGACAAAGCTGAGAAATCAGCAGAAGAATTGCCAGCAGCAGAAGAACCTCAAGCTGAGCTTAGTCCTGAAGAACCTCAAGCTGAGCTTAGTCCTGAAGAACCTCAAGCTGAGCTTAGTCCTGAAGAACCTCAAGCTGAAATTGCTCCTGAAAAGCCTCAAATCGAGCTTAGTCCTGAAGAGCTGGAGCATAAACACATGCTCAATATGTATGAAGAATCTTTCTCAAACTTCAAAGTGGGAGAGATCATCGAAGGCACCATCGTGGATATTTCAGACAAAGAAGTCCGCGTGGATATTGGGTTCAAAAGCGAAGGCGTGATTCAGATATCTGAATTTGCTTACAGCGGTCCTCCTGAAAAGAACAGCATCATCAGAGTCTTTATAAATAAAATAGAAAGTGGTGATGGTCGCCTGCAGCTTTCCAAGAAGAAAGCCGATTATCATGATAACATTGAACGCATCAAAAAAGCCTTCGAAGATGGCAGCGTATTACCCGGTGTAATCCGCCGCAGAGTCAAAGGTGGCATGATCGTGGAAGTATATGGCATCGAAGCTTTTCTTCCCGGTAGCCAGATGTCCATGAAGCCCATCCCGAATCTGGATCAATTCATCGGTAAAGACATGCAATTTAAGGTCTTGAATCTGGATGAAGAACACAACAATATCATTGTTTCCCGCCGTGCTGTAATGGAAGCAGAAGCTGCCATCAAACGTGAGGCCTTGCTGGAAAGGATAGAAATCGATACAGAGCTCGAAGGTGAAGTGAAAAACATCACCCAATACGGTGCTTTTATCGATCTCGGAGGCATCGATGGCTTGCTCCACCTCACCGATATGTCTTGGGGAAAGCTGAACCATCCTTCAGAAATGCTCTCCATAGGCGACAAAGTAAAAGTTAAAGTGATCAATTTTGATCGTGAAAGCAATAAAATATCCTTGGGACTGAAACAGCTGGTTCCCCATCCCTGGGAAAATATCGAAATCAAATATCCCGAAGGCACCCGCATTACTGGTAAAGTGGTGAGTGTGAAGTCCTTCGGAGCCTTTGTGGAACTTGAGCCCGGCGTGGAAGGTCTGGTGCACATCAGTGAAATGAGCTGGACCAAAAAAATAGCTGATGCTCGTAAGTTTCTGAAAACAGGTGACACCATCAATGCCATCGTGCTGGAGCTTGACAAGGAAAACAAACGCATCTCCCTGGGTATGAAACAGATGGATCCCAATCCCTGGCTCACTATAGAAGATCGCTATCCCATCGGAACAGTGCTAAACCGTAAGGTCAAGAGTCTTACCACTTTTGGCGCCTTCGTGGAAATTGAAGAAGGAATCGACGGTTTGGTGCATATCTCAGATATTAGCTGGACCAAGCGCATCTATCACCCGCGTGAAGTATTCCGCAAGGGTCAGGAAGTTGAGACCATTATCCTCTCCATAGATAAGGCTACACACCGTATCGCTTTGGGCGTGAAACAGCTTACTCCGGATCCCTGGGAAACTCTGAATCAAGAGCTTCCTGTAAACTCCGAAGTAATCGGTAAGATTTCCAAATTGATTCCCAAGGGAGTTTTGGTGGATGTTCCTCTCAAAGATGACTTTGTAGAAGGATTTATCCCGATTTCGCACTTGGCCATGTCCAAATTGGAGCACAGTGAAGATGCTTTCCATTCAGGTGAAGAATTGCCTCTGAAAGTAATAGAACTCGATATGGAAAACCGCAGGCTTATCCTTTCCGTAAAAGCCTTCTTCTTCTCTCGCGATCCAAAATTGCAGGAAGAATATGTGGCGATACACGAGCAGTATATGCGCGAGCGGATTGCCAGATTGCAAAAGAAAAGAGCTGAAAAACAGCAAAGAGAAAAGCAAGCAGCAGAAGCAGCAGCAAAGAAAGCGGCCGAAAAAGCAGCAGCTAAGGCTGAAGCCGAGAAAGCTGCCCAGGAAGCCGCCGCCAAAGCAGAAGCTGAGAAAGCTGAAGCTGAAAGCACAGAGGCCGCTACAGAATCTCCTGCCGATGAGATCGTAACCGAAGCTGTGGAAACTGTGGAAGCAGCCCCTGCTGCTGAAGTTACCGTTGAAAGCCCCCAGGAAGAAGAAAAAGCTCCTGAAGCTACCGTCGAAAGCTCGCAAGAAGAGCCTCAATCTGAAGCTCCTGAGCTCGAAGAATCTCAGCCAGAACCTGAAGAAAAACAAGAAGAAGTCACTACCGAAATTGCGGAAAAGCCCGAAGCGCTTCCTGTGGAGATTGAGGAAAAACCGGAGGAACTCCCTATAGAGAAGGAAGAAGAGCCCCAGTCAGAGACTCCTGAGATAGAAGCACCTCAGTCAGAGCCTGAAGGAAAAGTGGAAGAAGCTTCTGCCGAGATCGAAGAAAAGAAAGAAGAACTTCCTATAGAGCTGACAAATACCGAAGATGAGCCTCTTGTAAAGATCGAAGAAAAGCCAGAAGAGCTCCCGATAGTGGACGAAGAAGAGCCCAAAACTCAAGAATAATGACACAAACAAATAATGAACAGGCGCCCCTTAGGGGGCGTCTTTTCCTATATTCATTTCACTTCTGGATTCCTGTTTTAATATTAAGCGTCACCGCAATCATTTTTAACCGCTTTGACCTGGATCTATGGGTGCAAAGCTATTATTACGAAGATGGTTGGCGCCTGGGTCAGCTGAGGTGGGTAAAATTGCTGTATCACTATGGCAATATCCCTGCCATCATCACTGCTGTGGGCGCTTTACTGCTTTATATTCGCAGTTTTAACGAGCGCAGCAGACAGCTCATTTTTCGCAAGATGACCTTGTATCTCACCCTGGCCATGATCATGGGCCCGGGAATCATCGTAAATACCATTCTGAAGGACAATTGGGGCAGGCCGCGTCCCCGTGAACTGGAGCTGTATGGCGGACGCTATAGCTATGAAGCACCGCTCACAATCGATCCCAGCTCCACCGGGAAATCCTTTCCTTGCGGGCATGCTACCATGGGCTTTTACTTCTATGCGCTGGCTTTGCTTTTCGCCCACAGGAAAAGACGGCAGTATGTTTTGATAACAATATTCGCTACTCTTTATGGACTTTTGATAGGCTGGGTAAGAGTGATGCAGGGGGGACACTTTGTTAGCGATGTCATCTTTTCCGGGGGCATTGTCTATCTAAGCTCCTGGGCACTGTGGCGGGTGATGAAGCTGGATGTCAAACCCTTCTATCAAAGCAAAAGCAAACGCAGCAAGCTCAAAAGCTGGCAATGGCTGATCATCATATTCGGGCTTATCGCACTGATCCTTGGCGTGAGTCTGGCTACTCCTTATACCACCAGGCAGGCGCTGGGGCCTTTGGAAGATGGGCTGTATGAATTGCATATAGATATTCAAAAAGCCAATGTGATCGTATCCTTTGCCGATTCTCTACAGGTATCAAACGATGTATATGCCTTTGGTTTTCCCGGCTCACGTGCCCGCTTGAAAAGGAAACAAAGCCCTGAGGTCTTGAGTTTTAAGCAAGAGCTGAAAGGATTTTTTACCGAGCTTCAGGTGGATATTGATGTGCTTATCGATACTCTGAATGCTGCAAACATGATCTTAAGTCTCGAAGAAGGTGAGATTACCTTGGATGCCAGCGAGTCTCAACGCCGCTATCTGCATTTCTCTGAGGACACTAAGCAGCTTACATGGAATCCTGCTAAGTTAAGTATGCCTAAGGCTCAAGCCCTGCAGAAAAGCTTGAACATCGGTAAATGAATAAAAATTGCTGGACAATTTTGGCCTCTCTTTCAAATTGTGCCAAAATAGATCAAGGGAGATAAAACGATTATGAAAAAAGGACTTATAGTCTTGCTCATTATTCTGTTGGTAATCATCGTAATGGCAGGATGGTTCGTCGGCAGATATAACAAAATACAAAAAGAGAAAGTCTCGGTGGAAACCGCTTGGGCACAAGTAGAAAATGTATATCAATCCCGCTATGATTTGGTGCCTAATCTGGTGTCAACCGTTAAAGGCGCTGCGGATTTTGAGCGGGAAACCTTAACTCAGGTTACTCAGGCTCGCTCTCAGATGGGCGGTCAGGTAAATCTGCCCCCAGAAGCTCTTTCCGATCCCGCTGCTTTTCAGCAGTTCCAAGCCAATCAAGCCGGACTCTCAAATGCACTCAGCCGCTTGATGGTTGTGGTAGAAAGATACCCTGATATCAAGGCAAATCAGAACTTCTTACAATTGCAGGCCCAGCTTGAAGGCATCGAAAACCGGATTCGTACCGAAAGAATGCGTTACAACGACGCTGCCAAGCTATACAACCAGTTGATAGTGGTCTTTCCAAACAACATGATAGCTGGCATGATAGGTGCAAAATCCTTCCAGTTCTTCGCTGCGGATGCTCAGGCTCAAAGCGCGCCTAAGGTAGAATTTTAACAAGAACTTTAGCGTAAACCCTTAAATGATAAGAGTCGTCAGCTTTGGCGACTCTTTTTTATGTGCCTGATATTTGGGATACAGCCTCAGCCAAAGGCAGTACTTCCAGACCCAGATCATGGGTGAAACGCAAAATCTCACGAAAGGTGGGGGAGGGGCAGGAATCAGCATAAGAATCATCGTCGATATCAAACCGGTGAAAACCTATAATAATAAGAGCTTCGTCATTTGCGATACCGCGCAGGATGCGGTGCTTGACTACTTCTGCAGACCAGCCGCTTTGATAGGCTAAATAGCCCAAAGCCTTGCGATTTAGCGGATGGTGCATGGCAAAGTCTGAGCTGCCCCGGACGTTCTGATATAGCTGGGTAAGCATAGAGTAAAGCTGGATGGGGCACTGCCCGCGAGGCAGGGCAAAAGAGCGGGGATTGAGCCCATGATCACTTAGATTCTGTTTATCCTGCTTGATATTGGCGATAGCTATCTCCAGATCAAGCTGATTTAGGACTTCATGATTCAGAGTGTGACCTCCGGTCTCCCAGCCGTATTCCAGCTCCAGCTCTGTGATCTGTGCCCAGCTCATCAGACTTGGATGTCCCAGGGCATTGGTATTTACAAAGTTGGTTCCCCGATAGCCAAATTCGCGCATGATGGGAAAGGCACTATCATAGATGGAAGGGTGTTGGTCATCAAAAGTAAAAACGATGACCGGAGCTTTGCTCTGGGTGGCGCTGAAAAACTTACAGCCCGGTAAAAGAAGCGTAATCCACAGCAAAATCAAGCTCAAGACCAACTGTGTGACGCGGGGCCTGAGCATCGAAATGTGAGTATTCATAAAAGAGACCTATAGATTTAATGGGGTCTAGATAGTATCGGCCCAGAAGACGGTGTTGCCAGAGCCTTTCCCCTTGAACTATAGTGAGTTCGCTGAGGGGGATAAGTGCAAAATCCTGCCAGTTTTGCCGGTATCTTATTTGATAGAATTGCAACTTCTTGGGTGCGTATTCCTTACTTTGATACCTGGCTGCTGCGCTAATGCTGCTGCTTTGGCCGGCCTGATATGAGACTTCGGATTCCAGATACAGCTCCTGATGAGCCTGGGTGCTATCATATTCTGGCAGCACAGAAACGGCAATGGTATTATAAAGCCATAGCTTTCCCGGCACGGGGAAATAATCCGCATTGATCGCACTAATCAAGACCGGAGTGCGCCAGTGATTGTCCATGGCGCGAAACTCCTGAAAGAATTCCACCCTGTAATCCTCCGGCTGAAAAGTGGCTAAGGACATCATCGCGCTGGCCTGATTGTGCACATTGCCACCGAGCTTAAGGCTCCCCTGCCAGCGGTTTTTACTATACTGCAGCTCCAAAGAGTTCAAGCGCATATTTTGGTAATGGTACTGCTCGAAACCGCGACTGAGGATGGGATGGCTATCCATGCCAAATCCCCTGCCATAGCCATGCTCTCTGCTGTTTGCGGAAAATTGCCAATCATCCCTGACATAGCCTATGTGTATGCTCTTCAGGCGCAGATGACTTTCATTGAAGAACTGCTGGGTATCCACAGCCATCGCAAATACTGTATTTTTGTACCGAAAGCTGTCGATACCAAATTCTGCCCGATAGAGTTCATCCCAGCTCAGCTCTTTACCAGTCTGAGCCTCGTCGTAATAAGAGCTATGCAGAGACTGCCATTTTGCATATACGGGCAGATCTATAGCATACACTGGTATAGAGAGACAAAAGACCCAGAATAGCAGCCAATTGCGCATCATTTTGGTTCTGGAGAGTGAAGAGTGCCATGCCGAATGATGTCTCGCACGCTCTCAGCTATTTTTGCTATATCCATAGTATCCGGGTGCGAAAGCCACTGAGCCAGGGTCAGATCCATCACTCCCACTATGAGCAGGGCAAAGGCTTTTGTGTCCAAAGGGCGGATGCGTTTATCCCGTATGGCCATTTCAGCGATATTTTCCACCCAATCCAGATATCTCTTCAAGGGACTGTAATCTGGCCTTGTAGCATAAAAGTCTTCGTTGTGACGGGCTTCCACAGTGAGAAAACGTGCAACGTAAGGCTTCTGCTTTACCAGCCGGACATGCTGAACAAAGAATTCATATAGCCTATCCATGGTATCTTCTATACCTTTGGTGGCATCGATAATGGCCTCAATCTCGGGATTGATGATCTTTTGTATGCACTCGCCCAAGAGTTCTTCCTTGCTCTGAAAATATATGTAGATGGTCCCCTGTGCTATATTGGCAGCTTTGGCAATATCTGCGATGGTGGTTTGTTGCGACCCTCTCTGGGCAAAGACTTGAATAGCCTTTTCCAAGAGCTTGTCTCTGGTGTTCTTGCGGCTGATCGGACGTTTCTTGATCACTTTATCCTCCAAAATCTAAACCTGAATTCTGTACATATAATATATTCTATCCATTTTGTCAATCACTTTTACGGGCTACGATGATGATGCCGGTGCCCGAGGAATTTGTCACCCTCATATCCAGGCGCATCAAAAGCTCAGAGGCGGGGAAGAGCAAGAGATACCACAGGGCTATTACCGGAGCCCAGAGCTTGCTTTTTCCCCAAAGTATCAGCGGATATTTTATCATCAGCCTCCAGCTTAGAGACCCCCACAGGCCATAGCTGTATATTGAAGAGAGTATCTCAAATCCGCTTTCCCGCAATTTGGTTTCCAGAGCCTCTTTGTCATATCCGGGACGAACATGCTCTGCGGTAAATTTTGCGGCGGGGTCTTGATCGCTGGGCGTAGAGATGATAAAGATGCCCTGGGGAGACAGACAGGAGTGGATGTTCTTCAGCACTGCTACGTCATCCTCGATATGCTCCAGGATATCAATGGCTATGGCCATGTCATACTGATGCTTCGAGCGAAAGACCTGCAAATCCGCAGTCATATAGCTGAACCGGGGTCCGCTGGTAAAGCTGTACTGACGCATGTAATCAGTCTTGAGGTCTGTAGCCAGTACTCTGGAGCTGGGATAGCTGCGCAGCACAAAGTCACTGTACTGGCAAAAGCCCGCTCCGGCATCGTAAAACCTCATACCATCATGAAAATAGCGCTTTATCTCTTTGATTACATAGCGCTGGCGCAAGAGCAGTAAATCCAGAGCCCGGTATAATATTCGCCGCAAAGCTGGGAAGAGCTTGATGCTCTCGGCAAGGCGGTCTTTGATAGGATCATATTGCATTGTCTTCTCCACTAAAGAAATCTATTGACGATTTTGACGAGTCTGCAATTTAGTCAATGAATAAAATTGAGTTATGATAGTAAAAGAAATAAATGACATCAGGCGTATCAACCTGCATCTGCACACACGCGCTTCCGATGGCTCGCTTACTCCCATGCAAGTGATAAAGCAAGCCAAGGATATCGGTCTGGATTTGATCTCCATTACCGATCACGACACTATGGATGCCTACAAGCAGATTCCGGAAGATAATGCCCCCCTTCGCATACTCCCTGGCATAGAGATCAGCTCTATGCACCAGGGCAACGACGTCCACATCCTGGCTTATGGATGTGATTTTGAAAACAAAGCTCTGATAGAGCTCAGCGAGAATTATCACATTGGCAGAAGAGACAGAGCCATCAAGATGATAGAACTGCTGGGTGAATTGGGCATGGATATCCAGCTCGAAGAAGTGGTAGCCATGGCCGGCAGCGGAGAGCTGATAGTTCGCCCCCATATCGCACAAGTTCTGGTGCAGCGAGGATATGTAAGATCAAAAAACGAAGCTTTTGAAAAGTATATCGGAAATTTCAAACCGGCTTTTGCTCCCAAACCGGATGTTCCGGTGCCGGATGTAATCTCCGTGATCCACGGTGCCGGAGGCTTTGCTGTGATAGCCCATCCGGGCAAGCTGAGTGATCCCGATTATATCGAGGAATTTATCACTTTTGGCATCGATGGCCTGGAGGTCTGGCATCCGGATCACTATCAATATCAGGTGGATGAATTTATCACTATTGCACAGAATAACGGTTTGTATATGACTGCTGGCAGCGACTTCCATGGCGAAAATAAAGATTCGCTTCTCTATGACACAGTGCCTGCCTGCGAGATCATCCTGGAAAGCGTGCGTAAGCTGTATCGGGAATACAAATGTCGAGATCGCTAAAGATCCATTACATTCAGGATCGACTCCCTGTAGTATATCGCTATCGTCAGGTTTTTAGGTGGTTTATGATACTGCTATCCTTTATGATGATAGTTTACAGCCTTTATTTCCTGTTGAATTTTGTGCATACCGAAACCCCTGTCTTTTTCAAGATCATGCCCCTGGGCATCTGTTTTATTGGTCTGGATTCGGTCTTGCGCAAAGTCACCAGCCTGAATAGCATCAGCTTTATGCCCCAGCATCTGAAACTGGGCTATATTGCCAAACGAAGTATCGTTATCCCTTATGAAGATATTCAGAGCTTGGACCTTCAAAAGAAGATAACCTTCTATATGATAATATCATACCGGGATAAAAAGGGAGAGCTGCAGCAGTTGAAAACTCCGGCTTCCTTCCCTCATATCCTGGAAATAATGTTTAACCTGGCGGAAATGGCCGAGCAGGCCGTGATCCCCGAAAAAATGCAGGGAATATTAGAATACCTGAAAGCGAATGCAGATAATGAACTTTGACACCATTATAAATCGTAAAGGCAGCGGCTGTTTCAAATATGACGCCCTATTGCAGAGATATGGGAAAGACGAACTCATTCCTCTTTGGGTAGCCGATATGGATTTTGCCGTGGCCGAGCCCATACAGGCAGCCCTGGCCCAGAGGCTGAAGCATCCCATCTTTGGTTACAACTTCGCAGGTGAAGAATTTGACGATGCTGTAAGGCATTGGCAAAAAACCCGATATAACTGGGATACCAGCGCCTCAAAAGTAATCATGGTACCCAGTCTGATGACAGCTCTGGCCATTACCATCCTCACCCTGAGCAAGCCAGGTGACAATATCCTGATTCAGACTCCGGTTTACCCACCTTTTCACAGCACGGTAAAAGAGCATAAACGCCAGCTTCTGACCAATGCTCTGGTGAATATAAATGGCCGTTATGAAATCAATTGGCTGGATTTTGAAGCGAAGATCAAACAAGCCAGGATATTCATACTCTGCAATCCGCACAATCCGGTGGGAAGAGTTTTTACCCAAAAAGAGCTCAAGCGCATGAGCGATATCTGTGCAGAGAATGATGTGATCATCTTCAGCGATGAAATTCACGCCGATCTGGTTTATACCCCACATAAGCATATTCCCATTGCCTCGATCCGCGCAGAGCGGGTAATCTCAGCGATCTCCCCGGCCAAGAGCTTCAATCTGGCAGGTCTGGCCACGGGGGTTTTGATAGTGCAGGATGAGGAGCTCATCCACAAGATCACCGAACTGAATATGAGCCTGCACACCTTTATGGGCAATAGCTTTGGCATCAGGGCGCTGATCGCGGCTTATACCCGGTCTGCCCAGTGGCTGGATGCTTTGAAAGAGTATCTCAAGGCCAATCGGGACTATGTGGCAGCGTTTTTTGCAGAGCATCTGCCCAAGGTGAAAATGAGCCCTTGCGAAGGCACTTACCTGGCCTGGCTGGACTTTCGGGAGTACGGTCTTAGCGATGACGAACTGATGGAGATTATGCGTGACAAAGCCGGCGTGGCTCTGAATCCCGGACCTCTCTTTGGCAGTGACGGTTCTGGCTTTATGCGCCTCAATTTCGCTTGTCCCCGCTCTGTATTGCAAACCGCTCTGCTGCGTATCAAAGAAGGTTTTCAGGAGCTGTAAATGACATTAGAACAAAGCATCACCCAGCTATACCAATCTCCGAAAAGAGACTACAATGCCGAAGATAAAGCAATCTTTATCAGCTTTGTAGAGGCTCTAAATAACGGCCAAATCCGCGCCTGTGAAAAGACCCACGATATCTGGCAGGTGAATGCCTGGATCAAGATGGGCATTCTGCTTGGCTTCAGAATGGGCAGTTTGACAGAGTATCCCATATCTGCCACTAAGAGCTTTTTTGAAAAAGATACCTTTCCCGAAAAGCGATTTCAGCTCTCTGATGAGGTGCGGATCGTGCCCGGCGGCAGCTCTGTGCGCACCGGCGCTTATCTGGCCAAAGGAGTAACCATCATGCCTCCGGCCTATATCAATATCGGAGCCTGGGTGGATGCTGGCACCATGGTGGATTCCCACGCTCTGGTAGGCTCTTGCGCCCAGATTGGCAAAAGGGTGCATCTTTCTGCCGGAGCAATGATTGGGGGAGTGCTGGAGCCCATCGGCTCGCGCCCGGTGATCATCGAAGACGAAGCCTTCATCGGTGGCAATACCGGAATTTATGAAGGCATCATTATCGGACAGAAAGCCGTGATCGCCTCCGGTACCGTGATCAATGGTTCCACTCCTATCTACGACAGCGTGCATGGCGCCTTTTTGCCCCGTGATAGCGGCGGCAGCTTCACCGTTCCTTCCCGGGCTGTAGTAGTGCCGGGCTCTCGCAAACTGAAACAGAATCCGGATTTTGGGGTGTATTGCCCCATCATCATCAAATATCGCGATGCCAAGACCGATTCTGCCCTAACGCTCGAAGATGAGCTAAGGAATATCATAGATTAAGATACTGCACAAAAGACTTTAACCATATAAGCTAAACCCGAAAGAGGAAATTATGACTACAATATTTTATAACGGCCCCATTTACGGCCATCCTGGGGTGGAAGCCCTATTGGTGGTAAAAGACTCCATATTTCACATCGGAAATCTCGCTGAATGTGAAAACCTGGCCACTGAGCCCATAGAAAAGATAAATCTACAGGGTAAAATGCTCCTGCCCGCCTTTACCGATGCCCACACCCATTTTGTGGAACATGCCAAAAAACAGCTTTTGGTGAACCTTTTGGCCTGCTCCTCGATACCCGAGATAGAAAGCTATCTGATAAATTATCGGGATCAGCTTTCCTGGAAGGCAGAGTGGATCCTGGGCGGAGGCTGGAACCGTAATATACTCAAACAGCCTATGCAGTTGAATAAAAAGCTATTGGACAAGATATTCCCCGATACCCCAGTGGCACTGTTCAGCCGGGACTACCATGCCAAGCTCTGCAATAGCCTGGCCTTAAAGATTGCGGGCATAGATGCCAATACGCCAGAGCCCGAAGGCGGAAAGTTTGAGCGTATGCCAGATGGCAGCCTCAGCGGAGTGCTCTATGAAACTGCAGCCGAGCTGATAGACCCCTTCATCATCGCACCTCCGGAAAAGCAAGGAATAGATAGCATCAAAAATGCGGTGAAGGATATATACAAATGGGGCCTCATCGGATTTCATTTGATGGAATACAAGGCAAGCAAGGATTTGCTGCTAAAGGCCCAGGCGCAAGGCGCAAAATTCCGCTTCTGCTGGCATTTTCAGTCCCAGGAATTGGATGAGATGATCAGCGGTGAACAGCGTAGCTACGAAGGCGATGAATTCTTCAAAGTGGGTGGATTGAAACTCTTTGGCGATGGCTCGCTGGGCTCTCGCACCGGAGCTATGTTTGATCCCTATCCCGGCCAGGCGGATAACTTTGGCATCCTGCGCTACCCAGATGAAGAACTTTACCGCACCATGGAGAAGGCGGCCAAAGCGGGATTTGCCAGCACGATTCACGCCATCGGCGATCGCTGTGTACGCCAGGTAATAGATTGCACTCTGAAGCTAAATGAAAATCCGCTCTACAAAGGTCTTTTTCACCGCATCGAGCATGTGCAGTCCATCCGCCTCAGCGATATCCCGCTCCTAAAGCAAAGCGGCCTCTTTGCCAGCTTGCAACCGGTTCATATCGCCAACGACATTCCCATGATTCATGAAAGCTGGCCGCATGTAGCTCACGAGGCTTATGCTTTCAAATCCATGCTCCAGGCCGAAGTGCCTTACGGCTTTGGCTCCGATGTACCCATCGAGACCATGAACCCCTTCCACGGCATTTATAGCGCTCTACAAAGACGCCACAAAGTCTCTGCCGATGGTGAAGTCTTGAACCAAGCCGAGGCTATTACAGCCACCCAAGCCATCGATGGATACTCCATTGGCGCAGCGATGGCTTCTTGCTCCGAACAGATTCGCGGCAAGATCGAAAAAGCCTACCTGGCTGATCTCATCGTAATCGAAGACTACCGCACTTTGCCGGATGAGTATTGGATCACTGCCGAAAGCCTGCTCACTATGATCGGTGGCGAAATCGTTTATAGCAAAATCTAAGCTGAAGTGATTTATTAACTTAGACAGCATTATGAACTGTGGGACAGATACATAGCAGCTCATGTCCATTTGCCATCTCAATCGAGATGGTCACTGGCCATTTACATAAGTAGCAGTATCCCTCCCCTATTACTTGCCCTGTAAATCCCATGTAAATAGGAGTATTCTTTACTGCTATTTACACGTCATTTGCATGGTAGCTTATACGGGAGGCATCAATGAATCACCAGTATATGGCAGCTTATATATGATGCCTACAGCAAATCACAAAAAATCCACAGCAAGCCACAAAAGAGAAGCTAAATTTTGCCTTGAAAGACTTTAGGTGCCGGTTTTAACCGGCATACTCCGGAGCTGTCATCCGATTAAGACTTTTTCCTGGCCTTTAAGGCCAGGCACACGCAGCTTTATGTTCACATTTTACGATAGATTATACAAGCGCAAATCGAATTGAGGCTCATCTGATGATACGGTGGCTATAAGGATAAGATGGTGAGATGAGAAGGTTGAGAGGGTTGAGAGGGTTGAGACTCGCTATCCGTCCTTTTCGCAGCCCAATCAAAACCGCTCAGGGGAATAAGTAATATAGCTGCGGGTGTCCCGCCTTCAAAGGCGGGGAAAAAGTCTGGTTGCGAAGGTCAGAACCCGCTCTGGCGGTTAAAACCGCCAGCTAAAGTCTTTCAATACCTCCTCCCTGCTGGATTGCAGGCGTCTCGCCTGCAGAGCACTGGAATTGCTCACTTTCAATACCTCCTCCCTGCTGGATTGCAGGCGTCTCGCCTGCAGAGCACGGAACGTGCTCCTTTTCAAGGCCTGCGGCCTTGCTGGATGCGAGACGCATCCAGATCCTGCAGGTAAGCCACTTCTGCAAGGAAAGCTATTTGAAAACCTGAAAACCTGAAAACTCGAAAACCTAAAAACCTCAATCCCCCCAAACAAAAATCCAAAAAATCCGTTCGATCCAATAAATCCGTGTGACTATTAGCAGAAAAATGGGGGAAGGCCCGCATTTGGACTTGACAACTATCCCCACATCAATAATCTTTGCAAAATATCAAAATACCCAAACCAAGAAAATGGAGGAAACATGAAACAGCTACTCTTACTAAGCTGCTTACTTTTCGTTTTTACAAGCAGCGTCT
>Ga0265293_10006444_pt1 | contig 18791 bp, 22 predicted proteins | sample Munlanlewell138R_FD_192505 | JGI IMG/M metagenome (GOLD analysis project Ga0265293, IMG submission 192505) | Leachate microbial communities from a municipal landfill in Southern Ontario, Canada - Leachate well 138R | ecosystem: Engineered > Solid waste > Landfill > Unclassified | place: Canada... | reverse complement strand
CTAACAAACTAATCTTTGAAAGAAGTTCATTTCGTTGCTTCTCTAATTTTTCAATGCGATCTTGATAATCTGCAGTAATAGGATCTAATGCATCTAAATCTTTTTCCAAATCACTATAAACTTTATCCAAGTTAAAAAGTTGGCTTTCAAGATTTGCAATTTGATCTTTCATAGCTTCAAATTCTGGATCAACCTCTTCACCATTACAACCAATAAAAACGAATCCCATTATTAACAATAATAGAATAAATGATAATTTTTTCATTAATTTACCTCCACTGAGTTATTTTAACATATTAAGAATTTATAAACAATACCCTAGAATATATAAGATATAAAATACATTTTTCGACATGTTTTTTTATTTTTAATTAAAACAAAAAACAGCAAAATTATTAAATAACTTTGCTGTTTTTTAAATATAAAACCTAAAAGTAAAACTTCTCATAATAATTGAAAATACAATCATTCCAAGAATCCTTAATCCTACACCTGCAAGTGCACCAATACCAGAAGATTTTGAATTTTTAGGTTTATCATCCTTCCAAACAATAAAAAGAACTAAACCAAGAATCGGAACTACTACACCAATCAAAAACCAAATAATTCCCCCAACATCTTCAATAACGGGATCATTTTGCATTTTCTTTTCTTCCTCCACCTTTAAATTATCGCCACAATTTGGACAGGTAAGTAAATTATTGTCCACTTCACTACCACATGATCTACATATCATTTATACAGCACCTCATAATTTATATTTTATTTTAGTCAACTGGAAAAAATAAATATAATTGCATGTTTTCTTCTACACAATAATATTCTTGAATCGCTCCTACTAAATTTAGCTTATTATTAGGAAGATATTCACCAATCATATATCTAAAAACTTCTGAATAATTATCTTCAACTTTCACATACGCATAATTAAACGTTGGTATTTTCCATCTAGTCCAACCAAGTGGTGCAACAGCACTATCTTCTACTTCTACACCTGCAAGGTAAAGACCTTTTCCATAGTTATCTTCCCAAGGACTAAAACTACTATCCATTGAACTCATAGCTCCCCAAATTCCTAAAACCCTACCTTTATTATCTTTTTTTGCATATTTTAAAACTTTTTGGAATTCTTGATTAAATGATGCCCAAAGTTTTTCTATAAAGTTTCCACCTTCATTTGTAGAACCTAATTTACCAATTACACTAAACGATTCTTTTTTCGCAAATTTAACTTCCATAAAAATTGTCTCCTTATCATTATTATAAGATTTATTAGTCTAAAAATCAACAAAAAAGATTAGAACATCACTTATTCTAATCTTTGATTAAAACCTATTTTACTTCGATAATTCTCATATTATTAGTGCTTCCATGTTGTTGACCCCAACCTGAAGTAATAATAATTGTTTGTCCTGGTTTAATTCCAAATTCTTTTGCAACTTCATTTGCAATTGGATTAAATTGAGAAATATCAGTAACAGTGTCTCTAATTACACTAGTTACTCCCCAGTAATAAGATAATTTTCTACATGTAGCAATATTGTCTGTAATTGCAATAATTGGAACATTTGGACGGAATTTACATATTCTTTTTGCAGTTCCACCAGTTTCAGTAAATGCAATAACAGCTTCTACATTTTTTAAAGTTAAAGCACTTTGTGATGTAGCAATACCAATTGCATCATTAATTGTAGCTTGAGATGATTGAATTGACTTTTGAAGACGATCTGCATAAGGGAAAATTTCTTCAATAGTTTCAGCAATTCTATTCATTGTTTGTACAGATTCAACTGGATATTCACCTGCAGCTGATTCACCACTTAACATAATAGCATCTGTACCATCTAAAATGGCATTAGCAACGTCGCTTGCTTCTGCGCGTGTAGGACGAGGATTTGTCATCATAGTTTCTAACATATGAGTAGCAGTAATAACTGGCTTACCTAGTTCATTAGCTTTTGCAATAATTTTCTTTTGGTAAATAGGTACATATTCAGTATTAACTTCTACTCCTAAATCACCTCTAGCAACCATTACACCATCAGCTACTTTTAAGATTTCTTCTAGATTATTAAATCCCTCTTGGTTTTCAATTTTCGCAATAATTTCAACATTCTTCCCATTATGACTGTCTAAGATTTCTCTTAATTCCATGATATCTTCTGGACGGCGTACAAATGATGCCGCTACTAAGTCAACTCCCATTTCGCATGAGAAGATTAAATCTGCTCTATCTTTTTCAGATACAAAAGGCATTGATAATTTCACATTTGGAACATTAACACCTTTTCTACTCTTGATAGGTCCACTATTTTTTACAACTGCTTTAATTTCTCCTTCACTTACACCAACAACATCAAGTCTCATTTTACCATCATCAATTAATAAATAATGGCCAACTTCGATATCATCGAATAGTTCAGGACAAGCAATATGGAATCTTTCTTTATTTCCAACAACTTCTTCTTTTACTAAACTTACTTCATCGCCTTTATTGAAGAATACTTTTCCATCTTCAAATACTCCAGTACGAATTTCAGGACCTTTAGTATCAGTCATAATCCCGATGAATTTATTAGTTCTTTTCGCAACTTCTCTAATCATTTTGATTCTTGCACCATGCTCTTCATAATTTGCATGTGAGAAGTTTAATCTTGCAACATTCATTCCAGCTTCAAACATTTTTTCTAACATTACTTCGTTATCTATAGCTGGACCAACTGTACAAACAATTTTTGTCTTTCTTTTCATTTGGTATTTCCTCCGGATGTTTATATCTTAATATATTTTACCATAATTCAATAAAAATATCTATTTAAAAACGTTATCTATTTTTATTCTTCCAAAAAAAAAATAATAAATGCTTCAGTAAGTAACATTTATTATTTTATTTTATTCCTCAATTTCGATTTTTTGTATAAAATAATCATTTACTAAATCTATAAATGAAGTCAAATTGTCAAAACAACCATAAAAATCAACAACTTCTCCAGCACTACTATATCTACCAATATAGCCAGCATAAGATGAATTTTTATAATTTGCAGTAATAATGTCTAACTTTCCATTTGTATAAATAATACGAATACATTTATCCTTAGGCGAATCATAGGCATAATACCTATACAAAATATCTAAACTTCCTAAATCATTTATAAATCTTGGATAAAAATTACTATCCAAGATTTCTAAAACAGTAATATTATCTAAATCTAAACCAACTAGTTTTCCATAGTGATCAGGTACCCAAGACAAAAATTGTTTTTGGTTTGGATTATTATAATTAATAAGTTCAATTCTTTCAACGCTTTGATAATCTTCAATAGTATGATAATAATGACTTGGGTCACATGCTGATAATAGAAAAATCATTACTAATATTACAAACAAACAAAGATGTTTTTTCATAATTTATGCCCCTTACATTATAGTGATAATTAAAGTTTATATTAAAGCTATATTAAACTTTTAATATAATTGTTTATACCTTGTATAACAACATCCATTTCATCATTTTCTAATTTAGGAATATGGATAAATCCACATTTTATCTTAGACTCGTTTTGTTTTAAGTAAAGTAAAGTTTGATATAACAAAGCATTACATACATATGTACCAGCACTAAATGATCTAAAATGTTTCGCATTTGCTTTCTCAAAAGCTTCTTTAAACAAATCATAATCTAAAGTTGAAAAGATTCCATCAACTTCTCCATCAATTATATATCTTTTATTTGGAACAAGTTTTGCATTATCAGGTTTTTTACTTAACTCATTTATTCCAATGACTTCAAAACCAACTGCATTATAACTTCTTGCTTCTCCAAGTAAAATAATTATATCAGGCTTATAATTTACTATGTTCTTCTCAAGTTTTTTGAATGAATTATAATATTCAACAGGTAAGACTAGTTTAGTAACTCCATCAAAGTCAGTAATGTTTTTTAAAATTTCATTAGAATAATTTATATCATTATTATCAAAGGCTTCAAAAGCTGTAATTAGAATCTTCATAATTTTTCCTTTCAATTCTTCAAACTTAAATAAATTGTATCATATAATTAACTTCGTAACAATATTAAGTCTATTCCTCTTCTATGTCAAGAGTAACAATATAATAAAATTTATACTCTATTTCATCGATTTCAATACTAACATTAATTACGTCAAAAGTTGATTTCTCGATTTTAGGGATTACAACTATATCTAAATTTTCTATAATTTGTAGTTTTGAATCATAATTTAATGTATAAGAAATTTTAACATCTTCACTGTGATTAATAGGTAAATAAAAATCAGTTGTAACAAAATCTTTATTATTTCCTTCACTAAATCTAAATTCTAAACTTTCAAATACTTTTGTATGTTCATTATCTTCATTAACTAAAATTCTAAAACTGAAGCTTTTTGAAAAATGAAATTTATGTTCATAATTTTCTACTTTCAATTCAACTTTATCTGTTTTATCATTTTTAATTAAAGCCGGTACTAACCACTTCGAACCATCTTTTTTTGTAAGAATACTTAAGTCCGTGCTATTTTCAGAAAATGATACCTCATAGCCATCTATAACTTCAGGTAACTGGATAGGTTCTTTTAAATATTCCAAGAAATCTAATGTCTCTAAATTGTTTATAAAATCTTCATACTTTTCTTTTAAAGTCAAATCTGATCCAGCTTTAAGTACTAAAATATCAAAATCTTGTGTTTTCTTATTAATCCTTGCAGTAATTGTAACTATAATATCCTTTTCAGTTTGAACAACTTTTGCATCCCTACTTGTAATTGCTATTACATCCTCATTACTCGATGTCCAAATAAACTCTCCATATATCCCTCTTGGGAGTGTAAAGTCTCTTGTTACTTCTATTGGAATATCATATTCATTTAATGCCTGAAATGATTTTTCATCATAATCACAACCGACTAATAGAGTAAAAACAATAAATAATATAAAAACTCTGATTCCCTTACTAAGCATTTTACTAATCTCCTTTTAAATTTTTTCAATCAAGTTACTACTGTCACCACTTTTCCCAAAAACTCGAAAATTGTTTTTCTTAATATTAAAACAAACCATTCTTACTTTTTTTTGAAAAGCAAAATTACTCCATCAATTTACTCATTCTATTTTTACTAAATGGAGCCATCATAAAACGTATAATAGCTTTTGTATTTGTGAGCCATGAGATTCTCACATTATTTTTTTTGTTTTTTAACATTCTTGGTACAAAGAACTTTGCAACTCTAACTGGAGTATCAGCAAGAATATTAAAGATCTTAATAAATTTTTTATCTAATAAAACATTTGATTTTTCTCCATCTGGTGTTTTAGTAATAAAATCAGTTAACATCATTCCAGGTGATAATCTTCCAGCTATTATATTTGTTCCCTCTAATTCCCTTGCAAGTCCCTTCATAAAATAAGTTAATGCTGATTTTGTTGTTCCATAAAGTATGGTCTTTTTTTGAATCATATTATTTGAACCCAAACCCTCCATACTGTAAATTGCTCCATATCCTTGTTTGAGCATACCAATAGTAGCTATTTGTGATCCATAAATACAACCAATTATATTTGTATTTATTACATTTTTAAGATAATTTTCATCGGTCTCCCAAGCAAATACATGAGGAACATTTTGACCCGCATTATTAATCCAAATATCTACACTACCCCATTTTTCAATTGATTTATCCCAAAGGTTCACTAAATCTAACTTTTCTTGTACATTACATTTAATATAAATGTAATTATTCTTATAATCTTCTAGTTTTTCTAATGCAGAATCTTTTAATTCTGCGCTTCTTCCTGATAGTGTTACATTACACCCAGCTTTGAGAAATTCTAAGGCCATTGCAAGCCCTATTCCTCTTGTACTTCCCGTTATTACAATATTTTTCATTACATCCTCCATAATACTATCTAAAAATTATAGTAACCTTATTTGTATTATACTTTTTATTATGTATTTATACAATAATTTTCACTAATAATCTTACTTCTATAAAGTAAAAACACACCATAGTCGGTGTGTTTTAAATTTGTAGATTAATCAATTATTTTATTCCTAACTAAGTATAACATTGGTATTAGGACAAATATAAACTCTGTAACAAATGCAACAACTAACCAAAGTTGCAAACTTGATGGCCAAGGCCAAACAATTTGGATAATAATTCTTGAAAGCCATACAAGAATATAAAAGAAATAAAAATATCTTAGTTCCTTAAAACCAGTAAAAAGTTTCTTTTGAACAATTATAAAAAGTATACTTAAGCCAAATAATAGAAAAGAAAAACAAAAATTTATATAATTTATTGAATTAACAATTTCTATTGGAGCATCAGGAATATATGAAAACCACTCTGATATATATGGCACAAAGAAGTGCCACATAGCAACAGCACAACCAATAATACAAGCAATATTAAATATTACTCTAACGATTTTTTTCATCTTTAACCTCTATTTATAACATTTTATCTTTTTAAATAAATTAAAACGACAAAAATAATTATACTTTAACGAAAAACTGCTGTCAATAAAAGATGAAAAAATAATTGCATTTTAAAATTAAAAAAGAAAGCAACTAAGCCTTCTTTCTTAACTATTTTATTAGATCAATAATTGAACTTATATGTTTATCTGCATGATTTAATTCAGCAAATGAACCATAGCCATATAAACAACCAATTGTGTAGGCATCATTCAAAGTTCCTGTATCAATGTCTAAACCACGATCCCCTATCATTAATATTTTTTTAGGGAAATCTTTTTTTACTTTCGCAAGTATATCTGGTTTCGGAATGTAATCATACATCTGTGAACAAAGTATATAATCAAAATATTTATCTAAATTAAATGCAATTTTCATAGCATCCATATAATATATTTTAGAGTTACTTAGATAAACAAGGACATATCCTGCTTCTTTTAATTTAGAAAGTACGTCTAAAGCTCCTGGATATAATATAGCTTTTCCCTCTTTAATTAGTTTAAACATATGTTCAGATATAATCGAACTACCCTTTTTAATCACATCTTCTGGTAATTTCGGGGTAAACGACTCCCACATTTCTTTAGGATTTTTTCCTAGGAAAGCTGCTATTTCACTATCCTTCCAATCATATTTTTGGACATATTTATTTTCTACCAAGTACTTATATGCCTCTAAAAATGCTGGTTTATAGATATGCAAACTTTCATGCAGTGTGCCATCCCAGTCAAATATTATAGTTTTTACATCACTAGGAATTAAAGGAAATTTATTCATACTACTCCTTAAACTTAAGCAAGTGACCCATTCGTTCTTTCTTTGTCATCATATAGTTTAAATTTCTTTCATTATGATTTAATTGAATAGGTTCACGAGATACAATCTCAATTCCATGACCAGCTAACCCTTTAAGTTTTAGAGGGTTATTTGTCATAAGTCTTACTTTACGCACTCCTAAATCGGTTAGTATTTGTGCTCCAATACCATAATCTCTTAAATCTTCATCAAACCCTAAAGCTAAATTAGCATCAACTGTATCCATTCCTTGGTCTTGTAAGGCATAAGCTTTTATCTTATTTATTAAACCAATTCCTCTACCTTCTTGACGCATATAAAGTAAAACACCTTTACCTTCTCTTTCAATTTTATCAAGAGCGGCATTTAATTGTTCTCCACAGTCACATTTTTTAGATCCAAATGCATCACCAGTTAAACACTCAGAATGTACTCGTACTAATACTTCATCATTTGGTCCAATATTGCCTTTTACTAATGCAACATGATGTTCTCCATTAGTTGCATTTTCAAATCCAATCATCCTAAAATCTCCATGAGATGTTGGTAAATTAGCTTCAGCAGCACGAACTATTAAGTTCTCAGTAAGCTTACGATACGCAATAATAGAAGATATTGAGATAACTTTTAAGTTATTTTCTTCCGCAATCTTTTCTAATTCTATTTGGTCAAGAGGATTACCGCTCTTGCCAATTAATCTTGCAAATACACCTGCAGGATATACTCCAGAAAGTTTTCCTAAGTCTACAATAGCTTCAGGATGTCCAGCTCGTTTTAAGACTCCTCCAATACGAGAACGGATTACAGTTAAATTACCTGGTCTAACAAAATCTTCTTTCTTTGCTTCAGGAGATATTAAATGATTTATTAACAATGCTAAATGCTTTGTTCTAGGCGATTTATCATTTAATAAATCAATTGTTATTACTTGTTCTTCTTCCTTAGTAATTATTTGTCTTTCAAAAGCTGCAGGAATGTGAAGTCTTGTGAAACACTTCGGAAGTGATGCGAACAAGATTTCATCATGAGCAATTTCAATCATTTTATTTATTATTGGTTCAGTAATTCCTGATGCTATGGTTGCTAAAACACCTACATCTTCACTATCATCATCATCTACGATCATAACGATTTTATTTTCTTTTAAGTCTTTAATTATTTCTTCTATTGTATTAAATTTCATATTAATTTCCTCCTATTTTTTGATGTAACCTGTAATAAGTACATCTTCACCAAATTGTTTCAACTCTTGGTTTTCAAGTAATATAGCATCTTTCATAAAAGATATCCCCTTTGCTCCAATTGGAGACAGTGCATCTTTTCCCCCAATTATCTTTGGGGCAATAAATGCATATATTTTATTCACAATTCCAGCACTTAGCATTTTTCCGTGAGTAGTACTACCACCTTCCACTAATACACTGTCGATATTTAATTTTCCTAAATCAATCATTAATTGTTTTAAATTAATTTCTTTTTCGTCTTCTTGAATAATGAATTTTACACCTAATTCACTTAGATGATTCATCTTCTCATTATCATTCTTAGAAAGTGTAACTACATAAGTAGGCTGTTCTTTTGCAGTTCTAACAATATATGCTTCTTCAGATATTTTTAGACTAGGATCTAAAGCAATCCTTATTGGATTTCTAGCAGGCCTATCTAATCTTGTATTTAATTTTGGATCATCTAGGATAATTGTATTTATACCCACTAAAATTGCCGCATAATCGTTTCTTAACTCGTGAACATATATTCTTGAGGATTCATTTGTAATCCATTTAGAGTCACCTGTTGCGGTTGCAATTTTACCATCAAGCGTCATTGCATATTTTAAAGCAACAAATGGAGTTTTGTTTTTCACAAAGTGAAGAAATATTTCATTTTGTTTTTTAGTTAATTGTTCTAAAATTCCATACTCAACTTCAACCCCAGCTTCTTTAAGCATTTCTATACCTTTAAAGTTTACAAGTGGGTTAGGATCTAGTGAACTAACAAATACTCTTTTTATTCCCTTTTTAATTATTTTTAGTGCACAAGGAGGAGTTTTACCATAATGCGAACAAGGCTCCAATGTTACATACATATCAGCACCTCGAACATCTTCTGTTGCATTTAAAAATGCATTTACTTCAGCATGTGCTTTTCCGTATAATTCATGATATCCTTCGCCAATGATTCTATCCTCTTTCACAATCACAGCCCCAACTAATGGATTCGGACTAGTAAATCCTCTTCCTTTTTCTGCTAATTCAATAGCTCTTTTCATATATCTTTCTTTCATTTAATTCCTCATTTATAAAATATTCATTATATATATTGTACCAAAAATATATATTTTTAATAATTTTATGCTTTAATATTTTAAAAATTAAATTAAAATAATAATGTAATATTGTCCACCTTTACAGCATAATCTTAGTGAGCATTTAAAATAATGAATCATTAAGAAAAGTCTCAGGAGAGGAGATAGACATGCATTTTTTCTTATATATTATTAAAACCTTACTTACTATTTTATGGACACCAATTTTTATATTTTGGTTTCTAGTTACTTATTTATTTTGTATTGGTGGACTAGCTATTTTTTGTATTAATTATAGAAAGTTAAGAGGTCATGGCAATGGCGTTTTCCATTCAATATTTTTTAAATTTCCAAACTTATATTTTGTAGTAAGAATATATAGAAAGATTTGGAATATAGGAAATTCTAACGATAGCTAAACATATATGCTAAACAATAATTATAAAACTATAATACAAAAAAGTCGTTATTTACCAGATTAGTGGTAAAAACGACTTTTTATTTAAATTATTTGGTATCATATCATTTACAATCATACAATTTTGTCATCTAAATTTAAATAACAAAAGATAGTGACAACGCTACAATTGAAAGGATAATAACAATACAGTATAAAAGCAAGAATGTTAATGGAACTCTTTTCTCAATATTAGTAAAAGATCGATACTTTGTATTTCCTATTTTCTCATTCATAACTCGCCATTCAGTATCGTAAATATTTGCAGGTAGATCTTTTTCTAGTGTTGAAATAACTTTCATCTTTGCACTATTAAGTTTCCCATATGAATCAAGTAACAAATACCAATTGCTACATATGATAATGCCAAGAATTGCACTAGAGACAGCAATAATAGAAATTATCATTAATTTATTAGATATGTTTTCTAGTCCAAGTATTAATCCAGCAACAGTTGTTAGTACCCCAATTATAGCTGTATTTGTTCCAATGTAAAATGAAGATGCATTTTGCCTTCTAGTTATAACGTCCTCACTAGTTGCAAGGTATATTTTATATTGTTCAATTAATTCTTCTATACGTTTGGGATCTTTAGTTTTATTAATCTCGTGTTGCAAATCAAAATCAAAACCTTCTCTTGTTAACATTATAAAATCTTCTGCAGTTATTTCTTTAAATAATGGTCGTCTATTAGTATCAAAGTTTTTATGATACTTTACTTCCATAAATTTATCATTCAAGAATAGTGTTTTGTTTATAATATAATCTTTATTATCTAATCTAATTACAAATATTTTCTTTCTATACTTTTTAGCAAGATTTATTTCATAATCTACATATTGGCTTTTGTGGGTATGTTCTCCAACTACAACTAAAATGCAATCTGCTATTTTAATCTTATCTTTTGCTTCTTTTTTCCATTTATCATTTCCATCTGTTAAAATTAAAACTTTGTAGATTTCACTTTTTTCTTGATTCTTTTTGTTAAAGCAATTACTTCGTTTTGGTCATCGGATTTATGTATAACAAAAATATTCATATATATCTCCTATTTAGTTTTTAATTATTATAGTTAAATTATATCACAAGATAAGACAACAAACAATGATTTAAATATAAAAAAGGCTTGACACATATATCAAACCGTTACTTCAAAAATGGAGGCTCCAGCCGGATTTGAACCGGCGATCAGGGTGTTGCAGACCCTTGCCTTAGCCACTTGGCTATAGAGCCATCTAATTAACCTTATATATTATATCAAAATCTTTTCTCTTTTGCAACCTTCTTATAAACTTTTATTTATTAAAAAACAACTCAATTAATTATATGTTTAAAATTACAATTTGTATACTTAAATGAGCAAATCACTTTTGTGGTTTGCTCAATTTTCTACTATTCTAAAATATTTGTTGTTATAAAATCTACCCCAAAACTTATTAGCTTTTCAGCAACTGCAGGATTATCTACAGTCCAGACATTAATTTTTATTTTGTTGTTTTTAAGTTCATCTGCAATTTCTTTAGTAAGTGTATTATAGTTTATATCAATATCCAATTTATTGTCTATAAGTGTTTTTAAAACTTCAGAATCATATTTCGATGTTAGAAATTGAAGTTTAACTTTTTTGTTTACACTTCTAAGATATAATAGATTTTCAATTGCGAAAGAAATGAATATACATTTATGAAGATATTTCTTTTCTTCTACAATCCCTAATACTCTATTTAGGTCATCTTTTTCAAAAGTACCTTTAAATTCAATTACACATACTTTATCATATTTAATTGAAATATTAAGATATTCTTCTAATGTAGGAATAATTAAATGACTTTTAGGTATGCCATCTACTAAATCATATATATGAACTTTTCTTAATTCTTCTAATGTAGATTCTTGTACAGCCTTCTCTACACCAGCAACTCTTTTAGTATCATAGTCATGAATTACAACAAATTCTCCATCCTTAGTTTTATGAATATCACATTCCATACCATAAAATGATCTGTTTCCTCCTGCTATAAAAGCAGCTAATGTGTTCTCTCTTTCTAAACCACTCAAACCTCTGTGAGCTATCATTTTAACTCTACCTTTTTTAATTTTAATTGTATTCATAGTTCTCCCTTTTAATTTTCTAACACTTCTTCTTTTGTTTCAATTTTTTTATTTAAAAAGTTTGTTAGTAAATAGATACTAAAATATACTACAGCTCCTACAATTAATAATAAGAACATATAAACCAAATTAACTTCCATTCCAATTACAGTAATAACTTTACCTAGTTTATACATATCTACCAATGGTGTTCCCCCTTCAGGTTTCATTGAATAGAAATAGTTTGAAGTAAAACCTGGCATAAGATCATTAAATAAATTATTAATTGGTACTGATAATACAAATAGTGATAAGATAAATATTAAACCTATTGCTAAATCTCTTTTCTTAAATTTCATAAAGCCAACTAAAAATGCCCATATAGTAATCCCAACTATTAACATATGCCCAAAAATATAAGCAATTCCTCTAAGACTTAGGATTGTTGCATAATTTTCTAAACTATTTGCAAATACAATACTTAAGAAAGCACATGGTAAGTTAAAACAAAATGCGGTTGCAAACATAGCTTTGTTATCTTTTATAAATGCATATAAAAGAACAAAGTTTGCGAAATGACATATTTGAAAAGGAATTAATTCAGGTGTAATTGTATCTACCTTAAAATAAATTTCTAAATTCCTTAATAATAGAATAAAAACACAAATAATTGAAAGGATAATTCCAATTTTTTTGTTTTTCTCATAACTGTATTTTCTTGAAAAGAAATACATTAGTCCAGCAAAAATAAATGGACTTACAATAAAAAATATATGGAATACACTCCACATTGTAAACTTCATATATTACTCCTAGTACTATTGATAAAATATAGTTCCTATTATACTCCATTTAATTTACTTTTTCTAGGAAATTATATAAAAAGAACTTTATTTCACATAAAGTTCTTAGAATGATATTTATTATATAATTTTTTTTATTCATTTAAACAAAATTTTAAAAAATCGTCCATATTAGTACTACTATTATTGCATAATAGTTGATACAATTCTTCTACTTGAATAACATCGCTTTTACTATAGTCTGGGTATAGAGGGAATAATTTAATATAGTCTTTCATTTTATTTTTGGAAATATTAATTCCGGATTTCTTTAATACACTTTCAAGATCCGGATTATTAAATATAGGTACGATATAATTATATGCCCAGTGTTGTTTAAACATTTCCTTATTTATAAAACTTCTTTTTTGGTCCTCATTACAGTCGTCAGTATCCATAATAATAAATATTTTAAAATATTCTGGAATCATTTTTGTTTTAGAATCTATTTCCAAATCATCAAAATGCTTTTTAAAATTTTTTAATGATTTAAAAACCTCATTATTCAAATACCTTTCCAATCCATTTATTTGAATTGATTTGTCGCCATTTTTATCACTTTTTATTCTTATTTTTAGTCTTAAATTACGTCTTATAAATTCACAAATATGTTTTTCTGATTTTCCATGTACGATAACTACTGCTTTTAAATAAGAAAATATTCTCATTTTTCACCATCAAGATAATTCGAAATTTCTTTGAAGTCTATATCAGAAACAAACGGTGTTCCAGTATAAATACCACTCAAATACCTTTTTCTTAAATTGAAATTTTTATGGTCTCTTTCTCCAAATTCAGTTAAACATACAAGCTCTTTTTCTGCGTTTCTGTTAACACTAAAAATATAAATATCTTCTTTCTTTAACAACGACTCTAACAATATTGTATTATGTGTAGTAATAATTAACTGACCTTTTATATATTCTTTTAAATTCTTTAATAGATTATATATTAATACATCATGAATTCCGTCATCAAATTCGTCAATAATTACTACTTCACCTTTTACTGCTAGTAATAAGTATGGAATAAGTTCAAGGAGATTTTGAGTCCCTGATGATTCTAGAGAAAAATCTAAATTTATAATCTTTCCATAAATTAATTTTTTTGCATACAATTTATATTTAATTTTGTTATCAATTTGTTTTTTTTCATAAAATACTTGTTTAATGTCAGAATAAAGTCTTGTGAAAAATGTGTTTAACATATTTTCAGTTTTATCTAAATAGTCCTCCTTATTAATAGGAATTTCACCAGATAACACTTTATGTAGGACTTCATTATCTGATTTTAAATTACCAAAATAACTATTATTTGATTTTACTTTAATACATAAAGACTCAAGATATTTAGTAGCTTTTAGTAAATCTTTGGAAATATTATTCAAAATATACTTTTTTGTTTTATTCTCCATTTCACTATTGAGGATAGATACAAAGGAATGTTTACCCCAATATTTCTCTAATTCCGATTTAAATAAATCTATATATTCTTTTGTAAGAAATATCTTATCATTAATTCTAATTTTATCATTTGCTTTATTCAATTTAAAGAAATTAACTTGATTTTTGTTAATAACAAAATCCAAACTTTCAGAAACTATCTCTTCATTATCATATTCAATAAAATATGATCCTCTCTGATTTTTAACAATAAATCCTAATTCAACACTCATGTTGTCTTTTGAATCAATTGTCTTATATTTTTTTATAATATTTTTGGTGTCTTGTAAATGCGTCGAGATAAAAGAATCTATTCCTATTTTATCATTATCATTTTTTTCATCATTGAGAAATCTTTTTACTATTTCATTTACCATCATAGTTCTAGTAGTTTGATTAATCATGTGAAAGATCTTAGAAAAGTTTGTTTTTCCTACACCATTCTCTCCATAAATAACAACTAATTTTTTGGGTTTCAATTTCGTCTTCATTAAGTCAACATCTAAATTTACTAAAGACTGAAAATTTTTTACTCTAATACGCGTTAACATACTTTTACTCCTTTTACTATATTATATTACATAAATATAATTTTGATTCAGATTTTTTTATAATAAATACAGTATATGTTATATTTTATAACATATTTTTCAGTTTGTCAAGAAAAATATTCTATGACAATATAAAAAAGGATCCTCTCTTAGAGAATCCTTAATGTTTATCAATAGATTTTATATAACATGTGTCCTTAACTTTACACATTTCTGATTCATGTTTGCAAGTTCCTTCTATAATTAATTGTAATTTAGAAATATCGAACCCTGCAAATACTGGATCATTCTTTATTTTTTCAAGAATTTTTTCTTCATTTAACTCAATTATGTTTTCACTAGATTGACATGCTACATGGATATGAGAATCTGCATCATGGGATGTCTCTTCAATAGCTAAATCATAATATGTTTTATCATTAATAAATACTTTTGTAATAATTTTATAATCACATAGAAAGTCTAAATTATTATAAACTGTACTTAAATTATGATATCCTTTTAATTTGAGCTCATCATAGATTTCATGAATAGTTAAGTGTCTACCTTCTAATATATCAATGATAGCTTTTCTAGCATTAGTAATTCTTAAGTTTTGTTTACGCAATCTATTAAAAGCTTTTTCTTTATAATCTATTTCTTTTTTCGCTTTATTTTTAACTGCAATACTTTCTGCATTCACTCAACTCACTCCTTCTATAGTTTGATTACTTGAAATATATTATACCATCTTGGAATTAATTTGTAAATGCGCTAGCAACTTCTTCTATCATAACTTTGAATGAATCAATACCACCAGTTGATATATACCATTGTTCCGCACTTAAATGAATGATTTTACCATTCATTGCAGCTTTAGTTTGATTCACTAAAGAGTTATCTAAAAGAACTTCTGCTGTACCTTTACCTTCTGTAATAATTCCACGATCAACTACTAATATAATATCAGGATTTATATCTAAAATATATTCAAAGTTTACATTTTGACCATGTGTAGATACTGTAATATTAGGATCTGCTGGAGTTACACCAAATGTTGTATGAACTACATCATATCTAGAACCAATTCCTAATGCACTTATACTACTACTATTAACCATTAAAACTAGTGCATTAAGTTCAGATGCAGTTGCAGTCTCATGAAGTTCATCAATTTCAGATTCAACTTCTTGAATATATGTTGCAAATTGGTTTGTCTTTGTGAAAATCTGACTTAAAACATTTAAGTTTTTCTTGAAACTATCCAAGAATTTTAAATTATCCATTGGTAGATAAATTGTTGGAGCTAAATCATTCAACTCATCAAATAATTCACTTTGTCTACCACTTATAATAATTAAGTCTGGTTTTAAATTAAATATTACTTCAAAGTTTGGTTCAAATAATGTCCCAACATTTGTAACTTTCTCATTATTATATTTTTGCAAATGAGTTGGTAAGCTATCCTTTGGTAAACCTATTACTTCTATTTCTAATTTATCAAGTGTTTCTAAAATTCCAAAATCAAATACTACTATTCTTTTAGGATTTTTATTTACATAAGATGTACCTAGTTCATGAACTACTGTTACATCGCCTTTATGTTCACTATCATTTGTAAGTAAATCAACTACCAAATATGATGCAAGTAAAACTATTAATGCTCCTAAGATTAAAAAAACTTTATTTTTTGCCATGTCTATCACCTAATAATATATACATATAATTCTTTCTTCAAATTTATGGATTTTCATATTTGTATCAAACAAACTATTTAATGTTTCATCACAAATAACTTCCTCTACACTACCAATCTTAAAGACCTTCCCGTCTTGCATTGCTATAATTGCATCTGAGTATACTGAGGCAAAATTTATGTCATGTAAGACCATAACAACGGTTTTACCTAATTTATCAACTAAATCTCTAATAATATTCATTAGTTCTTTTGCATGTTTTATATCTAAACTGTTTAAAGGTTCATCAAGCAAGATATATTCTGTATCTTGCGCAATTATCATTGCAATAAATGCTCTTTGTCTTTGACCACCACTTAATTCATTTAAATACTTGTCTTTCATTTCTTCTAAGCCCATATAATTGATTGCATTTTCAATCATCGCTTTGTCTTCTTTTGACAATTTACCTTTACAATATGGAAATCTTCCAAATGCAACTAACTCTTCAACTGTAATTTTAATATTCACATTATTATCTTGTTTTAAAATTGCTAGTGTTTTTGCTAGTTCAGAGTCTTTCCAGTTTTCAATTGCAATATCACCTATAAATACATTGCCACCTGATTTCTCAATTAGTCTACTAACCATTCCTAAAAGAGTACTTTTACCTGCTCCATTTGGACCTATAATAGTCGTTAGTTTACCTTTTTCGATTTCAAGGTTAACTTCTTTCACAACTTCAAAATCATGATATTTTTTTGAAATATTTTCTAACTTTATCATAAAGTCATCTCCTTCTTTAATAAATAGAGCATATACATTCCACCAACAAAATTAATTACAATGTTTAATGGTAATGCGAAATTAAATATTCTTTCTAAGACTAATTGACCACCTATTAAGAAAACAAGTGATATTAGGAAACTTAAAATTATTAAGCTTGTATGTTTATATGTTTTTGATATTACTCTTGCAATATTAACTACAAGTAAGCCTAAAAACATTATCGGTCCAACTAAAGATGTTGCAATTGCAATCAAAGTACTTATTAAGATAAGTTGTTTTCTTGAAAACTTATCATAATTTATTCCTAGATTAATTGCATGTTCTTTTCCTAGGGCTACAACATCCAATTTAATTAAATCCTCACTAATAATAATAAATACAACAAATGTAAGAATTACTGCATACCATAATATATTTGTATTCATATTATTAAATGATGCAAATGATCTATCTTGAATTATACTAAACTCATTTGGGTCCATTATCATTTGTAAGAATGATGAGAAGCTTCTAAATAGAGTTGAAAGAATTATTCCTATCATTAACATAGCAATAATTTGTGAACCCATTTTCTTAAATAATAATCCATATAATACAGATGAAAGCAAGACCATAACTATTAAGGTAATAAAGAAGTTTAATTGGTTATTAGTGTTAATTATACTCATTTGGCCAAAAAAGAATACCATAGTAGTTTGACTTAATACATACATACTATCAAACCCTAACATATTTGGTGTTAAGATTTTATTATTCGTAAGTGCTTGAAAGATCACTGTAGAAATACTAATCGTTAAGCCAACTAGAATTATTCCTAAAATTCTAGTAAGTCGTCTTGGGAAAAAATAACCAAAGTTAGAACTATTTATTCCAACAAATATATATAATCCTACTAATATTACTGTTGTAATAGTAAGGATTGAAACTACTTTTTTATTTACCATAAACAGTTTTCCTTACTAATAGGATTGTGAAAATAATACTTCCTAAGACTCCAATTGTTAGGCCAATTGGAATTTCATATGGATAGATTATAACTCTTCCAAAGATATCTGCAAAGAGCAAAAATATCGCACCAAATAGAGCAGTATCAGTTATATTTTTCTTTAATAAATCTCCTCTATATAAAACAACAATATTAGGAACTATTAAACCTAGAAATGGAATAGATCCTACAGTTACTAATACACTAGCACTTACAAGTGAAACAATAATTAAACCAACATTGACTACTTTCTTATATGACAAACCTAAATTCTTAGAGAAATCTTCTCCCATTCCAGCTACACTAAACCTATAAGCATAAATATAGGCTAGAATAACTAATGGAATAACTAGATATAACATTTCATATCTACCTGCAAT
>Ga0265293_10006442_pt1 | contig 18796 bp, 18 predicted proteins | sample Munlanlewell138R_FD_192505 | JGI IMG/M metagenome (GOLD analysis project Ga0265293, IMG submission 192505) | Leachate microbial communities from a municipal landfill in Southern Ontario, Canada - Leachate well 138R | ecosystem: Engineered > Solid waste > Landfill > Unclassified | place: Canada... | reverse complement strand
AGAAGCAACTTTTAATTTTAAAACATCTCTTGTAAGCTTAAAAACTATCTATGCCAATATAGTACAAAGAGCAACTACTGTAGAAAAAGACCAACCATTTAGTGATGAGCAGATACAAAAAAATATAGAAGCAACTCTTAAGCAGTACAAAGAGGGCAAAATATTTTTAAATTCTCAAAACTTTCTAAATCCAAGCAGTATAGATGCCAACCTAAATCGTATAAAAGAGGTGACACAACTTTGTCAAAAAAATGGCGTAGAGCTTATCTTGTATATTAGTCCTGTACATATTTCACATTTAGACATGATTGAATCATTAGGCTTAGGCGATACATATAACTATATGAAGCATAAGCTTTCCTTTGTTCATCCATACTATGATTTTGGAACTAAGAACACCATAACACAAAATTTTATAAATTTTCGAGATAGCTCTCATACAGTAAAAAGTATAGGGCGACTCATCTTTGAGAGAATATTTGATGAAAATAAAACAACACAAAATTCTAATTTTGGAATTTATAGAGAATTTTCACATGATCTATAAAAAAATCATAAAGCTCAACTATAAAAAATTTACTCTTTTGAGCTTCTTTATTTCATATTTTTTTATTTTAGGTACTGTTATTATAAATTACATAGTAGATCCCTTTCAAATATATAGAGCAGCAAGTTTTTATACATTTAAAATGGATGAACAGAGATATCTCAATGCTGGCTTACTTAAGAGCTATCCTTTTAATACCATTATCACAGGGTCTTCTATGGTAGAAAACTTCAACACACCTGAGATTGAAAAGATTCTTCAAGTGCAGAATGCTTCAAAACTGCCTATACAAGGAGCCTCAGGTTTTGAGCTTTATACTACTATAAATCGAGCATTAAAATATCAGGATATCAAGACTATCTTCTTAGGACTAGATATCTACTCCTTTTCAAATGATACTGCTTACTACAAGATCCCTTCTATTTTCCCTGAGTATCTTTATGATGATAATATTTTTAATGACCTTCGCTATTTACTTAACTACAAGATACTTAAAAAAAGTCTCCAAGCGATAAAATCACCTTATAATAAAACAGCTATAACAAAAAAACTAGAAACCATTTATAGCTGGGGAGAGCTATTTAAAGGCTTATTTAACAAAGAAGAGACACAAAAACATTTTATAAAAGAGTTAAATAAATATAATCTTAAGTCAACCCTAGAAAAGGAAAAAATTCAAAGTGCATTTTCGATATCTATCCTTAAAAAGAATTTTGATACATACCTTCAGACCATAGTTATCAACAATCCTTCTATTAAATTTTATATATTTTTCCCACCCTACTCCTCTTTAGCATTCAAACTTATGCAAAAGCAAAATACACTCAATGATGTAATCTTGTTTAAAAAATATATTTCTGAACAACTTAAACCTTACAAAAATGTCCATTTATACGATTTTCAATTAGCCTCTGATATCACGCAAAATCTTGATAATTATAAAGATATCACTCACTATAATCAAGAAATAAATTACTGGTTACTTTTACAGATACAAAATGATCTATACCGTATAAATCCAGATTTTTATGACGAACAATTAAAAGCATTTCAACAAGAAATAATTTGTTTTCCAACACCTATATAAACAACAAGAAAGAGTTATACTATTACGAAAGTTCAAATACTCTTATTTAAAGCTACTTAAAATATATTTTAATTTTTTAAACTGTTTTTCGCTGCAAAACTTCTCATTCGCTTTAAGCTTCCCAGCTGTTGCAATACTTTCCCTTAACTTTTCATCTCTATATAGAATTTCAAGTTTTTGAGCTAAGTCATCTGACTCTTTGCTCTTAAAAAAAAGTCCACTTTTATTATTATCAATAATTTCTAAAGGTCCACCACTATCACTTGCTATTACTGCTATTTCACACTGCATTGCTTCTATAAGAACTAAACCAAAAGTCTCTTTATCAGTTGCAAGAACAATAACATCACATAATTGCATCAATCTTTGAACTTTAGTTGTAAAACCAGTAAATATTACTTTATCATTTATTTTTTCTTTTTCAATGTTATCTTTTAAATTATTTAGGTAATTGTCATTCATAGCATGACCCACTATCAAAGCTTTAGCATCTATGTTTTTACGCACAAGTTTTTTAATAGCTTCTATAACTAAATACTGACCTTTGCTTTCTTCTATTCGCCCAATTATTCCAACAATAAAAGATCTTTGCAAATTATACTTATCACGAAGAGCTTTCTTATCTTCTAAGTCAATAGCTTCTGGTTTATCTGCCCCTATATACAGAACTTCAACATTAGGTACTACATCAATCGGAATAAATTTTTCTATTTGCTCTTTTACTTGCTTTGTGACAGCAAGCATTAAGTCGATATTTTTATATAAAAATCTATGATAAAAATCATCTTTAAATCTAGTCATTGTCATATGTCTAGTTTGTATGAGTTTAGGCTTTTGTTTTGATATAAGCTTTGCTAGAACAGCGACTGGTAGATCTTTTGTCCAGTGAATGTGTACAACAGTAATACCATTATCATCAATTATTTTCGCTAATTTTTTAGCACTTATGAACGAAAGAACCGCAGTATATTTTTTTAGCTTCTTATATTTACAGTCAGTATTTTGATAGTACTTTTCTAAATTTCCAGTTTCATTTATAACACTTGTTATATTCATGCCACTTTCATGTAGATAGTGCGAGGCTCTAACCATATATAGTTCAAGTCCACCCGTATCTGGGGACAAACAAAGCTCTAAAATTTTTCTCAAAAATACACCCCAAAAAATTAATGTGGTTATACTATCATTATTTTGATATAATTCCACTTATGAATAGATATGAAATAAATGAACTTTATAAAGATTTTTTTATGGATTTTTTAGTGAATATAAGGGATATATTCACTAAAAATGACACACTTATACACAAAGCAAGAAATGAATTAAAAATAGTTCAACATAGTAAATACACAACAGTTGTAAAATCATTTAAAGTTCCAAATATTATAAATAAAATTGTATATACTTTTTTTAGAGATTCTAAAGCTAAAAAATCTTACACACACTCATTAAAATTAAAAGAATTCACCCCCATGCCTATTGCATATATTGAGTTTTTTAAGTTTGGTCTCCTTAATGAGAGTTATTTTGTAAGCGAAAATTTTAACTATGATTTTACAATAAGAGAACCCTTGCTAGATGGAAATTTTTCAAGCAGAGAAGCTGTATTTAGGGCTTTTGCACGATTTACATTAGAGCTTCATAATGATAATATCTTTCATAATGATTACTCTCCAGGAAATATTTTAATCAAGCAAGAGGGCGAAGACTACATCTTTAAAATTGTAGATATAAATAGGATGAAGTTTTTTGCACTAAGCGAGGATGACAGAGCTAAAAATTTCTCCAAACTATGGGCAGATGATGAGATATTAGTTTTGATGGCAGATGAGTATAAGAAGCACTGTGTTTGTAGCGAAAATTTTACAAAACAAGTTTTATACTACTCAAATAAAAATAAAAAAATAAAAAATTTAAAAAAGAGACTCAAGGGACAAGAAGTAAATGACTAAAATAACAGATATTTCCTGTGTTATAATAACAAAAAATGCTCAAAACACACTAGAAGATGTACTAAAATCATTAGCAGCATTTAGCGATGTGGTAGTTTATAACAATAACTCTACAGATAAAACAGCCGAAATAGCAAAAAGTTTCACCAATGTAAATCTCATCGAAGGCGAATTTATAGGGTTTGGCCCAACAAAAAACATAGCTGCCTCTTTTGCAAAAAATGAGTGGATACTCTCTTTAGATGCTGATGAAGTAGTCTCAGAAGAATTTATTGAAAATTTAAAAGCGAAAATCCTTGACAATTACAAGGTCTATTCCATTCTTAGAACCAACTATTATAAAAAGACTCAAATAAAGCACTGCTGGGGTAAGGATAATATAGTAAGGCTGTATAATAAAAATATTACTTCCTTTACAAATAAACATGTGCATGAAAAAATTATAGATGAAAATTTGAAAATTGATTCTATTGGTGGAGCGATAAAACACTATCCATATTCTAACATTAGTGATTTTATAATTAAACTTGATAGATATTCGACAATCTATGCTAATGATAATGTAGGCAAAAAAAAATCATCTCCCATAAAAGCGGTTTTTAATGGATGCTTCTCTTTTTTGAAAACGTATTTTTTAAAAAGAGGCTTTTTAGATGGTTACGCAGGGTTAGTTATAGCTTTTTCACATATGGCTACAAACTTTTACAAATACATAAAACTTTATGAACTTAACAAAGAACAAAAATAGCCTAAACTTTTTTCAAAAGATTTAAAACTTTTTTAAAAAGAATGTCTTTTTCTTTTTTATCTATAGGAATCATAAAGTTTTGCTGTAACTTCTCATCTCCGACACCTTTCCATCTCTTTGAACTTGCAAATAGAGTATCTGCAAAAAATGTCATAGTGGGAGTTCCAACTAATGATGCTAAGTGATAGGTTCCTGTTGAAGTACTTACAAAGAGTTTGAAGTTGCTTATGAGTTTTGCAAAGTAGTTTATGCTCTCTTGTGAGAAGTAACACACAACATTGTAGTTCATAAATCTATTTTGCATCTCTTCATATAACTCCTTTTCATCTGGTCCAAATGTGAGCACAACTTGATATCTATTTTCTATTAAAACTGCGTGAATCAGCTCTTCATACTCATCTAAGTTCCAGTTAGCATCAGATGAGCCTCCAAAGCCTACATGAAAAGCAATGACTTCTTTTTCTATATCATTATTTATGCAAAATATCTTATAAACATCTTTTGCATCGCTAAACTCTAAAAGAGGTTTTTTATAACTTAGATCTATATCACTAAAGAGCTCTTTTGTCAGCGCTAAGTTATACTCAAACTCAGCCATCTTAACTTGGCTTCTTCTCTGTCTTACCCTATCTGTATAGAAGATTTGAGCTATTTTTGTAGCTGGTGCTATGCGTTTTGGAATGCGAGCTAAAAATTGAGTAAAAGCTATACGAGTGTTTGAAAAGAGAGTTATGCTTGCATCTACATTTAAAGCACGAAGCTTAGATGCTAACCTCCAAACACTCTCCCCACTATCAACTACAACCTCATCTATAAACTCACATGAGAGAGCCAAAGTCTTGTTTAGTGGAGCTACACAAGCGATGATTTTGTTATTAGGATTTTGCTTTTTTAAGACGTAGATGCAAGGCAGAGCTGTTATAAAATCCCCTAACTTATCAGTTCTACAAACTAAAATCTTCATTCACTATCCCTAAAATATTTAATTTAGGGATTTTACCTTAAAAAGGTTATAATCCGCCTTATTTAAAAATTGACAATGGATAAAAAAAGATTGAAAAAACCTTTTAAGTGGGATGAATATTCCGACCAACCAGCACAACTAAAAGATAGATCTTTTAAAAATAAGATGCGAAAAACTGAGTTTTTCTCTTTTTTAAAAACCGCTCTTATATCACTGCTTGTCTTTCCAATCTCCATCATTGCGATGCCTTATATCAGAAGAAAACATGTCGCTTCTAAGAGCTTTTTCTCCATGGGAGTTGATTATCAAAGAGAAAGCGAGGAGAGTTTAAAACTTTTAGATGAGATTGAAGTAGAGAGAGTTTTAGTTAGACTCAAACTTTGGGAGCTTGATACTCTGCCTCAGTTAAAAGAGTTCTTAGAAAAAAACAAAAAGAGAAAAGTCATCTTAAAAATCCTTCAAGATAGAGAACATGTAGAAGATCTTGATCTTTTAGAAAAGGATCTAAGAGCTATATTTACTTCTTTAGATGGTTTTGTGGATATTTATGAGATTGGTTCAACTATAAACAGGGCAAAATGGGGCTTTTTTAGTGTTGATGAGTACAACCGTTTTTATAAAGTAGCTTATGATTTAAAGCAAAAAGAGTTTAAAGATATAGTGCTTATAGGTAGCGGAGTTATAGACTTTGAGTTTCATTTTACTGCGCACACTCTTTTTAATTTTTTCAACTACAAGTATGATGGCGTTGCATCACTTCTTTATGTAGATAGGCGAGGAGCTCCTGAGAACACACAACTAGGGTTTGCTCTCTCAGATAAGATAGCATGGCTTAGTACCATGGTCTGGCTCTCTCCAAAGAGCAAACACGCACTGCACATCACAGAGACAAATTGGCCCATAAGCAACACCGCACCATACGCACCAACAAGCGAGTTTGAGTGTGTTAGCGAAGAGCTATATGCCGACTATATGCTAAGATATCATCTCTTGGCTTTTGCATCTCAACAAGTAAACTCTCTCTCTTGGCATCAGCTTATAGCGGCTGGTTATGGCTTGGTTGACAACAGAGAAGGCTTAAGAAAAAGAGAGGCTTTTGAAGTCTACAAGTTTATGTTTAAAAATCTAAAAAATGCACAGTTTTTAAGACTTGATATAAAAAGAGGCTACTATATATTTCAGTGCTTAGTAGATAACAAACTACTTCAGATCCACTGGTCTCTTAAGGATATGACTCTAAAAAATGAAGATTATTTTAAAGTCTACTCTATGAGTGGTAAAAATATAAAAGACAAAACACTTAGTATCGGTTCATCACCATTATATATATACATCAATGACTCGGTATAATTATGAGCATGAATAAAAAACCATCCACACTTTAAAGAGGAATCTCCGTAGTGCATAAAAATCAGTTTACACAAATACTTTCATTAATCTTGTTTAGTTTTTTAGTTCTTATGGCTATAAGACTAACTCTCTATAGTTTCTACACTGAGGACTTTACAGATTTAAGCACTGCCGAGTTTTACGCCTCACTTTTTATGGGCTTTCGAGTAGATATGATAACAATTTTTACATTCTCATTTATCTTTGTTTTAACTCTTATATTTCTTAAAAATCCAAAACATAGATCCATAGTAGCCATTCTTTGGGCTGTCATACTAAACATCATCTTTGTTATTAGTTTTAGCGATGTACTATATTATGATTATATCCACAGACACATCTCAAACGAGATCTTCAACCTTAGTGATGATATGGACATTATTGTAGGAATGGCATTTGGATCTATGCTTTTTCATACTCTTGGTGCACTTCTTTTAAGTACTCTATTTTTATACTCTGTTTATAAATTTTTCTCATTTAAACCAAAAGAGTTTATCTCTTCAAAAAAGTTGGTTATTTTCACACTAGTAACTATCCTAATTGTATTTATTGGCATTAGAAACAGCGTCTCTGGTAAAAGTTTTGGAAGTAGTGATGCTTTTGCGGTAAACAAAGTAAGTAGTGGAAACTTAGCACTCAATGGCTTCTTCACAATTTACAGAACTGCAAAAAAATCTGCTAAACACAATCTTATGAACCTTCAAGAAGCCATAGAGATAAGCAAAGATGCACTAAAGACTCCAAATGCACCTTTTGTAGACAAAGAGTTTCCACTTCTTCGTAAATACCCTTTTAAGGATATTGAAAAATATAATGTTGTAATTGTTCTTTTAGAATCTTTTGGAGCTGAACATATTGATGGATTTACTCACTATAAAGAGTTAAATGTTACACCATACTTTAAAAAACTAAGTCAAGAGGGTTTAAAGTTTACAAACTTTTACTCAAATGGCTACAGATCTATATTTGGTATAACTTCCATCTTTACAGGTATAACTATTCCTGCTGGAGCTCAATATTTGGGTAAAGGTTTAGAACTATCAACACTTAGCTATCTTGGAAATGTTGCAAAAGAAAATGGTTACTCAACACTCTCCATGCAGGCATCTAATAAACGTTCATATAGAGTTGATGCGGTTAGTGCAATAGCTGGTTTTGATCAGTATTATGGCGCTGAAGATATGCCAAATGTAGAAGATGTAGATGAGGGAAGAGAACCTTTAACTGGAACTTATGACTTTAATATGCTTGACTTTTATCATAAAAAATTAAACACTATGAAAGAGCCTTTTTTAAGCTTCGCTTTTACAAGTACTACTCACTCAGATTTTTATCTCCCAAGTGCAAAGTTTGAGAGGTATCCTCATGATCTAAAGAACTATCACGGATCTCTTAATGCTTATATCTATGCAGATAACGCCATAGAACGCTTTATGGAAAATGTTAAGAGTGAGCCATGGTTTGATAGAACTATCTTTATTTTCACCTCAGATCACGGAAGTGGAGATGCATTAAATCCAATAGCTAGAAAATATCGACCAGACGATACACCAAAAGCGGCAATAGAACATTTTAGAATCCCTCTTATCATATACGCTCCAAAGATTTTTGAGCCTCAGGAAGTGACAACTTTGGGTGGACATAATGATATATTTCCTACTATTGTTGATATGCTAGGCTTAAAAGCTGAGATTACTACTATGGGAAGTTCGCTCTTCGATGAAGATATAAATGAGAGGTTTGTCTATTTTTATGCTGGAAACCTTATAGGACTTATCACAAACAGTGGATATATCAAGTATAACTTTAAAGATGTAGTTGAAAAAGATGCAGAGAGCGAAAACCTTTTGGATAAGATGAAAAAACTACTTTTTGCTATAGACACAGCAGAAGCACAACTACTAGAGAAAAACAGATGGGCAAAATGATAAAAGCTAAAGCTCAATGCAGGGAGGCACTAAATGCCGAGTCATAGAATATTAATTATTTTGCCAAACTGGTTAGGTGATGCTATTATGGCTACTCCTGCTATTGAGCTTTTAGCAAAGTATTATAATAATCCTAGATTTACCTTTGTTGGAAGTTATGTCAGCATCGAAGCTATAAAGCACCATCCACTTTGTGAGAAGGCTATTGTAGATGAGACAAAAAAAGCTCCAAATAGATTTTTAGCTACATATAAACTAGCTCGTGAGTTAGGAGAGTTTCATCTAGCTATAAGCTTTAGAAACCAACTTCATTCTAGCTTACTTTTGAGATTTACCAAAACAGTTGTTTGCATCTCAAAACGTTCATGGCACTCCATCTTTTTACTCTCTCACACTTCAGTAATAAAAACCAATCAACACCTTGTAAAACAGTACGCCGAACTTGCGATGTGTGATGTTGATGGCTGGGACAAAGAAGTTCCAAAACTAAAGCTCTTTATTGAGCCAAAACTCTTTACTAAGCCTACTTTAGGGATAAATGCAGGTGCTACTTATGGAAGTGCAAAACGATGGTATCCAGAGAGATTTGCAGAGGTGGCTAGTGAATTTTCGAACAGGTACGACATCATAATCTTTGGCGGACCAAATGAGATAGAGATGGCAGATGAGATAGAGTCACATCTTAGATCCATGAAAGTTACCAACTACACAAACCTAGCAGGAAAAACAGATATAAAAGAGCTTTGCTCTAGCATTGCAGGATGTTCTTTATTTGTTACAAATGACAGCGGGCCTATGCACGTGGCAGCTGCTTATCAAGTGCCTACAGTTGCAATTTTTGGACCAACAAGACACAAAGAGACATCACAATGGATGAATGAAAAAAGTAGACTTATAAGGCATGAAATGGATTGTTCCCCTTGCATGAAGAGAGAGTGCCCACTTGAGCATCATGATTGCATGAAAAGTATCACAGCATTAGAGGTTATAGAAGTCATTAAAGATATGGATCTATAACGGTGTATGATTATCTCATTATAGGAGCTGGATCTGCAGGTTGTGCCATTGCTCACTTTTTAAATAAAGCAGGTAAAAGTGTAGCCATTATAGATAGAGATGGTGTTGCTTCAGGTGCTAGTGGAGCAGCTGGAGCATTTCTCTCACCTCTTGCAGGAAAGAAAAATCCCTATAACTCTTTCGTAAATGATTCACTTACCTTTTCTTTAGATTTTTATGAAAAGCTTTCATCTGAATCTTTTATAAAAAAAGGAGTTTTAAGAGTTGCTGATGAAAACTTCTCAAAAGATAGCCTAAACGAATTAGAAAATGAATACTACTCATCCCAAAAACTTAGAACTATCTCAAGTGATTTTAAAGATATAGAAGGATTTTTCTATAAAGAAGCTGCATATATAAATCCATCTGAGATCTTACACAAAATGATAGAGGGATGTGACTTATATATAAAAGAGATAATAGAGTTAAAATATGAAGATGAGATCTATAGTGCTGATGGTGTAAAAACAAAAAATATCATTCTAACTCAAGGAGTAAGTAACTCTTTAGTAGATAGTCCTTACATAGGATTAAGTCCTATTTTTGGACTACGACTTGATGCTAAAACAACAACTAAAGTCCCTTTTAATATCCACAAATCTATCTCCATCTCTACAAACAAAAAAGACAACACTATAGCCATCGGCGCTACTCAGCAAAGGCATGACTCTAGCGAAATATTTTGCAATACAAGTTGTGATAAGTGTAGCTTTTATGTAGATGATGAAAAAGCACAAGTTGAGTATCTTTTGAACAAAGCAAATGAGTTAATAGAGTTAAAAGACTTAGAAGTTATAAAAACATATACAGGTGCTAGATCTAGCATAAAGAGTTATTTTCCTGTAGTTGGAAAACTTGTAGATTATAATGCCTCATTAAAAAAATATCCATCTATAAAAAATGGAACAATGATTCCAAAAGAGTCTTTGCTTTACCATCCAAACATCTATATCATAAATGCGTTGGGCTCAAGAGGTTTTGTTTTTGCTCCATATCTAGCAAAGATATTGAGTCAATATCTCTTAGAAAATCTTGAGATCCCAAGTGAGATCTCAACACAAAAACTATTCTTTAAATATGCAAGAAAAAAGGTAGCTTAAAAAGCGAATTTCACACCAATGTAAGCAGACTTGTTATAGTTCTTATCTCCGCCTTTTTTACTATCATAATTTGTGTCTAATGATCTATAACCAACAGTTACATAACCGTTAGTAATTAGCTCAATGTCTAAAGCCACACGATATTCTAAAAAGTTCTTTGCATTTTGCATTGAAAGGATCTCAGGTGCAAAATAAACAGCTCCCTTAAGATATAACGGAATTGCACCATTTACTATTTTATAAGTAGCTTCTACCCCAAGTGGAATACTACTAAAATTTTTAGTACCATTTAGCTTTACACCAAGACCGATAACCAACTCTGTTGCAGCAACTCTTCTTTGCATAAGAAAGCTAGCTTCATAGTAGTCGTTCATCTCGCTATTGCTTCTAAAATCACTGTTTTTTTCATCAGCATGAAGTATCTTAGCACCTATAAATACACTATCTGGATCAATAGTATCATTGAACTGACCCATATCAACTTTTGCACCAAATTCTAAATCTTTGTCGTTAATATTTAATTCTACACTGTGCATTGCAAAAACGGAAGCACTACATAGTGCTAATAGCCCAATTTTCTTTAACATGAAGTTCCTTGTATTTTTTGGATTGTTTTTGTTGTACTCTTGCCATCGACAAAACCAACAAGCTTTAACTCACTAGCAAACTCAGTTCCAACTACATCCATTCCCTCATAATCTCCACCTTTTACTAGCGTATGCGGCTGTATCATCTTTATAAGATCATAAGGTGTATCATCTTCAAAAGGAACTACAAAGTCAACGGCTTCAAGAGCTGCAAGTATATAAGCTCTATCCTCTGCAAGATTTACAGGACGCTCAGGTCCTTTTAGTCTTGAGACTGAGGCATCTGAGTTTAGACCAACTATAAGCACATCTCCAAAGCTTTTAGCCTCTTGCAAGTACTTAACATGTCCAACATGTAAGATGTCAAAACAGCCATTTGTAAAGACAACTTTTTTGCCATTTGCTCTATATCTCTCTACTATGTTTTTTATATCTTCAAAACTCTTAATATGCGCATCTGATGTACTTTTATGTAGCGATGCTTCATACTCTTCTATCTCATCAATTGTAACTGTAGCAGATCCTAGTTTTCCAACAACAACACCAGCAGCTAAGTTTGCAAATGAAGCAGCTTCTTCAATCGATTTTGAAGCACTAAGAGCAAAGGCAATAGATGCAATAACCGTATCTCCAGCACCAGTTACATCAAAAACTTCTTTAGCAACAGTAGCAAATCGCTTAAGCTCATTTTCATATATAGCAATTCCGTCCTCCGAGAGTGTTATAAGTGATATATTTAGATCTAATTCATCTTTAAGTTTAACAAGAGCTGCTCTTAGAGACTCCTCATCTTTTATCTCTATTTTTGACGCTAACATTGCCTCTTTTTTATTTGGAGTTAAAAGATACGATCCCTTGTATTTTGAGAAGTCACTACCTTTGGGATCTACTAAAACTTTTACACCATTTTTATTTGCTAAAGATATTACTTGTTGACAAAGTGAAGTTGTTAAAACTCCCTTGCCATAATCAGACAAAATTAATGTATCAAAAGAGGCTATATTTTTAGATATGGATTCTATTATCTTAAATTCACTCTCCTCTTTAATCTCATTTTTACTCTCTTTGTCATATCTCAATATTTGCTGACCAACTGCTATGATACGGCTCTTCTTAGAAGTAGTTCTTCCCTTTTGAATTATGATATTTGAACTATCTACATTAATGATTTTTAACATCTCTTTTAGCTCAACGCCATTATCATCATCACCAATAACACTACTAACACTCACATCTGCACCCAATGCTTTGAGGTTATTAATAACATTTCCAGCTCCACCTAAAACCGTTGTCTCTTTGGCAATATCAACTACTTGAACAGGAGCTTCGGGAGATATTCTCTCACAACTTCCCCACAAATAGTGATCTATCATCAAATCACCAATAACTAGGATCTTTGGAGTGTAATTTTTTAAAAATTTCATGCTTTTACTTCTTGCTCATAAACCCTCTTTATCTCACCAACATAGTCTTTAATGGCATCTTCCATATCATAGGCTGGTTCATAACCTAGAGCCTCTCTAGTAGTCTCTATATCAGCCTCTGTATGAAACTGATAACTTCCTACAAATGGGTTTGGCATATACTCACATGCTAGATTAGTTCCTAACTCCTTTTGGAGAATGTCAACTATGTCTTGAAAGCTTCTTGGCACTCCTGTACCTACATTATAAACACCACTTTTTTTTGACATCATGGCTTTTATATTGGCTTGGATAATGTCTTCTATATATATAAAATCTCGGAGTATCTTGTCGCTTCCCTCAAAAAGTCTAGGATTTTTACCTGCTAAGATCTGATGTCCAAACTGCAAAACCATAGAGGCAGTAGTGTTTTTAAAATACTCTCCCTTTCCATAAACATTAAAATATCTAAGCCCTATTATAGAGATATCACACTCTTTAATATAGTCACGGCTTAAGTTATCCATACAAAGTTTTGAGAAACCATAAACATTGTTTGGTGCTTCTCTTCCTACTCTTTGAGGTGACTCTGCATTTCCATAAGTTGCAGCTGAAGATGCATAGATCATATTTGCACCATGTCTGATCGCTAGGTCTAAGAGATCTTTATAAGCATTTACATTTGTTTTTATCATTAGATCTTGCTCTTGAGCAGTAGTGTCAGAGATAGCAGCTTCATGAAAAATATAATCAAATTTGTAATTTATTTCTAGATCTAGGAGTAGATCTTTGTCATTTATATCTCCGCTAATAATTTCCCCATTAAAGCCTATAAGGTTTTTAAAGTGTCCAAAACTCTTTAAGTTCCCATTTGAAAGCACATAAGAGCTTCTAAAACTATCAAGCACCACTATCTTCGCATCTGGATGGTTATTTTGAAAGTAAAAAGCTAGGTTTGAACCTATAAATCCAGCCCCGCCAGTTATTAAAATCGTTTTATTTGTTAAATCATCTTCTATGTATCTCATTTACTCATCCATTCTCACATTATTTTAATAAAATCATACACTATCCTTCATTAACAAGTATTTAAGACTCAACGCACTATAATTGAGCCGAAAATTAATCTTTAAGGAAAAAAAATGAAAAAAATCGTAATCGCTACAGTAGCTTCTTTAGCATTAGCAACAGCATCTATGGCAGCAGTAAATGGCAAAGCATGTACATCTTGTCACGGTGCTGACTGGACTAAAGCAGCTCTAGGAAAGTCTAAAAATGTTGCTGAGATGACACATGCTGAAATTGCAACTTCTCTTAAGGGATATAAAGATGGCAGTTACGGTGGCCCAATGAAAGGTCTTATGAAAGGTCAAGTAGCTAAGTACTCTGATGAAGAATTAGATGCTTTTGCACAAACTATAGGTAAATAATTTATCTTCAAAACTGCTCATAAATGAGCAGTTTATTTAAACACTTCTTATTTAATTTTACCAACTTCTCTCTACTCAGGTCGATAATCTTTTTTCAAAGCTTTTTTCTTTTGCTCTTGTTTAAATGCATCATTTAGTTCATCTTCTCCATCGAACTTTGCTGCATTTAAAAACTTCTCTTCATCATCAAACTGCCCATTTTTTATAGCCCAAAGAAATGCAAAAAGTGCAACAGCTCCTAAAAAAATAGAGACACCTAACATCATAGCTATTACCCAGTTATTCATTTTCTACCTCTACTTTTGTTTAAACTTATATTTTATTCTCAGCGAATTACCAACTACTAAAAGCGAACTAAAAGACATCGATATTGCAGCTACAAGTGGGATAACATATCCCGCCATAGCAAGTGGTATAGTAATAGCATTATAGACTAAAGATATAAAAAGGTTTTGTTTGATTAGTCCAAAAGTGATTTTACTTATCTTAAATGCATCTTTAAGTGAAGTTAGAGAGTTATTCAATAAAACTACATCACCAATCTCCACAGCTATATCACTTCCACTTCCCATAACTATACCAATATCTGCTCTTGAGAGTGCCAATATATCATTAACTCCATCACCAACCATAACTACACTTCTGTTTTGCGCATGAAGAGACTCTATAAAGTTAGATTTATCCTCTGGAGTTTGTTCATAGTAAAGCTCAGTAATGCCAACCTTGCTTGCCACACTTCTAGCACTCTTTTCATTGTCTCCTGTAAGCATTACGACATTTATATCTCTTTTTTGCATCTCAAGTATAAGCTCTTTTGCACTCTCTTTTATCTTATCACTGAGCTCATATATGCAAACAATTTTGTTATCAATAGCATAGTAAAAAACTGTGTTATCGCTTACAAAGTCAATAGTTATATCGTGTTGCTTTAAGAGTTTTAAGTTTCCACCCAATATCTCTTTGTTTTTATATTTTGCTTTTATGCCACAAGCTGGAATTTGAGAAAATTCATCAAATAAGATCTCTTTTAACTTGTCGTCATTATTCTCTAAATATATACAAATCCCAGATGCAACAGGATGTTTTGATAGTTTTACAAGAGAGTACAACAACATTTTGTCAAACTCTTCAAACACATTTTCTTTTATAACCTCCGGTTTTCCGACTGTGATAGTTCCAGTTTTATCCAAGACTAAAGTATCAACCTTTGCCATAGTCTCAATTTGAGCCGCCTCTTTAAAGAGGATGCCTCTCTTTGCACCAAGGTTCAGCCCAACAAGAGTAGCAACTGGTGTAGCAAGAGCTAAAGCACAAGGACAGGCTATAACAATTACAGAGATAGCTATCATAAAAGAAGTCTCAAATCCGTTACCTATCATAAACCACACAAGAAATGTTAAAAAGCTAAATCCTAATATGACAGATGAAAAGTGTTCTGAGAGTCTATTTGCCATCTGCTGTATTTTTGGTTTTTTGTTTATTGCAGATTCAAGTAGAGTGACAAGATTTGAAAGAGTCGAGTGTTTAAAGTCCTTTGTAGCTCTAAAATAAACATCTGCATCTATACTTGTGGTCCCGCTAATAACGATATCGCCTGCTTTTTTATAAATCGGCTCACTCTCTCCCGTTAAGTTAGATTCATCAAAAGAACCTTGCCCTTTTACAATTTCGCCATCAAGTAAAACTCTCTCACCAGATGACACAACTACGATATTTCCAACTTTTACATTTTCTAACTTACAAGAAATGATAGTATCATCCAAAATAATTTTTATCTCACTAGGGATATGTTTACCAATGATATCAAGTGTGTCTGCCGCATTTTTTTTACTTAATACTTCTAAAAACTTTCCAATAAGTACAAAGGTTATAATCATACTAACAGAATCAAAGTATGCCTCTCCATATTCTGTCACAGTTATATAAATAGAATATATATATGTAAGTAATGCTCCAGTTGCGACCATTAAATCCATATTTACAACTCTATTTCTTAGACCATAATATGCACCTCTAAAAAAAACCCAACCACTATAAAAGAGTACAGGAGTAGCTAAAATCCACTCCGCTATATTTAAAATAGTTTTAATCTCTTGAGTAATTCCAGTAAAATATCCAGCATATTGAGCCACTGCTATCCACATAATATTCATAGATGCAAATATTGCCACTGCCATCTTCAAGTAGTATGATTTTCTTTCTTTGTTTGCATAAACCTCTTGTATTGATGAATCATAAGCAAAAGCATCATAACCAATAGAGCGAATCATCTCTATAATAGCAGAGAGCTTTACGACGTCATCTGCCCAAACTACAGTAGCTTTGTTGTTAGTAAAGTTAATATTTACTTCTATAACCCCATCCATCTTATGAAGAGCTTTTTCATTTAACCAAACACAAGCAGAGCAGTGAATACCTTGTATAATAAGTGCAATTTCACTAAATCCATCACTATTTGTCTTTACAAAAGCATCTCTAAAAGACTCACTATCAAAAGTTGAAGAATCTTCAAATTTCTCTATAGGAGGTGAGAGTTTTACATTTGCAGTTTTATCATAAAAACTGTCAAACCCTTCATCGCTAAGAAGTTTGAAAATACCTTGACAGCCATTACAACAAAAGTAGTGATCACTATCTTTTATCATAACAGCTTCATCAAACACAAGATGACAATGACTACAAGCTACTTTATTTGACAAGCTCAAACTTTCCTAAAGATTTGTTTTTTGCAATATTTTTAGATAACTCTATTAAACCATTCATGCAGATATATACGCCATTTTGAGGTTTTGCCCTAAGAAATCCTATGGCCATCCCAAGATTTAGAGTAGCTTCAATCTTGTTTATCTCAAACGGTTTCATAGATCCTGTAAGTATGATTTTTCTATCTTCAAATATCTCAGATAAAAATTCAGCTGTAATATCCATAGTATCTGTTCCATGGACTATTATAAAAGTATCATCAGTTGACTCCATAATGATACTAGCGATCATCTTTCTATCACCCATATCCATGTCAAGACTATCCTTGTATATGGCACCAGATAAATCATACTCAAATGTTGTACTTTTCAAAATTTTTTTTATAATTTCATTATTAAACAGAATCTCCAAATTCCCTGTTCTAGAATTGTATTTTTTGTTAAATGTTCCACCGCTATTGAGAATTAACATCGTAAATATCCTTAAATTTTGAAATAATTTTGTTTGCTTTTGATACTCTAATATTATTTGATTCATCAAAAAGATATCCACATTTCAAGCCAGCAGCAATTCCAGCTTCTATATCTCTCTCTTTATCACCAACAATAATTGATTCTGATAAGTTTATATTCAAATCCCTACTTGCATCTAGAATCATTCCAGGACTAGGTTTTCTACAACTGCACTTGCCAGATATTTTAGGATAGTGTGGACAATAATATACTTTTGATATAAGTATATCTTGCTTTAAGAACTCACCTTTCATCCAAGAAGTTAAAGTCTCAAAATCATCCTCTGAATAATAACCTCTTGCTATACCAGATTGATTAGTTACGACAACTATAATAAATCCTAGATCTTGGTAATATCTGCATAAGTCAAATATACCATCTATAAATTCAAAATCATCTATTTTGTAAAGATACTCTTTTTCAACATTTATAACACCATCACGATCTAGAAAAAGTGCCTTATTCATAAACTAATCTTCTATTCCTTCGCCAAATATTTCTTTTTCAATAATATCACAAAGAATATGTCCTATTAGTATATGAGACTCTTGTATTCTAGGGGTAGAGTTTGATGGGATAATAATAGCAAAATTAGCCAACTTTGCCATCTCTCCTCCATCACGCCCAACCAAAGCTACAGTTTTTATATTTTTCTCTTTTGCAACTTTAAAAGCATTGATAATATTTAAAGAATTTCCTGATGTAGATATTCCTATAAAAATATCTCCATCTTGACCCATACCTTCAAGTTGGCGAGAAAAGACTTTATCATATCCATAATCATTGCCAATAGCAGTTAAGTTTGAAGTGTCAGTAGTAAGTGAAAGTGAAGGAATAGATGGTCTGTCAAACCCATATCTACCAACAAGTTCAGCAGCAATATGTTGTGCATCCGCAGCACTACCACCATTACCAGCTAAAATCGTCTTATTTTTACCTCTATATAGTTCAACACAAAGCTTAGCTACCTGCTCTATCTTGCTTAGTAATTCATTATTTTCATAAATAGCTATCTTTGTTTCATAAGATTTTTTAATCTGATCTTTTATATATTCTTTCATATAATATCCTAAAATAATATTTGAAATAATACCATAATAAGCATAACAAAGTGATTTAGCAATTTTAATTTCAGAGTTATAATTAACTAGTTCCAATGCTCTGCGTTGGAATTCATATATATTTAAATTGATGTAAATAATCGCTATTGATATGCTAATAATAAATATTGAAATTGTCACGCTAGAGTTATAATTAACATATTAAGTTGATTATTAAATAGGCGAAGAATATTAAAATAGTTAATTTCTAAACGTTTAATTATTATTGTAAAAAAAGGGTGATTGTAGTAAAAAAGAAGAGTTGTTAAATTGATCAACTAGGCAGCGAC
>Ga0265293_10006441_pt1 | contig 18796 bp, 13 predicted proteins | sample Munlanlewell138R_FD_192505 | JGI IMG/M metagenome (GOLD analysis project Ga0265293, IMG submission 192505) | Leachate microbial communities from a municipal landfill in Southern Ontario, Canada - Leachate well 138R | ecosystem: Engineered > Solid waste > Landfill > Unclassified | place: Canada... | reverse complement strand
TGCGCGCCGCGCACGCCGTGCTGCGCGGCCATCCGGACATCAGTGCGCATCCGCCGATGCCGGCGCCGATGCCGCGCCGCGCCGGGCGTCTGCGTGGCCAGGTGTTGCTGGAAGCGACGCAGCGACCAGCCTTGCAGGCCGTACTGCGGGCCAGCTTTCCGCGCCTGTTCGAGCTGCCGGAAGCGCGCCGTGTGCGCTGGTCGCTGGATGTGGATCCGGTCGATCTTTACTGAAGCACCGACACCGGCCGCATGGCCGGAGGAAAGGCTTAGGCCGGCGCCAGTTCCAGCCACACCGGGGTGTGGTCGCTGGGACGTTCCCAGGTGCGCGGTTCACGATCAATGCCGGCGGCGCTGATACGCGGCTTCAGTGCCTGGCTGGCGAGTACCAGATCGATGCGCAAGCCGAGGTTGCGGCGGAATCCGGCGGCGCGGTAATCCCACCAGGAAAACTGTTCGGGTGGTTGCTCGAACAGGCGGTAGCTGTCGACCAGCCCCAGATCGAGCAGGCCTTGCAGCGCGGCGCGTTCGGCGGTCGAGGTCAGGATCGAATTCTCGTTCCAGATCGCCGGATCGTGCACATCGCGGTCGTCGGGTGCGATATTGAAGTCGCCCAGCACGATCAGTTCCGGATGGCGCGCATATTCGGCCGCGATCCAGTCGTGCGCGGCCGCCAGCCAGCGCAGCTTGTAGTCGTACTTTTCGCTGCCCACGGCCTGACCGTTGACTACGTACAGGTCGATGATGCGCAGCCCGCCGTAGCTGGCGGCCAGCACCCGGGCCTGCGGATCCTCGAAGCCGGGAATGCCGATCTGGATGTCTTCCGGCTCCGGCACGCTGGACATGCGCGAAACAATCGCCACGCCGTTGTAGGTCTTCTGGCCGGTGAACACGCTGTGGTAGCCGGCCTGCGCCAGCGCCTGCGCCGGGAACTTCGCATCCTCCAGCTTGGTTTCCTGCAGCGCCACGATGTCCGGCTGCGCCTGCGCCAGCCAGTCGAGCAGATGCGGCAGCCGCACATTGAGGGAGTTGACGTTCCAGCTGGCGATTTTCATGATTCTTGAACACCTGTTTTAGTCAATTGCTTGCAGTCTTTTTGTGCTTTCTGGCGACAGACATAGCTGCACAAGTTGTCGCCGCAGCTTTCCATTGTGCCCGCTTCGACCGGGGCCGGACTTGACCAGGTTTGTCTAGCTGATGAGGCGGATGCCGCTCTCGCTAGCATGCCGCTTGGCGACCATCCCCGGCTGCAGGCTGGTTCCGTTGTCGGGATACGTGCTCGCAGCTGGTACCGCCGAAGCATCACTGGTCACATCACAACTGACTAGTCTCAGCTCCTGAGAATGGCGGCTGGTAGCCTGATGCAGGTCAGGCGTGAGGCGTGAAAGCCTGCACATCTTTGTTATGGGGGCGAGGCCTGTCTGAGCGGCCTTGGCCGGCGCGATGTCTGGTGAAAGAGGAGAGTTCTTATGAAGATCGAAGATTTGCAAAACGCAGTTCACAGCGGGTCAGTCATCCGCTTGCTGGTAGACCTTTCACCCATGACGCCGGATGGCTTGGTGTATCCGCCGACGTACGCTGCCCTTGAGAGGAACGGTCCGCCGCACATTGACATGCGAAAGGCCTGGGTCGATGGGTCCCTGCGCGACATCGTGGTTCTCGACTCTGTCCAGAGTCAGGCCAATCGAATCGAGCATGCTTTGCTTGAGGCCAAACGTGCAGGACGACTGGCTTACCCCGATATCAGCATCTCATTCCCTGCCGAGAGCGGCGAACCAATCTACTCGGTGCTACAGCTGTCCCATCGCGTCTTCGATGTCAGTCTCGCTTGCGCAAAACATCAGGGTGCACCGTTTTTCGAGAGTGCGATAGGAAAGGCGATTCGACAGTCACGCCCTACCGACGCCACGACGCTGTTCCAGCAAGCGCCCGCCACGCTGTTGCTGGGTGCATGGGACAGTCACGGCGGCGGTGGGCCGCTTGTGGCCAAGCTGCCAAGACTGCTGACCAGCGAGATCATCGGTCTTGATGCCGTCAGCGTCAGTGTTTCGGCGATGAAGAGCGATCCGATGGATATCCGAAAAAGTGCCGCCGAGTTGATCGATGCGGCGCCGGAGAGCGGGAGAGTCTTTGAGATCAAGCCTGCCAACTCGAAGAGCAAGGGCAGGAAGCCCAGCGAGTTTGGTTTCGGCAGTGTGCCCTCTGTCGACAAGCCGAGAGCTGCGTCGATCAGCCTGGCGCGGCAGACAAGTCTTGTTTCCTGCTCGGGACTGCGCCAGCTGAGTTTCCCGGGTGGTGATTCGGAGAGCACCGCAGCGCAGCGAGACCAATCGGGCCGCGTGGCATTGGCGGCGCTTGGTCTCTATGGATTAATCGCCCAGAACGAAAGTGGGTATCGGCTGCGATCCCGCTGCGAACTTGTTCCACTGCGCGAAGCTCGTGTCGAACTCGTCGGCCGCACACTGGAGGAGGTTCGTGTATTCAGCTTGAGTGCCGATGAAGCCGCTCTGTTGCTGCAGGAAGCGCTCAAGGATGCAGAGCGTTACGGTCTGAAGTGGGGCCAGGATGTCCAGCTGGAAGCCGACGACCGGCTGATGACACTGGTTGCCCGGAGCCGGGCCGCCGCGCAGATTGTGGATGCGGACGATTGACTGGGGATGCCGCCATGCTTCAGTTGGATCTGGGATTCCCCCTCGGCCGATATTTCGCCGCCTCCCACGAAGACCCATCAAAGCCCGAGTGGCCTCCGCATCCATCGCGGGTGTTCTCGGCGCTCGTCGGTGCCGCCTATGCCAGCGGTGCCATGACAGAAGCTGCAAACCGGGAAGCCTTGCAGGCCATCGAGGCATTGCCGCCGCCACTGATCTGTTGCCCTGATGTTGATCTGTCTCCGTCGCCTGAGCGTTATGTCCCGGCCAACGATCTCAAGACATTCGTTGATCCGAGAAAGACCAGCCATCCGATCAGGCCTCACCATATCGGACGCCACTTCCCGGTGGCTCATCTACAAGGTAGCCCCGTTGTCAGCTTCCTCTGGCCGGCGGACCTGGGCAGCGAGATCGTGGAGCGGCTGGATCGGATTGCGTCGGCCGTCACTCACGTGGGCACCTCCCATTCCCAGGCAGTCGCACGCTTCAAGGTCGCGACCACTGATTTGCGGCCGGAATGGCGCCCCACCGGGCGCCAGGCCGAACTTTTCCTGCGTGTGACGTCGGCCGGACGGCTGGATGAACTGGATCGCCTTCATTCTTCAAAGGATGGACTGGTGCGTCGAACCCTACCCATGTTCGAGTACCTCCATGGCTATGAGCGTGCCCAGACGTTGCGGTCCGGCAGTATTGCGCCGAAGCATCGATGGTTTGCGTGGCGGATCCGCGAGGCTTCGTGGGGCATCGATACGCCGGAGACTTTCGCAAGGGCGCTGCGCAAGGCTGTGCTGTCGCTCGCCGGAGACGATGCGCCGGCCGTCTTGCATGGGCATGACACATCGACACCGCATGCGGCGTTTCTCCCGTTGGCTGATGTTGGGCATGCGAACGCGAGTGGACGCATCCTCGGCTGTGCGATCGCCCTTCCGATCACCGACGGGCCGGCTCAGCAGGAGATCGCACGGGTGCTTTCGCAACTTCAAGCGGTTCGTTTGCCGGATGGCCAGGTAGCCCGCTTCGAGTCGATCCAGGCTTCGGCCCGGACACCGATGGCGCTCCAGTATTCGACCTGGTGTGCAGATTCCAGCGGCTCGCATTGGTGGAGCACCGTGACCCCGGTGGTCTTGGACAGAACACCGAAGAGGCGGACACCGGAAGCATTGGAGGTGGCGGTGGCTCGCTCGCTTGAGTTCGCGGGATTTCCTGCGCCTGAGCGTGTGGAGATTTTGCATGCCAGTGATTTCCAGGGGGCACCGACAGCGCTCGATGTTCCCTCCAAATTCCCGCGTTACCACGCCCGGATCTGCTTCGCCGATGCACGGCGAGGGCCTGTCATTGCCGGACGCGGCCGGCACTTCGGAGTAGGCCTGTTCCGACCCACGCCGGGAGGTCGGACGTGATCGGATTTCGTGAGTTCCATGTTTGCCTGCATGGTCACCCGCCATTCCCTTGGCAGGAGCGGCTGGCTCGTGCGCTGGCGGAGGGCAGGACGCCCAACGTCACCGTGCCAACGGGCATGGGCAAGAGTGCAGCGCTGGATGCCGCGCTCTGGGCAGCCCTCTCCACGGGCTGGCGTAGGCTGGTTTTCGTCGTGGATCGCCGGCTGGTGGTCGATGAGGTTTACCAGCGAGCCTTGCGTATCCAACAGGTGTTGCAGTCGAGCCCGGGGTTGCGCGAATGCCTCGATACGCTCGGCGAACTTCAGGTGATTCGGCTCCGAGGCGGCGTCTTCGGGGACGATGACTGGGTGCTTTATCCGGATCGGCTCAGCATCGTGCTGTCCACAGTCGACCAGGTCGGGTCACGCCTCTTGAACCGTGGTTACGGCGTGAGTCCACGGCGATGGCCGATGCACGCGGGATTCCTTGGGTCGCGCAGTTTGGTGATTGTGGACGAGGCCCACCTGGCTTTGCCTTTCGTGCAGATGCTTGAGCGTATCCGTGAGCTGGGCGCCGACCTGCGTGTTCTCCCGATGTCTGCAACGCTGGGCGGGGCAGGGACAGGGGCAGACGAACTTGCACTCAACGACGAGGACTTCGCCAACCCCTTGGTTGAACGTCGATTCCGTGCCCGGAAACTGGCTCGTCTGATTGAGGTTGCGGAACGTGATTTCGAGAAGCAGGCAGTCCGCTCCGCACTTGAGCTTGGGGCAGGTCAGGCAGGGCGGGCAGTCGCTGTGGTCGTCAATCGAGTAGCCACCGCCCGTGCAATCCACAGTGAACTCAGCCGTCATGGCTTGGACACAGTGCTTGTCATTGGTCGATGCCGCCCGCTGGATCGTGACGCCGTGCTCGCCGATAAGCTGCCCTCGCTGCGCTCCGGACGTCAGCGAGACAAGGACACTTCCTCGCTGTGCGTGGTCGCCACCCAAACCATCGAAGTTGGGGCCGATTTTGATTTCGACGCGCTGGTGACCGAGTGCGCTTCACTATCCGCGTTGCGCCAGCGCTTCGGTCGCCTTGATCGACTCGGTGAGCTTGGCGACTGCGCGGCCCACATCCTGGTGCGGGGCGGTAAGAGCCTCGACCCGGTGTACGGCGAATCCGCAACGCAGGCGCTCGAGTGGCTTAGGACCGTGGGCGTTGATGGCGTGGTCGATCTTGGGCTGGCGGGTTTCGCGTCGGCCTCGGAGCGTGCCGAACCTCCCCGCGAAGCCGCGCCACACGCCCCCACGCTATTGCCTGCACACGTGGATCTTCTGGCGCAGAGCGGCCCGTATGCACCCGATCTGGATGTCGCCGTCTGGCTGCACGGGCCTCAACCCAAGCCCGTCGACATCAGTGTGGTTTGGCGTGCCGACCTGCCCGGGCTATCCAACTCGGAACCCTCGGAGCAAATCGCAAACGACTGGATCGCACGTGTGGCCGCCCAGCCACCGGGCCGGGCGGAATCCCTGGATATACCGTTGTCCACCTTCCGCGCTTGGCTCCGCGGTAGCTCGGATTCGGGTCTAAGTGATCTGGGTGGGGATGCGCTTGCGGGCAAGCAGCGATCAATCGATGCCGAGCCGTTCGTGCTGCGTTGGCGCGGCACTGAAGACAGTGAGCTTGTCCGGTCCTCCCAACTGCGCCCCGGAGATACCGTTGTCCTGCCGGCGACACTCGGAGGGTGCGATCAGTTCGGTTGGGCGCCGGACTCCACGCAATCGGTGCAAGACCACGCCGAGGCGGCTCGACTTCAGGCACTTGCCGGTGGGGCCAGGGGCGCTTTCACGCTGCGGCTTTGGGTGGGCCGCAGCGGGTTCGTGGACGGTGAAGAGAGAGAAGGTCTGGATCAGCTGATCCATGAGTTCTGTGAGGCGGCTGGGGCGCTTCGGCAGCCCGATGCCGATGACGAGGCATTGCAGCGCTTTGAAGTCGCAGAAGCCGAACTGCGCGATTTCCTGTGCCACAGCAAGCACCCTTGGGTGCTTGGCCTTGGCTCAGGCTTCACGCTCGAGCCTTACCCTGCGGGCGTCCTGGCCCGTGGTCGTGGCGTGCAGGAAGAGCGGGGAATCGTTGAGACGGGCGTTTCCGTACCGCTCGACGTGCACCATCAGGACGTTGGGCGCTGGGCGGAAAGGCTTGCCGAAGAGCAGACCCACCCCCGGTCTTTGGTGAACGCCGCGCTGGTCCACGATGAAGGCAAACGTGAGCCCCGTATGCAGGTGATGCTGCACGGGGATGCTTTGCGTGCTGTTGCCGAACCGCCGTTGGCGAAGTCGGCCCTTGCCTCCGCCCGCGACCGCCATGTCGCCTGGCGCCAGTCCGGCCTGCCGAGAGGGTTCCGACATGAACTGGCGAGCCTCACCTATATGCCTCAGGAGGACGCTCTGGTCAGGCATCTGGTGGGAACGCACCATGGCTATGGTCGGCCATGGTTCATTCCCTGCGCGGATCCTGCGGCTGCGGGGGCTCAGCTTGCTGCGTTGGGATCACCGTGGCTTGCGCAGTTCGCGGATATGCACATGCAGTTCGGTCTGTGGGGACTGGCAGAGCTCGAGTGGCGCCTTCGTGCTGCGGATGCGCGTGCATCAATGGAAGAAGCCGCAGGAGAAAGGTCATGAGCGCGCTTCGTCTGCACGGGCTGGCGATCGCCAGCCCCATCGGTTTCATGGCGGCGCTGGGCTTGATGAGGGTGCTGAGCGAGGACTGCGGCCTGAATCCGCGGCTGGGCTGGAAACAGGGCAGTGTGGAACTCTCCGGAATTGACGCCGATGCCTTGCAACGCGCCCTGCTTGAGCATATGCAGGGCCGCAGTGAAGCGCCCGAGTTCAACTTCACCGTCGGTGCCGGAAGTTCCAGTCAACCGGTCGCGCATTTGCGTGAGATTCGCCCTGAGGAGTATCGGGCGGCGGTGCAGGGGATGCGTGATGATGCGCGTGCACTGGGCTTCATGGCCGGCTTCGGCACGGATGCGGTCGTCAACGAGAAGGGCTTCATCGCCCGTACGGCTTTCGATTTTTCCTCTGCCAATCAGAAGCTGGCGCATGAATTCCGACGCTTGGCGCTCAGGCTCGACCCCCGCCATAAACCGCCGCGAGGAAAGCCCACCTCCGAGTCTTTGCTGCATGCGGCCCTGCACGGTGGTCCCTATGCTGAACAGCACAGCTTCGGCTGGGATCCGGCAACCCTGATGACTCACGCACACCAGCCCCAAGCTCCCACGCATGCCCCGACACCGGGTCAACCATGGCTGGTCTGGCTGGCCGTGGAATCCCTGCCCTGGCATCCCGTGCTGCCTATCGATGCGCAACGGGCACAGACGCTGGGCTGGCAGCGCTCCCAGACTTACTGCTGGCCCGAATGGTCCAGCCCGCTGAGCGCGGCTGAACTCCGTCTGCTGCGCAGTCGGCCTGTGGGCACGCTTGGTGACCTCAGCGGTGTGACTGCGGTCTGGCAGTCGGCGCGCACCAGCGTGGGAAAGTTCGGATTCTTTGCGCCTGCCGCGCGAACCTGAAGCGATGGGGCGGAAGCGGGAGGGTTCGCGCAGGTGGGAAATTCTGGAAATTCATGCTTTTGCGTTGAGCAAGTGCCGCGTCACGCATCGCATCAGCGTTGGCTTCGAGAGGTTCGTGCCGATGCGGCAAAATTGTCTAGTAAATCCTTCCTCTGTGTGGGTGGAGGAGCTATCCGGTCGTAAGGCCGGACTTCGTTGAAGGTGGGAAAAGCAGTCCAACGGCTCGCTCGCCCCGGGGAGCTATCCGGTCGTAAGGCCGGACTTCGTTGAAGGATATTCGCGTCGTGCCTCGGGACCACGTTGCTTGGGAGCTATCCGGTCGTAAGGCCGGACTTCGTTGAAGGGGCGTCGATGGCGGCGATGCCCCAGTGGCCGTGCAGGAGCTATCCGGTCGTAAGGCCGGACTTCGTTGAAGGGCCGCGAAAGGGAGGGGATGCACCATGGCCATCAAGGAGCTATCCGGTCGTAAGGCCGGACTTCGTTGAAGGGACCAGGCCACATGGACCAGCGTCTGGAGCGACGGAACTATCCGGTCGTAAGACCGGACTTCGTTGAAGGTGGGTGCGGCCGTGCCGCGCGCGTCGCGCCCCCAGGGAACTATCCGGTCATAAGGTCGGACTTCGTTGAAGGTACATCCCGTACTACCGCGTAGCCGAGGAAGCTGGGGAACTACCCGGTCGCGAGACTGAGGGTTTTCATGTGGCCTCCGGCGGCAGTTCGGCGAGCCAGTCGCGCGGGCGCAGGTAGTCGGCCAAGCGGGCTTCGGGGCTGCCGGGTTCCGGCGTGTAGCTGTATTCAAAACGCACCTGCGGCGGCAGGCTCATCAGGATGGATTCGGTGCGGCCGCCCGATTGCAGGCCGAACAAGGTGCCGCGATCCCAGACCAGGTTGAATTCGACATAGCGCCCGCGCCGATAGAGCTGGAACTGGCGTTCGCGCTCGCCGTAAGGCGTGTCGCGGCGGCGTTCGACCAGCGGCAGGTAGGCCGGCAGGAAGGCTTCGCCGACGGCGCGGGTATAGGCGAAGCAGCGCTCGAATCCCCAGGCGTTGAGGTCGTCGAAGAACAGTCCGCCGATACCGCGCGCTTCGTCGCGATGCTTCAGAAAAAAGTAACGGTCACACCATGCTTTGTGCTCGGGATAGACCGTCTGGCCGAACGGGGCGCAGGCCGCGCGCGCGACCTCATGCCAATGGCGGATGTCTTCGTCGAAAGGATAGAACGGGGTCAGGTCGAAGCCGCCGCCGAACCACCAGACCGGCGCGGCGTTCGCCGGGCGGGCCTGGAAGTAACGCACGTTCATGTGCGTGGTCGGCAGGTAGGGGTTGTGCGGGTGGATCACCAGCGAGACGCCGAACGCGCTCCACGGTGCACCGGCCAGTTCCGGGCGGTGGGCGCTGGCCGAGGGCGGCAGTGCGGCGCCATGCACTTCGGAGAAATTGACGCCGGCCTGTTCGAATACCCGGCCCTGTTTCAACACGCGCGAGCGGCCACCGCCGCCGCCTTCGCGCTCCCACGCGTCCTCGATGAAGCCGGCGCCGCCATCGGCCCGGGCCAGTGCGTCGCAGATGTCGTCCTGCAGCCGGCGCAGCCAGGCGGCGACGGCGTTTTGATCGGGCAGATTGCTCATGCGTCCTGCTGCTTTTCCTGCTGCCGCAGCATGCCTTGCAGCCCGCCCTGCAGCGCGTAGGCGTCAAAGCCCAGCCGGGTCAGGATGAAGGCGGCGGCCGAGCTGCGCTCGCCGGTATTGCAGTAGACGATGAGCTTGCGGTTGCGGTCGAAGCGGTCGACCGCGTCCTCGCGCAGCCGGTACAGCGGCAGGTTGATCGCCTCGCGGATCGCGCGCTGTTCGAATTCGGCCGGCAGCCGCACGTCGATGACGACTGCGCCGGTGCGCGCCAGCAGCGAAGCCTGGGCCGGGTTGAGCCATTCCACCACCGGCGGCTTCAGCACATCCTCGAAGGTGCGCCGCGCCAGCCGCATCAGGCGGCCATCCTGCATCATCCGCACCGTGGCGTTGCGGGTGGTGTTGGACAGCAGCGCGTCCTCGCCGAAGCAGTCGCCCCGCACCAGGTAGGCGACGATGGATTCAGCATCGTCCAGGTGCTTGAGCACCGAGGCGGTGCCTTCCTTGATGACATAGAAGTAATCGGCCGCATCGCCTTCGCGCACGATCGCCTCGCCGGCGCGCACGCTGATTTCCTCGAAACCCTGGAACATGCGCTCGATGTTGCCGGTCGGCAGTTTGTGGAAGGCGCGGCTCTGCAGCAGACGGAATACCCAGCGGTTGGCATCGGCGCCGCTGTCGCCAGCGGTGGCGTTGCGCGCGAGCTGGTCCCAGGCGATAACCTTTTCCAGATAGCGCCGGTCCAGGCGCGCGACCCGGGCCTGTGCGGAGGTCACCGTGGCGGTGAAGCGGCGCGGCTGCGAGTCGCCGATCGGGTAGCGACCCTGCAGCGCGCCGGCGGACAGTTCGCGCACCTTGCCGTCCGGGTAGTCCGCGCGGATCGTGCCGGCCAGCAGGTAGAGGGTGTCGTCGTCCATGTCGCCGCTGCGGAACAACACTTCACTGCGGCTGTAGTCGGAAAAGGCCGCTTCGGTGGCCAGTTGTTCGCGGGTTTCCGGACGCAGCGAGTCCAGCGGGTACAGGTGCGACAGTGAATCGGTGGTCGCGGTGCTCATGGTGGCGATATTCCCCCGTGCAAGTGCGTCAAAGTGTAGCCAGCCTGCGGGGTTCGCACCACTTGGAGGCGGTGGCGCGGGTTCATCGGCGGGGTGGTGGTGGCGCGGCGGCGGGCATGAAAAAGGCGGCCCCGGGAGGCCGCCTTCTGGGTGTTTGATCCGCCGTGGCCGGCGTTGTGTCATTCCAGATCGAGGAACGAACGCAGCTGTTCCGAACGCGACGGGTGGCGCAGCTTGCGCAGCGCCTTGGCTTCGATCTGGCGGATGCGCTCGCGGGTGACATCGAACTGCTTGCCGACTTCTTCCAGTGTGTGGTCGGTGTTCATGTCGATGCCGAAGCGCATGCGCAGCACCTTGGCTTCGCGCGGGGTCAGCCCGGCGAGCACGTCGCGCACCGATTCGGACAGGCCGGTGACGGTGGCCTGGTCGATCGGCGATTCGACGTTGATGTCTTCGATGAAATCGCCCAGATGGGAGTCCTCGTCGTCGCCGATCGGGGTTTCCATCGAGATCGGTTCCTTGGCGATCTTCATCACCTTGCGAACCTTGTCTTCAGGCATTTCCATTTCCTTGGCCAGCTCCTCCGGCGTGGCCTCGCGGCCGTACTGCTGGAGCATCTGGCGGGAAATACGGTTCAGTTTGTTTATGGTTTCGATCATGTGCACCGGGATGCGGATGGTGCGCGCCTGGTCGGCGATCGAGCGGGTGATGGCCTGGCGGATCCACCACGTCGCATAGGTCGAGAACTTGTAGCCGCGGCGGTATTCGAACTTGTCGACCGCCTTCATCAGGCCGATGTTGCCTTCCTGGATCAGGTCGAGGAATTGCAGGCCGCGGTTGGTGTACTTCTTCGCGATCGAGATCACCAGGCGCAGGTTGGCCTCGACCATTTCCTTCTTGGCCTTGCGCGCCTTGGCTTCGCCATAGGCCATTGCACGGTTGATGTCCTTGATGTCGGGCAGCGACAGGAACAGCGCGGCCTCGATCGCGGTCAGCTTTTCCTGCTCGCTGATGATCTCGTCGCGGTGTTCGCGCAGGCCGGACGACCACTTCTGCTTGCGCCGGATCATGTCGTCGACCCAGGCGGTATTGGTTTCATTGCCCGGGAAGGCGCGCAGCAGGTCGCGGCGCGGCATCTTGGCCTGGCGGATGCACAGGTCCATGATGATGCGCTCGTGATCGCGGATGGCGTTGACCACCTCGCGCAGCTTGCGCACCAGGCCGTCGATCTGGATCGCGGGCAGCTTCAGGCCGAGGAACTCGGTGGCCATTTCCTCGCGCAACGCGATGACCTTGGGATCGGCCGGGCCGGCCTTGTCGTAGGCGCGGCGGAATTTTTCGTAACCCACCTTCAGCGCTTCCATGCGGCGCGCGACCTCGGCCGGATCCGGGCCGGTGGCGGTGGTGGTTTCTTCCTCTTCCTCTTCCTCGTCTTCCTCGTCCACGTCCTCGCTGGCGTCGTCGTCGTCGCTCTTGCCTTCGACCTTGGCGGGCGCCGCCGGCGGCGGTGCGGGAGGAGGCGTCGGCTCGGGCTCTTCCTCGTCGGCGAAGCCCTGCACCACTTCGGACAGGCGCTTCTTGCCCTCGACGTGCTGGTCGTACTCTTCCAGCAGCAGCTGGATCGACCACGGGAAGCTGGCCAGCGCCGCCTGGACCTGGCCCAGGCCTTCCTCTATGCGCTTGGCGATGGCGATCTCGCCCTCGCGGGTCAGCAGTTCGACCGTGCCCATTTCGCGCATGTACATGCGCACAGGATCGGTGGTGCGGCCGGCCTCGGAATCCAGCGCGCTCAACGCGGCAACGGCTTCCTCGGTGGCGGTCTCATCGACGTTGGAGCCGGCCGGCGCGCCGTCGGACAGCAGCAGGGTCTCGGCATCGGGCGCGACCTCATGGACTTCGATGCCCATGTCATTGATCATGCCGATGATGTCTTCGATCTGGTCCGGATCGACGATGTCATCGGGCAGGTGGTCGTTGACCTCGGCGTAGGTCAGGTAACCTTGCTCACGACCCTTGGTAATGAGCTTCTTGATCTCCGACTGCGGATCTGGGTTCTCGATCGACATGTGCTGCCTGACTGGAAGGTGCCAAGGGTAAAGAACGCGCCAGTATAGCGTTTTGGGCCGTTCTTCACCATGACAGGGCTGAATGGGCGGAAAATCCGTACGGACATCCGGAGGGGGCGCGGCGGCCGGCAAAGACCGGCGGCAATGCGGCGCCCGGGTGGGAAATGGTGCGCTGCCGGGTGGAATTCAACTGTCCAGCCAGAACGTGACCGGACCATCATTCACCAGACTGACCATCATATGCGCCCCGAATTCCCCGGTTTCAACCGTCGGGTGATGGCGGCGGCAGGTTTCCACCAGTTGCTGGAAGCAGTGCAGGCCGTGTTCCGGGCTGGCGGCGGTGGTGAAGCTGGGCCGCATGCCCTTGGCGGTATCGGCGGCCAGGGTGAACTGGCTGACCAGCAGCAGGCCGCCGCCGGTATCGGTCAGCGAACGGTTCATGCGGCCGGTTTCGTCCGGAAACACGCGGTAGCCCAGCAGCCGTTCGCGCATGCGTTCGATGCGGGAAGGGTTGTCCTGCGGCTGTACCGCGACCAGCGCCAGCAGGCCCGGGCCGATGCGGCCGACAAGGCGTTCCTCCACATGCACGCTGGCCTGGCTGACGCGCTGGATCAGGGCGATCATGGTCCGTCGATTTCCAACAAAGCCGCCATACTAGCGGCCCTTTTCGTTGAAGGTGCAGCCATGCCCTTGCAAGTGGCGGCGGCAGGCAGGCGCGCCGCGGTGCTTTTGCCATGAGTGGTTCGGTGATCAAGGCCCGCGTGGTCTGGGCCCTGGTGTGGCTGGCCGGTGGCTTGCCGATGCGCTGGCAGCGCGGGCTGGGCGGTGCGCTGGGGCGTCTGGTCGGGCTGCTCGGGCTGCGCGAGGCGCGCGTGGCACGGCGCAATCTGGAGCTGTGTTTCCCGCAGATGGAATTGGCACAGCGGCAGGCGCTGTGGCGCCAAAATCTGGTGGAAACCGGCCGCACGCTCACCGAAACCCTGCGCCTGTGGACGCGTCCTTCGACCCGCCATCTGGGGCTGGTGCGGGAAGTGGTCGGCGGTGAACTGCTGGATGCGGCGCTGGCCAGCGGCAACGGTACGCTGATCGCGGCTCCGCATCTGGGCAACTGGGAACTGCTGAACCAGTGGCTGGCCTCGCGCTCGCCGCTGGCCATCGTCTATCGGCCGCCGCGTGCCGACTGGGCCGATGCCCTGATCCGGCGCGCGCGTGGGCAGCCGGGTGTCACCCAGGTGCGGGCCGAAGCGTCCGGGGTCCGGACCTTGTTCCGGATCCTGAAGGAGGGCGGCATGGTGGGCATCCTGCCCGATCAGCAACCCAAGCGTGGCGATGGCGAATTCGCGCCGTTTTTCGGCATTCCGGCGCTGACGATGACCCTGCTGCCGCGTCTGGCGCAGCGCACCGGTGCCACGGTGCTGATGGCCTTCGCCGAACGCCTGCCGGATGCCGATGGCTTCCGCATCCGCATCCTGCCGGCAAGCGCGGCACTTTCGGATGCGGATCCGGCCATCGCCACCGCCGCACTCAATGCGGCGGTCGAAAGCTGCATCGCGCTGGTGCCGGCGCAGTACCAGTGGAGCTACAAGCGCTTCACGATCCGTCCGGAAAACGCGGAGCCGATCCGATATGACTGAATCCACACCTGCCGCCACGCCTGGTGCGAACGGACAATTCGAACACCTGGATCCCCGCGCACGCTGGGGCTTCCGGCTGCGCGCGCTGATCGGCTTCGAACTGCTCGGTGTGTTCGCCCTGATGCTGCTGGTGCCGCTGGCGGTGAAGCTGGAACTGCCGGGCGTACTGTTCCGTTGGCTGATCCCGCTGGTGCTGCTGCTGATGCCGCTGCCGGCCTGGTTCTATGCCGGCGCGCGCTGGCGCCGGATGCGTTATGCGCTGGGGCCACTGGGACTGCGCATCCAGCGCGGGGTCTGGTGGCGCAGCGATACGCTGGTGCCGCGCTCGCGGGTGCAGCACATCGATCTGCATCGAGGCCCGCTGGACCGGCGTCTGGGGCTGGCCGGACTGCGGGTCTATACCGCAGGCAGCGAACTGGGAAAACTCACCCTCAACGGTCTGCCGCACGAACGTGCCACCGCGCTGCGCGATGCGCTGATCCGGGTCGATGACGATGTCCTCTGACACCCCGCGCATACCGCATGAGGAAACGCCTGCCGGGGTGATCGGCGCAGCAAGTGATACCGATGCTGTGGTGGATGCCGATCAGGCACGGCTGGGCGCCGGCCACGAACGCCGCCTGCATCCGCTGTCGTGGTTGTTCGTGCTGCTGTTGCAGATCAAGGGTTTCGCGCTGCCGCTGATCGCGCTGCTGGTGTTCGGGCGCAACGAGGACAGCTGGCAATGGTGGGGTCTGGTCGCGGTGGCGGTGATGACGCTGGCGGCGGTGGCGCAGTATTTCACCTATCGCTTCCGCATCGATGCCGATGAGCTGGTGATCCGCTCCGGCCTGTTCCAGCGCAATGTGCGGCATGTGCCGCTGGCGCGCATCCAGTCGGTCGCGCTGCACCGCAACCTGTTGCACCAGATCGTCGGCGTGGCCGAAGTGCGGCTGGAATCGGCGGTCGGCGGGGACGAGCCCGAAGCCCAGATGCGGGTGTTGTCGCTGGCCGATGCGGCGGCACTGGAGCGGCTGGTCGAACACCATCGCGGTGCGGTCCGAGCCGGAGTTTCTCCAGTTGGTTCCGCCGTTGAAAACGATGCGGATGCAACGCCCGCTGCACAGCAAGAATCAGCCGCACCGGCGACCCGGGTGTTGCTGCGGCTGCCGCTGATCGAGCTTCTCAAGCTGGGTCTGGCGTCCAATCGCGGCACCGTGCTGCTGGCCGCCGGCGCCGGCGCGCTGATGCAGTTTGGCGGGGATGCGCTGTGGGAAAAATTCGGCGAATGGCCGCGCCACGGCGTGGAGTGGCTGCTTGCGCTCGGCATGTCGGTGGCGATCTGGGCCGCGCTGGTGCTGGTCCTGTTGCTGCTGGCGGTCATTGCTGGGCGCGTGCTGGGGCTGGTGATGACGCTGCTGGCCAACTTCGGTTTCACGCTGGAACAGGCCGGCCCGCGCGTGTCGGTCGAACGCGGCCTGCTGACCCGCGTTCGTGCCAGTGCGCCGCTGCGCCGCATCCAGCACTGGACTCTGCGCCAGGGCGTGGTGCTGCGGTTGTTCGGGCGCAGCTCGCTGCGTGTGGAAACCGCCGCGCTGCGCGTCGGAAACGAGCAGCAGACCGTGTCGGAACTGGTGCCGATCGCGGCCCCGGACACGCTTGAAGCACTGCTGCGTCACTGGCTGCCGCACTGGCCGGGGCGCTTCGAATTCCGCCCGCTGCATCCGCGCGCGTGGCGCCGGTTGTGTCTGGTGCCGTGCGTATTGACGCTGCTCGCCTGCGCGGTGCTGCTGTATCTGATTGGTTTGATGGCGCTGCTGTTGCTGGCGCTGATCCCGTTCTGGATCTGGCTGGCGCGGTGTCAGGCCCGTGCGGCAGGTTATGCGGTGGAAGGGGATTTTCTGGTCTGGCGTAGCGGCTGGCTCGACCGGCGGATGTCCTTCACCCGGATCAAAAAACTCCAGGGCCTGCGACTGGTGCAATCTCCCTTCGACCGCCGCCACGGCATGGCCAGCCTGCGCGCCGACACCGCCGGCGCACACCCGATGGGCCACCGCCTGCACCTGATCCACCTGCCGGAAAACGAAGCCCGCGCCCTTTACCGCCGCCTCGCCACGCATCTGGCCAGAACCCCGTGGCAGTGGTAGTGGCCCGCACGCAGTGCCCGTGCCTTACGCGCACCATAACCCGCACGCCAGACCAGACCACGTAGCCCGGGCAAGGCGCAGCCGCACCCGGGGTTGGCCTGCCCGATAACGCTGCCCCGGGTGCGGCTGCGCCTTGCCCGGGCCACTCACCTGCGGACAGGTCGGGAGCTTTGAGTTTCACGGCAAAACCGGCACGCGCCGGCCACTCGGCCGCTACTCCCGCCAGAACGACGGCGCCAGCAGCACCAGCACCGGGAACACTTCCAGCCGGCCCAGGATCATCGCGAACGAGCAGATCCACACCGCCGCCGGCGGCATCGTGCCGAAGTGCACGCTGACTTCGCCCAGGCCGGGGCCGAGGTTGTTGATCGAGGCGGCGGCGGCGGCGAACGCGGTGACCAGGTCGATGCCGGTGGCGGTCAGCGCCAGCATCACGCCCATGAAACACAGCAGGTACAGCGTGCAGAACGCGCCGACCGACAGCACGATGCGCTCGGACACGCGCCGTCCCCCCATCTTCACGATGAACTGGCCCTTCGGGTGCACCAGCTGTTTGACCTCGCGCGCGCCCTGGCGCACCGCCATCACCACGCGCGCCACCTTCATGCCGCCCGAGGTCGAGCCAGAGGAGCCGCCGATGAAGGCCAGCATGATCAGCAGCAAGGGCGCAAACCCCGGCCACAGGCTGAAATCACCCAGCGTGAAACCGGTCGTGGTCAGGTTCGACACCGCCTGGAACGCGGCGCGGCGCAAGGCACCAGCCAGACCGGAGATTTCGCCGCCCAGCCACAGCGCCAGCGCAATCGCAGCGGTGGCGGCCAATGCCAGCAGGGTGAAGAAACGCAGTTCGGTGTCCTTCTGGTACGGCGCCATCGTGGCGCGGTTCCACGCCACGTAATGCAGGCCGAAATTGATCCCGCCCACCAGCATGAAGACGATAGCGACCACTTCGATCATCGGGTTGTTCCAGTAGTCGAAGCTGGCGTCGTGCGTGGAAAATCCGGCCGTGGCCACGGTTGAAAGCGCGTGGCAGACCGCATCGAACAGGTTCATGCCGGCGGCCCAGTAGGCCAGCGCGCACAGCACGTTGAGGCCCAGATACACCAGCCACAGCGCCTTGGCGGTGCCGGCGATGCGCGGCGTCAGCTTAGTGTCCTTGCCCGGCCCGGTGGCCTCGGCGCGGAACAGCTGCATGCCGCCGACCTTGAGCATCGGCAGGATCGCCACCGCCAGCAGCACGATGCCCATGCCGCCGTAGAAGTTCAGCGATTGCCGGTACAGCAGCATGCTGCGCGGCAGGTGGTCGAGGCCATCGATGGTGGTGGCCCCGGTCGTGGTCAGTCCGGAAACGGCCTCGAACATGGCCTGGGTCAGCGCCAGGCGCGGTTCGGCCAGCATGAACGGGATCGAGGCCACGGCCGCGGCCAGCAGCCACGCGAAAGTGGTGATGAAGAAACCGTCGCGCAGTCGCAGTTCGTAGCGCAGCCGTCGTACCGGCCACCACAGCGCCAGCCCGAGCAGGGCGGCGCAGGCGAAGGTTTCGGCGAACGCGACCACGGTGTCCTCGCGCAGCGCGATGGCCAGCGTCAGCGGCGGCACGAAGAACAGCGAGGAAAGCCCGAGCAGTGCGCCCAGCACTTTCTGGATCACGAGGAAGCGGCGCGGCAGCATCGTCGGGTTCCGGTGCTCAGAGCCAGGTGGCGCCGGCGCGGAACGCGGCTTCCACTTTGGCCAGATCGTGCTTGTCGAGCAGGAACACGATCAGGTGGTCGTTGGGCTCCACGATCACATCGTGGTGTGCGATCAGCAGCTTCTCGCCGCGCACCACACCGACCACATTGGCAGATTCTGGCAGGTCCAGCTCATCCAGCCCGCGTCCGATCACGCGCGAGGTGCGCGCATCGCCGACCGCCACTGCTTCGATCGCTTCGGCCATGCCGCGCCGCAGGCTGTGCACCCGCACCATGGTGCCGGCGCGGATGTGGGTCAGCAGCGCGCCAAGCGTGACCTGCTGCGGACTGATCGCGATGTCGATGCTGCTGTCGCCCTCCACCAGTTCGGCATAGGCCGGGCGGTTGATCAGTGCGATCACGCGCGGGCAGCCCATGCGCTTGGCCAGCATCGCGGACAGGATGTTGGCTTCATCGTCATTGGTGAGCGCGCAATAGACATCGGTCTGGTCGATGTTTTCCTCGCGCAGCAGGTCCTCGTCGGTGCAGTCGCCGACCAGCACGATCGAGTTCTGCACGTCTTCGGCGATGGTTTTGGCGCGCTCGCGCGAGCGCTCCAGCAGCTTGACGTTGAACTGCTGGTCCAGCGCCTTGGCCAACGCCACGCCGATGTTGCCGCCGCCCGCAATCATGACGCGGCGGACCGGCTTTCCACCCGGGCGCAGGGTGTCCATGACCGCGCGCGTGTGGCGCCGGTCGGCCAGGAAGAACACCTCGTCGTCCTCTTCGATCCGGGTGGTGGCTTCGGGAAAGATCGGGCGGCCATGGCGGTAGATCGCTGCCACGCGCGCATCGACGCCGGCCGGCAGGATGTCGCGCAGCTGCATGATCGTCTGGCCCAGCATCTTCGCGCCGTGCTGCACCCGCACCGCCACCAGCTGCACCTGGCCGGTTGCGAAATCCAGTACCTGCAGCGCGCCCGGATGTTCGACCAGACGCTGCACATGGCGGCACACCAGCGCTTCCGGGCTGATC
>Ga0265293_10006440_pt1 | contig 18798 bp, 12 predicted proteins | sample Munlanlewell138R_FD_192505 | JGI IMG/M metagenome (GOLD analysis project Ga0265293, IMG submission 192505) | Leachate microbial communities from a municipal landfill in Southern Ontario, Canada - Leachate well 138R | ecosystem: Engineered > Solid waste > Landfill > Unclassified | place: Canada... | reverse complement strand
TACTCAATTCCAGTATTCAGGATATCTGCGGAATCAAATACTTGGGTACAATTGCTCAAAAGCCGTCTCAATGACAGCCTCTCGATCAACACTTTTTTCTAAGTCTAGTCAAAAGTGAAACAGTAACCAAATCTTCGACAAGAATATATTTAAAGACTGATATTTCCATCATAGAAATATCCGCCTTCTAGTCAATGATACAGCAACCGTTAATCACTCAAATTGTTTATTCTTTTTATCTCCTCGTATCTCCACACTCTAGGTTAACAACCACTGAAACATTGAAATACTTTTTCAGCACTTTTTTCTTGAAATTATGTTCATCTTCAATGAATACGAAATGGGTATGAAACTGCTTGAATCTCAGGATTTCTATATAGTTTTCTTTTGTATCAACGCAATGCACTCCACATGTGCGGTTTGGGGGAACATGTCGAAGGCTTGCAGGTTTGCAATTGAGTAACCAGCTTCACTCAGGTGTTTCAGGTCGCGCGCGAGGGTGCTGGGGTTGCAGGAAATGTAAATGATTTGGCTGGGCTGCAGATCGATCAGAGCCTGGCGGGCCTGTGGGTTCAACCCGATACGGGTTGGGTCGAGCACAACCAGGTCGATTGGCCTGATTTGTTCTATGATTGCAGGCAGGATGACTTCGACTGCGCCTTCGTAGAGGCTGATATTTTCAAATTCGTCTAAATTGCTGACAAAGTCAAAGCAGGCCGAGGGAGAGCTTTCAATCGCGGTAAGTTGACCGGCATGAGGGGCGAGAAAGCGGGTGAAGAGCCCAACACCGCTATAGAGTTCAAGGATCTGTAGGTCTCTTTGGCCATCGATCAGCGAGGTGACATGCCGAATCATTTCTTCAGCCACTGGCAAGTTCACTTGAAAAAACGATTCCGGGGAGACTAAAAATTCTTTCCCCATAACCTTGTAAACCAGCGCGTCATTGCCGCTGAGATTGAGGCTTTTTCCATCGGGACTGATATAGGCTGACGAAACCGGCAGCTCAATGTTCAACTCCGGTGCCACATCGCTTTCACCCTCGAATACAAGCATGATCTCACCATCACTATCAATGCGCATAGCAATGCGAGATATGCCTGAGTAAGGGTCAAGCTCAACCTGACTCAAAATCAAATTGAGTTCATCCGGGATGAGGAAACACTTGTCAATGGGAAGGATCTGGTCACTGCTTACCTGATTAAATCCGAGCTTTCCATCGGCATCCGGGCTGAACTGGACCTGGTTGCGATAGGAGTAAGGACAAGGGCTTGGCGTGATTTTAAATTCCGGAATATCAGAAAACCCTCCGATGCGTTCCAACTGGTCTTTGACTAACTCCTTTTTTAGGGTCACTTGTTTCGTGTAGCCGAGGTGTTGGTACTGGCAACCACCACAAATTGTGAAATAGGGACAGGGGGCTTCGATGCGATCGGGTGAGGTCTCGAGCAAGTTAACGACACGTCCCCGGGCAAAACGACTCTTGGATTCAGTGATTTCAATTTCAGCCACTTCTCCTGGCAAAACAAATGGCACAAAAACCGCTCGTCCATCAGCCAATCGTCCCAGGCAATCCCCACCCATTACCAATTTTTCAAAATTTACCACTTGTGTTTCTTTATCCATGTCAATCTCCATGATGATTTTACCTTAGGCTGGCTAACCCGCATCAACTGATTGTCGGTTTGACGAAAGACTGTGAAGCTATAAAAGCATAATTTGACCCACATCTGGCTGTAAGACATGATTTTGACCACTGTGTCCTCATAATAATTCATTAGATTCTATGAGCTCTTTATTATTTAATTGCACCATTAAATGATAGAGCATTTTCTTACCATGTAAGAGGGTGGTTGTGTCGGATTGTGAAATTAATGACATAAGCTGGCATTTACCACTGTAAGGATTTTGGATTTCGGTTACAATTCAGAGGTGAGATTCTAGGAAATGGAAGCTCAAGTTTAACACGGATTATTTAAGGAGACGAAAGTCCTCTATTACAAAACAGGAGAAGATATATGAAACGTCAATTGGTTATGACTGATGCTAACGAAGCAACCGCCCACGTGGCATACAGGTTAAATGAAGTAATCGCCATCTACCCGATCACGCCCTCATCCGGTATGGGTGAATACGCCGATCAATGGGCTGCAGAAGGCGTGCCTAACATTTGGGGAACTATCCCGACCGTGATCGAGATGCAGTCTGAAGGTGGAGCCGCAGGCGCGGTCCACGGCGCTCTGCAAGGTGGCTCACTCTCGACAACTTTTACCGCCTCTCAGGGTCTCTTACTGATGATTCCCAATATGTACAAAATCGCAGGCGAACTCAGCCCGGCAGTTTTCCATGTTTCCGCGCGCTCAATCGCAGCTCAGGCGCTGTCGATTTTCGGCGACCATTCGGATGTCATGGCAGTACGCCAGACTGGTTGGGGTTTGCTTGCCAGCAACTCCCCACAGGAAGCGCAGGATACCGCCGCAATAGCGACCGCTGCCACCCTGCGTTCTCGCATTCCATTTGTGCACTTTTTCGACGGCTTCCGCACCTCCCACGAAATTAACAAAATCGAACGTCTGACCGATGACGACTTGCGTGCAATGATCAATGACGATATGGTTCGCGCCCATAAAGCCCGCGCTCTTTCGCCAGAAAATCCTTTCATTCGAGGCACCGCTCAGAACCCCGACACTTTTTTCCAGGGTCGTGAAACCGTTAATCGCTACTATCCCGAAGCTATCCGCATCGTCCAGGAAGAAATGGACCGCTTTGCTGACCTGACAGGTCGCCAGTACAACCTGGTTGAATACTACGGCGCTCAGGATGCGGACCGTGTGGTGGTTATTATGGGCTCCGGAGCTGAAACCGCTTCGGAGGTGGCAAAATATCTAAATAAACGCGGCGAAAGGATCGGCGTTGTCATCGTTCGTCTTTACAGACCTTTCCCAATCCAGGCCTTCCTGGATGTTATTCCGAAAACAGTAACCAGAGTTGCCGTCCTCGATCGCACCAAAGAGCCCGGCTCCATCGGCGAGCCGTTATACCAGGACGTTATCAATGCTCTTAATATCGGCATCAATAACGGCAGTGTTGGCTGTGCCACAATGCCTCTGGTCACCGGTGGTCGCTATGGCCTGTCTTCCAAAGATTTCACTCCCGCTATGGTTAAGGGCGTTTTCGACGAACTGGCAAAAGTCAATCCCAAAGAGCACTTCACAATTGGTATCGTTGACGATGTTACCAATCTGAGCCTCGATTACGATCCCAGCTTTGAGATCTTGCCTGACAATGTCATTCAGGCTATGTTCTATGGTCTTGGTTCCGATGGTACTGTTGGAGCCAACAAAAACTCGATCAAAATCATTGGTGAAGAAACCCCTAACTACGCCCAGGGTTACTTCGAGTATGACTCGAAAAAATCTGGTGGCGTTACTGTTTCTCACCTGCGCTTTGGTCCCGACCCCATCCGGGCCCCCTATTTCATTTCGGATAACGAAGCCAGTTTCCTGGCTTGCCACCAGGTAAGCTTCATCGACCGCTTTGATCTGCTCAAGTATTCTCGTCCAGGTTCTGTATTCTTGCTGAACACTTTTGCAACTCCAGAAGAAGTTTGGGATACCCTCCCGGTAGAGATGCAGACAGACATGATTGCCAAGCGGATCCGGTTTTATATCATCGACGCTTACAAAGTCGCAGAAGCGGCTGGAATGGGAAACCGCATCAACACGATTATGCAGACCTGTTTCTTCGCCATCAGCGGCGTCTTGCCAGCTGATGAGGCTATCGCGGCAATTAAGACATCGATCCAAGAAACCTACGGCAGCAAGGGCGAGAAAGTTGTTCAAAAGAACTTCGAAGCAGTCGATCAGGCTGTAGCAAATATGCATAAGGTTGAATACCCGAAGGTAGTCACCGGCATGCACAACCGCCGCCTGCCTGTCCCAGCGGAAGCTCCTATTTTTGTGAGGGAAGTTTTGGGCGAAATGATCGCCCGTAAGGGAGACAGACTCCCCGTCAGTAAATTCCCTGATGACGGCACTTATCCTTCTGGAACAACCCAGTGGGAAAAACGCAATATCGCTCTCGAAATACCCATATGGGAACCTGACCTTTGTATACAATGTGGACGCTGTTCTTTTGTTTGCCCTCACGCTGCCATTCGCACCAAGATCTACTCGACTGAGCTGCTCGAAGATGCTCCTGAAACCTTCAAGAGCAAGCCATCCAGTCATCGCGATTGGAAAGAAGGCTACTCATGGACTGTCCAGGTAGCCCCGGAAGATTGCGTCGGCTGTGGGCTCTGTGTAGAAAACTGCCCAGGCAGAGATAAAAAGAACCCTGGACGACATGCCATCAACATGGGCGCCCAGCCTCCGGTTCACGAATCTGAAGTCAAGAACTGGGAATACTTCCTGGATCTGCCGTTGATCCCTCGTGAAGAAATTAAGCCTACCAACATCAAGAATTCTCAACTATTTGAACCTCTGTTTGAGTTCTCGGGTGCTTGTGGTGGTTGCGGTGAGACCCCCTACGTCAAACTTGCCACACAACTCTTTGGTGATCGTATGATCGTCGCTAACGCGACCGGTTGCTCCTCTATTTATGGCGGCAACCAACCCACCACACCTTGGACTGTCAATCAAAAGGGTCAGGGACCTGCTTGGTCTAACTCTCTTTTCGAAGATAACGCAGAGTTCGGGTTGGGCATGCGCCTCTCAGTGGACAAAAATACTACCATCGCGCTCGAATTGGTTGCTAAGAACGCCGATTTGATCGGAAGAGAAATGGCAGAAGCCTTATTCAATGCTGATCAAAGTGATGAAGTTGGCATTAATGAACAACGCAAGCGTGTTAAACTGCTAAAGGAATTCCTCAAAGATAAGACAGAGGATGAACTCGTGCAGCTGAACACCGTCGCTGACTACCTGGTCAAGAAGAGTGTCTGGATCATGGGTGGTGATGGATGGGCTTACGACATTGGTTTCGGTGGCTTGGATCACGTGCTCGCCTCCGGACATAACGTCAATGTCCTTGTTTTGGACACTGAAGTTTATTCCAATACCGGTGGTCAGAGCTCCAAGGCAACCCCGCTAGGTGCTGTTGCCAAGTTTGCTGCCAATGGTAAAGAACGCCCCAAGAAAGATCTGGGCATGATAGCCATGACCTACGGCAATATCTATGTCGCCCGTGTTGCTATGGGCGCCAGCGACTCACAGACATTGAGAGCCTTCAACGAAGCCGATTCTTATGACGGACCGTCTTTGATCATTGCTTACTCGCACTGCATCAGCCACGGTTTTGATATGAAGAAAGGCCTCGTCCAGCAGAAACTGGCAGTCAATTCCGGTGCCTGGGTGCTCTATCGCTTTGATCCTCGTCTGATGATGGAAGGTAAGAACCCGCTCCAGCTTGATTCCAGGGCTCCTTCAATCGATGTGGCTGAATACGCTTACAACGAAAATCGCTACCGCATGCTGCTCAACCAGGATGAGGAACGCGCTGAAGAACTGATGAAGAAGGCTGAAGTCGATGCTGATCGGCGCTGGTCGCTGTATTCTCAGATGGCCGGACTCGATTATTCCAGCTATAAGGTTGACCTGAATGAGGATGTGCCTGTGGGTGATAGTTTAGTAACTGCGGAATCTTCAGAAGGATGGGCCGGCCCCAAGGGTACCACCCCTAAGGCGGAACCGTTCCCCGAAAGCTCAAATAAGGAACCCACCAGCGATCCGTCTATGACTCCTGCTGACCCACCTGAGCAAAATAAGGCTGCTCAGAAAGCAGATGAAGAATTGAAGAGCACAAAGCATATTAGATCGAGCTCGAAGCTCTAATCCTTAACTTGGTACTGATGGAGGTCCTGATGGACCTCCATTTTTATTTTGGAAGGCAGCAGCCTTGACGCAATTCGGAAAAAACGAAGAGCTACTGCTTGCCGACCTTTGACTTATAGCGTAAAAATCAAAGCCAACTAAGGTAAAATTGGTTCACACACCTATATGGCAGAAATCTAGTTAAGGGTACACCCATGAGGTTGGTCAGAAGCAAACCATGACAGCAGTAGAAGACATCAAACAACGCATTGACCTGGTTGATACCGTCAGTCAGACGGTTAAGCTGAAGCGAACCGGCAAGAACTATATCGGTTTTTGCCCCTTTCACAGTAACACGCGCACACCCTCATTCGTGGTTTTTCCCGATACTCAAACCTGGCGCTGTTTTGGGCAATGTAACGAAGGCGGCGACCTGCTCAGCTTCGTAATGAAGCGCGATAACCTGGATTTTCATGAAGTCCTACAACGATTGGCCGAAAAGGCCGGTATCACCCTCAAACCGCAGACTCAAGCTGACAAAAAACACGACCAGGAGCGCCAAACCCTGATTGATATCATGGAAGCGGCCGCTGCTTTTTACCGACAGCAGATGCTGGAGACTCCGTCTGGAAAAAAAGCTCTCGACTACCTCTATAAGCGCGGCTTGAGCGATGAGACTATTAAAATCTGGGGATTGGGTTATGCGCCGGATAGCTGGAACCTCCTGCTCGATCATCTGCTTGCAAAAGGCTATACCCGCGAGTTGATTCTGCAGGCTGGGATGCTCTCTCAAGGGGATGATGGCCGCGTTTATGACCGTTTTCGTGACCGTCTGATGTTCCCCATCCGTGAGATTTATGGCAAGATGGCTGGATTTGGCGGCAGGGTGTTAAACCCGGATGATGTGCCAAAGTACCTCAACTCTCCGGCAACTGATGTTTTTGACAAGGGTCGTTTGCTCTACGGTCTCGACCAGGCTCGTGCGACCATGAGAGCTGAATCGCAAGCGGTGATTGTTGAAGGCTATATGGATGTAATTGGGTTGCATCAGGCAGGGTTCACCAATGCTGTTTCACCCATGGGCACCGCCCTTACGGATTCCCAGTTCCAACTGATTAAGAGGATGACATCCAATATCATTCTGGCGCTCGATCCGGATGCCGCCGGGCAAAACGCCACGCTAAAAGGACTCGAAACTGCCCGTAAGGCTATGGATACGGATGAACAGCTCAAGTTTGATTCACACGGCTTATTGAAAATCGAACGATTCCTGAAAGCTGATATTCGCGTGACAACCTTGCCTGACGGCAAAGATCCGGATGAAGTTGTGTTGGATGACCCGGAAGCCTGGCGAAAGATTATCGCAGAGGCGAAACCAGTAGTAAACCACGTGATGGACAGCCTGGCAGAGGGGCAAGACCTGAGCGATGCCAAAGTGAAAAGATCGATCGCGGAGAAGGTTTTGCCACTAATTGAGGATGTCGGCAGTACAGTGGAGCGTGAAGCCTATCGCCAACGCCTTGCGGCATTGCTGCGTCTGGACACGCGCAGTCTGCAGTTGAACACAGTCATGGTTTCCCACGATCGCAGGAAGCGCAACAGGAATCGCGAAGAAGCTGAAGGCGCCAAAATTCGGCATCCGATTTCTCTGGTAGCGAAGAACCGTCCTCTCGAGGAATTTACCCTCAGATACTTGGTCATTGAGCCAAGATCCCTTTATCTGATCAACCGCGTTTTAGCCCAATTTGAACTTGAAGAGCTAAACACTAATGATTTTCACGAGGGCGATATTAAACACCTTTTCGGGTTAGTGCTGCAGAGCCTTTCCCAGGACGAAGACGAATACGAGGCATCCGACTATGTGGAGATGCATTTAGGTGATGACTTTGAACTGCCCGAGATTCCCGCGATAGAAGCACAATCGATCTCAGACCCACAATCAAAACTCTTCAAAGACCGACTTCGCAGCATTTTGCGCCTGCGACAGAACCATATTGAAGACCGATTGAGAGAAATTAGCTACCTGCAAAACGAAGCCGAAGAAAAAACTTACTCTACCGAGGAAGCCAACATACTCTACCTCGATCTAATCGAAACCCGTCGGAAGATCGACCAGGCTCTGCTTAGCCCGGAATCAGGAGGCTCAGGTAAAGTACGGAATATCCCCGGTGTGTACCAGGCAGATAGGAGTCATAATGGTTCCAGTCAAAACAGAGACCGGAAAGGATCCTGAATTGGAAGACAAAGCTGCCAATGATGAACGCCAAAAAGCAGTTGAGAGCGCTGAGTTTACCGACGACCCAATCCAACTCTACCTGAAAGATATCACGAATACCCGTCTGCTGGATGCCAGAGACGAGTTTCATCTCTCGATCATGATCCAGGCGCACGAACAACTTTCACTCTACCAAAATGACGAAGGCGATTTGGATGTTGGGAGCGTTTTCAAAGATATGTGTTCCACCTGGGAGCAGGTCAAACGAGACGCTCATCGCCTGCAACATCCCTTACCCGACTTAAGGGAGGTTATGTCGGAGGCTTCGCTAATGTCGGATGACAGACAGTGGCTGCCCGAGTCTTACACGCGCAATTATCTCGATAGCCCTCGCTGGGGTAGCGACAAGCATTGGGAAACCCTGGCAAATGATTTGCTTCGGTTTTACATGGATGTCTATATCCTGCCAAGCGAGTGGGTACATGCACTGACAGAACGCATAACAGGAGATGATCCCTGCCTGCAGGATACCATGCTGGAAACACTGCCTTCCAAAGCTCAACTTAAACAAAGTGTGCAACAAGTGATTGAAAATGCGGAATGGGCTACTCAACAGTTTGTGGAATTCAATTTGCGCCTGGTTGTAAGCATCGCCAAACATTATCGTAACCGTGGGATCGGGATGATGGACCTGATTCAGGAAGGAAATTTAGGTCTCTTAAAGGCGATCAACAAGTTCGATCCCTCCAAGGGATTTCGCTTCAGCACCTATGCTACCTGGTGGATCAGACAGTCGATCAGCCGATACATTCTCGAGAATGCCCGTACCATCCGCATCCCTGTGCATATTGTCGATCAGATCAGCAAACTGGTCAGGATCCAGCACAAGCTGGTGCAAACCTTAGGACGCGACCCAACCTTCGCCGAAATGGCAATCAGCTCCGGGTTTTTATCTGAAGAAGACGTCGAGGCGATTCTGGAGATCGGCGGCAGCCGTGAACTGGCAGACCCTGGCTTACTGCACCGCTGGGATGAAGCCACGCAAAAAATAGAATCAGTGCTGAAATCTGCCGAAGAGCCGGTCTCCTTAGAGAGCCCGGTTGGTGATTCTGAGGACGGAATCCTTGCGGATTACATCCCCGATCAGGATACTGAAGAACCGATCGAAGAGGTTCTGCGAGACGTACTGAAAGAAGTTGTGAAAGAATCGTTGGATTCGTTGAGCGACAGGCAGCGAGAAGTTTTAGAGCTGCGCTTTGGGTTGGCAGACGGCGTCTATCACTCGCTTGAGGAGATCAGTCATCAGTTCGGTCTCACGCGCGAGCGCATCCGCCAGATTGAGGCTAATGCCTTGCGCCGCTTGCGGGATCCCTCCCGCAGCAAGCTTTTGCGCGATTTTGTGGATGACGATTAAACCCGCTCAACTGTTCGGGCTCAGCTTATGATTGGAGAATACGGAAAACAGTAAAAATAAATGATGCATGAGCTCACCTTTTTTTCCGATGCACAACCATTCCTTGATAGAGTTTTGCCTGATCTTGCTGTACAAGAGAGCCGTAATAATTTGATCCTGGGTTTAGCGTTGCGATTGAAAGCCGACCCTCATGCCTATGGTGGGCAGGATCCGTTGATGGTTATTGGTACGGATCAAAATGAAAAAATCAGCGTGGCGGCGATCATGACGCCACCTTTTCCGATGATCGTTCAAAGCGATCCTGTCTGTCTGGAGGGTCTTGGATCGCTCGCCGATGCCTTGTTTGAAAAGGGCTGGAAACTGCCGGGTGTAAACGGTGTGGCTGAGGCCAGTGACGCTTTCGCCGGAATTTGGCAGGCGAAAACCGGTCAGACGGTCAGGTTATCCATGCGCCAACGGGCTTATGAGCTCCGTAAAGTTGAAGCAATTGATTATCCAGGCGGAATAATGCGCGTAGCTGAAGAGAAAGATGCCGGGAAGGCAGCTGATCTTCTCAATGCTATGATGGATGAAATTGGGTTGCTGCCAGGAAGAAAAATCATAGCTGAAACCGCGCTTATAAATATCGGGCTGAGGCAAACGTTTTTCTGGGAAGATGGTGGAGAAATCGTCAGCATCACGATTGCGAACCGCCCCCAGATTAAAGCTATTTGCATCAGCGGGGTTTACACGCCGCCAACTTTCCGCCGACAGGGCTATGCCCGTGCTCTTGTCGCCGAGGTTTCCAAGGAAATGTTCTCCAGAGGGTTTACGATCACCAACCTGTTTACTGATCTCGCCAACCCCACCAGCAACAAAATTTATCAGGAAGTTGGTTATAAACCAGTCTGTGACTACCATCAATATACATTTTAAAGTTCTTTTGAAGCTATTCTGATGACGAAAACACAGGTTGACTGACTGTTGATGCTTCCGCAGACGATGGGGATTTGCTTTGAGATAATTTCGGATGATAAGAAAAAGGTTGGCAAACTGCCAGCCTTTTTGGATTGAAAATGTAAAAATTAAGTTTACTCTTCGTGTCTGAGTTCCTTTTGACGAGCTTCCATGACCTCTTGGGCAAGGTGAGTGGGAACCAGGTCGTAATGGTCAAATTCCATCGAGAATGTTCCGCGACCACCTGTCATCGAGCGAAGGTTGGTAGTGTAGTGCATCATCTCAGCCAAAGGCACTTCAGCGTTGATAGTTGATCTACCCCGATCAGATTCCATTCCCTGAACACGGGCACGGCGTGAGTTTAGGTCGCCCATGATGTCGCCCATGTTAGCCTCTGGCACCTGTACCGAAACCTTCATGATGGGTTCATACAGCACTGGTTTAGCTTCTTTGAAAGCCAGTTTGAAGGCTTCGCGACCGGCTATTTCGAAGGCTATTGGTTTGGAGTCAACCGGATGCTCCTTGCCATCAAAGACAGAGACACCAACATTGTGAACCGGATATCCCGCGACTACGCCGTCCTTCATCACGCTGCGGACGCCTTTTTCAATTGGGGCCATGTAGTTATTGGAAATAGCACCGCCAAAAACATCATTACTGAAAGAGAATTGCTCATCCTGGATGGGGAAAACTTTCAGGTGAACTTCACCAAATTGTCCCGACCCGCCAGTTTGTTTCTTATGGCGATACATAGCGCTGGCTTCCCTGCTGATATGCTCTTCATAAGGTACCTTGGGTTCGTGCAAATCCAGGTATAGCTGGAATTTCTGCTCAGCGCGCTTGACCGCCACATCGATGTGTTGGTCGCCCATTCCAAAGATCAGAGTCTGGCGGGTTGCGGCTTCCATGTGCCACGAGAAAGTCATATCTTCTTCCGCCAGTCGAGTGAGCGTCTGGCTCATCTTGGATGCGTCCGACTGGGTTCTGGGGCTTATGGCGACGCGATAGAGCGGGCTGGGATAGGTGGGCATGGGCAAAACCAGGTTTTGTTCTTTGGTCGTGAGTGTATCGCCAGTAGTAGTTACGTTTAATTTAGCAACTGCGCCAATGTCACCGCTGTGAATAACGTCAACTGATTCCATATCCTTTCCATTAGGAACCTGGACGCCAGCCAGACGTTCTTCTTCACCTTTGGTGACGTTCCATACACGTGTATCGGAGTTCATGGTTCCGGAATAAACCCGGAAATAGGTCTGTCGACCAACGAAGGGGTCAGCGGTAGTCTTCCAGACATAGGCTGCCAGGGGACCAGAATCTTCAAATTTAAGTTCCACATCACCCTTGGGAGATTTTGCAATCACTGCGGGAAGTTCTGTGGGTGCGGGGGCCAGAGCAAGCAGGGCTTCCATCAGAGGACCAACACCAATCATGCGGCCGCCAGCAGCCACCAAAACAGGAATGATGTCACTTTCCTGAATGGATTTGTGCAGTCCTTCCACGATTTCTGCGGGAGTCAGATCACCATTCTCGAAATATTTTTCCAGAAGGCTGTCTTTACCTTCGGCGGCAGCCTCCACCAGAACCATGCGAGCATCATCGACCTGGGACTGCATGTCAGCAGGTATCTCAGTTGCTGTTTTGCCATCGTCCTTGTAAGCCTTCATTGTGACCAGATCGATCACGCCCTGAAAATCAGATTTCTCACCCCAAGGCAGTTGCATCGGGATCAAACGCCCATCTACACCGCCTTGTATTGAATTGAATGCCTTTTCGAAATTGGCGTTGTCACGATCCATTTTATTGATGACCACGATCTTGGGCATCTTAAACTCATCAGCCAACTCGAAAGCTGTTTCAGTGCCGACTTCGAGACCGGCGACAGAATCTACCAGGATCAACGCGCAGTCTGCCACACGCATGGCGGAAACGACTTCGCCTACAAAATCGGTGTAACCAGGGGTGTCGAGGAAATTGAATTTGATATCCTTGTAAATAACTGGCAGAACAGAGGTGAAAAGAGAAATATTGCGACGCTTTTCTTCATCGTCGTAGTCAGAGACGGTCGTGCCTTCTTCAACACTACCGACACGGGTGGTGGCTCCAGTAAAATTTAGTAAATTCTCCACGAGAAGCGTCTTGCCGGAATTGCTGTGCGAAGCAAGGACGATGTTGCGAATGTTAGCGGTTGAGAATTCTTTCATTTTTTTTAGACCTTCCTGTTGTCTGGCATGGAACCCCACGCGTTATTTAACCTATACGGCGTTTTAACGCCGACTTATTATTATATCAAAAAAGCTGTCGCTGTGAGGATTTTAGATAATCCCGAACAATTGACGAACCTGATCGATGTGGTCCCGGCGGAGCCAGAGCAGCCGACGCACCAGCTTACGGGCAGACCAGCTCTCTTGGGCAAAATCCACGACGCGCGAGTCTCCGGCCAGGTCCGACAGGGCCTCGATGACCGCCTCGAAGCTCTGGTTAATTGCAGAAATTGGGTCGGTGTCCCGCGGAATCTGAGAGGTCTCAACCCCAAAGTTTTGCAGATAACGGACTTCCGCATTGGCCAATTGCCGCAAGATCCCCATAATGCTCCACCGCTGTCCCGTTTCAACTCGGTTGAGTTGTTCTTCGCCTACAAATTCGATGCCAGCCAGCAATTCATCCTGCTGCCAGCCGATAACCTGTAGCGCCTGGCTGACCTCTGCTTCACTTAATGGGCGCTGGTCATCTTTAAAGAAGGCATTAACCTCATACTCCATCCCCTGACAGTTAGTTTGTGAGACAACAAAAGTCTCATCAACGTGGAAATCCATAGAATCCAATTCAAACCAGGGGTCATCAGTGTGCAGCCTGACCCAATAATCAAATTCCAACAGTTTTCGGGGCAAAGTAAGCAGTGTTTCAGCTTCGTCTGTGCCATAGGCAACACAACCAGGGAAATCCAATGCCCAGGCTGTAAAATTATTGCCGGGATACTTTTCCATTCCAACGCGAATCAACATAAGATTTATCCGAAAAACAGGGGGAGGTGGCCCAGGGAGAGGATGTCCCGCCATTCAGCCCGGTCACCTTCGGTAAGGATGCCCACCTCTCTGGCGGTGATCGCACCGGCTTTGTCGATAATCAGGTGCATTCCCTGCAAGGTCGAGCCCGTGCTGATAACGTCGTCCAGCAGGATGACCCGTTTGCCTGTTATCAAATCGATATCTTTCTCATCCAGGAAGAGATATTGTGGTTTACCAGTAGTGATAGATAAGGTTTCGGTCGAAATTGCTTCACCCATGTAAGGCTTGTATTCCTTGCGAAGTACAATGTATGGTTTACCGCTCAGTTTTGACAGCATGTGGGCAAGTGGGATCGATTTGGTTTCCGGCGTGAGGATGACGTCGTACTGTGTATCTTTCAGCAATCGGTTCAATTCTGCCGCGCAAGCATCCACCAGTTCGACATCACCCAGGATGTTCAAAATAGCGATGCTCAAACCGGGTTTGATTTCAAAAAGGCGCAGGTCTCGCTCAACGCCAGCAATCGTGATGGCGTAGGTTTCTCGTTTTTCCATTCAGCCTCCAAAGTGTTTTTATGCTGCTTTGATTTTATCGCAGTTCGAGCCGGATGTGACGGTTGAACTTTAAATCTTGGAAGTCAGGTCTGTAAACTCAAACTCTACGGATCTGATGGTCGCAACTTATACTTGTTCTGGTGGGAGTGGATCAAAATATGAACTTTGCCTTATACGCACTAATGCTGCGGACGCCGACCGCAGCATTAGGGTATTAAGGAGGAGAAGAAGAAGAGAAGTCGCCCTTACAGCTTTATATTACAATAGAAGCGTAATCAATACTTGACGATTAACCTACGATTACCCTACGATTTGTTAAGGAGTATGATATTTTGGAAACGTATAAAGACATAACCACAGCCATTGGAACGATACGGGCTTATTTTAGTTCGGTTGGGTTGACCAATATATTTCTTTTAAATGAAGATGAGACAACCCCAGGTGATAACCAATTATCTTCCAGTATTTTGAAAGAAACTAAATCTCAGTTGGAAAGATACTTAACCGGCGACCTGAAAAAATTCGATCTTCCTCTGGATTGGTCAGGCTTGACACCTTTTCGCCAGAAAGCACTCAAAGAAACCGCCCAAATCCCTTGGGGAGAGCTCATCACTTATGGCGAATTGGCTATGCGAGCCGGCAGCTACCGCGGAGCACGCGCGGCAGGTGGGGCACTGGCGCATAACCCCTTCCTGATCGTGGTTCCGTGTCACCGTGTAATCGGTTCGGATGGCGCGCTGCACGGCTTTTCTGCGCAGGGCGGTCTGAAGCTGAAACAAAGACTGCTTGAACTGGAAGGTCATCAAATTATTAATAACAGGGTAGTTCAATAGAAGGAAATGAATCATGGAAACAGAAAATAACGACTTTAAATCAGGTTTTATCGCAATCGTGGGCAAGCCCAATGCTGGGAAAAGCACTTTACTGAATCGGATTATGGGGCAACCCATCGCGGGGGTATCCTTCAAACCACAAACTACCCGACGCAGGCAATTGGGCATTCTCTCCACCGATGAATACCAAATGATCTTCACAGACACACCAGGCCTGAATGATGCCAAAGACAAATTGAGCCAGTTTATTAATAACGAGGTCAGGTTCGCTCTCCAAGATGCTGACGTCCTTCTCTATATCGCGGATATTAGCAAATCCCCGGATGAGCTGGACAAGCAGCTTGCCTCACTGATCAAGGAAAAAAGAACGACTCAAAAAGTTTTCCTGGTATTTAATAAGAGCGACCTGATCGGGCAATCCCAGTCTTCTCAAAACAAGCAAGCATTTCAGGCGTTATTTCCTGAAGACCCTTCGATTGAAATATCTGCCCAAACAGGTAAAGGTGTGGCTAAACTGATCGAGAATGTGCAGCTCTCGCTGCCTGCTGGACCGGCATATTACCCCACCGACCAAATCACAGAAGATTTTGAGCGTGAAATTGCGGCGGAATTCATACGGGCAGCTGCCATGGCCAATCTCGATGATGAATTGCCCTACAGCATCGCCACCCAAGTGGATGAGTATAAAGAACGTGAAGACGATCTGCTTTACATCCATGGCATGATTTTCGTTGAGCGGGAAGCCCAAAAAGGGATATTGGTTGGTAAAAAAGGCACGATGATCCGCAAAATCAGCACAGACGCTCGAGAGGCGATTGAGGAAATGACTGGCAAACGAGTCTTCCTGGATTTGCAGGTGAAGACTCAGAAAGATTGGAAGAACGACCCGGCCTTCCTCCGCAGGATTGGTCTGGCAGGGGCCGGCACCAATGTCTGATTGGCTCCAACCCGCAGTGCTTGCCCTGATTGGTCTGGCAACCTTTGCAAATTGGATCGCGATTTGGAAGGGAAAACTGACGACTTATTACGCCACAAAACCGTTGGTGATGCTTGGCTTGATCACCTACTTCCTGCTTCAAGGCTCCATAACCACATTTCGGCTGCCTTTTCTACTTGGGTTGATCTTTTCATTGATTGGGGATATCTTTCTGATCTCGCAAAGGACCCGTTGGTTCGTTGCGGGTATGGCGGCTTTTTCGGCGGCACAGGTGTTTTACATATGGGGCTTCAATGCCAGTTTGCCGCCAAGACCTGTGCGTCTTATCGGGATAGTGGCATTAGTGGCAGGGATGCTGATCTTGCATTTAACCGTCAATCGATTAGGGCAACAACCCAGGGTCAATAAGGCAATCCTGCCCTTTTTCAAAGGATATGGCACCTTGATTTTGGGCATGGCCATCAGCGCGGTGCTTTGCCTGGCGCGCCCGGCCTGGCCAGACCTGGCAGCAGTGATGGCAGGAACAGGCGGAATCCTGTTTCTGATTTCCGATGTGATGATCGGGTTGGACAAGCTTGACCGTCGCTTGCCAAAATACAAATTCTGGATCATTTTCAGCTATCATCTGGCGCAATTCTTGATTGTCGCAGCAGTGCTGCGCGTGGCGGCCTGATTTCCTCAAGTAGTTTTGCCGGAATAATTGACTAAAATTATTGAGAAGTGTATACTAATACATTGTGAATATAACCCCTTGGGAGCAACTAATGGAAAACCCTGACAAATCAAATAATAATGACCAACCTATTACCAACAAACAAAAATTTGAAGGTAAGGTTCTGAAGACCACACTACAAGGCGCAATAGTAGATATCGGTTCAGAATTACCTGCTTTTTTGCATGTCTCCCAGGTGGTAGATCCGGATAATGCGGAAAATGTCATCACGAACCTTGACGATGTGATCAAGCCCGGTCAGGTCATTACTGTATGGGTAAAACGTATTCTAAAAGATCACTACGAATTAACCATGCGTGAACCTCTGGCTCACGAATGGCGCGAACTTGCGCCCGGGATGACTGTTAAGGGCAACGTCGTTCGCCTTGAATCTTTTGGCGCGTTTATCGAGATTGGTGCCGAAAGGCCCGGGCTTGTGCACGTTAGCGAGCTGTCTCACAATTTCGTGCGTGTTCCTTCCGAAGTTATCAAAGTTGGCGATGAAGTGGAAGTGCAAATTTTAGAAGTTAACCGCCGCAAGAAACAAATTAAGCTCAGCATGAAAGCACTCCAGGATAGCCCCGAAGAAATCATTGCTGAATATGCTCCAAGCAAACGCAAAGGCAAAGGAAAGCAGGAAGTGGCTGTAGAGCAAGAAGAAGATGCTATCCCTGACCCCACTTTCATGGAAATTGCCATGCGTAAAGCGATGGATCGCGCAGAAAAACGCCGTCCTGAAATTGCCAGCCGTATTAAGAAACAGAAAAATGTCGAATCTGAGACTGACGATATCTTTGAGCGCACGCTTACCAATAAGTTGGGCAACGTAGGCGACGAGGATGAGTAAGCTGAGATCAAATCTCAACAATACCTGATCAATTTCCGGGGAGGACTGGAGTCAACAGCCCTCCCCTTTTATTTAACCGAGACTTTGAGGTGACATGGCAACCAAGTACATATTCTTTACAGGTGGAGTTCTCTCTTCTGTAGGCAAAGGAGTCACTGCTGCGTCAGTTGGCCGGCTGCTCAAGGCCCGGGGTTTTACCGTCACTGTACAAAAGTTGGATCCCTATCTCAATGTCGACCCAGGTACCATGAGCCCCTACCAGCACGGCGAGGTGTTTGTACTGGATGACGGCTCCGAAGCAGATCTTGACCTTGGCCATTATGAGCGTTTTTGTGATCTGCGCCTGCAACGCACAAGCACGGTCACAGCCGGCCAGATCTACGAAGAAGTGATCGAAAGAGAACGCCGGGGAGACTACCTGGGCGGAACGATCCAGGTGATTCCTCACATTACCAACGAGATAAAACGTCGGATCAACCTTTTAGGGTGTAAAAGCGAGGCTGATATCGCCCTGATCGAGGTCGGTGGAACGGTTGGTGACATTGAAGGTCAGCCATTTCTGGAAGCAATCCGGGAAATGCGCAACGAACTTGGCGAAAAAAACACCGCCTTTGTGCATATCACCTGGCTGCCTTACCTGAAGGCTACTTCTGAAACCAAAACCAAACCCACTCAACACTCGGTTCGTGAGTTGCGTTCCATAGGTATTCTGGCGAATGTAATCATCACCCGGAGTGATTATCCGATTGAAAAAGAGCTGACCGTAAAGATAGCCAAACTCTGCGATGTTAAACCTGAAGCGGTCATCCCCCTGGTTACAGTGGATATGCTCTACGAAATTCCCCTGAACCTTGAAGACTCTGGCATAGCCGATATTCTTCTGGATGCATTGGGGCTTGAAGCCAGGCATGAACCCGAATTGAGTGGTTGGCGCTGGATGGTGGAAGAGCTTTCCAAAGATAAACCAACCATCAAAATTGGCCTGGTGGGAAAATATATCGATTTGCATGATGCCTATTTGAGTGTGCGTGAGGCACTCAAGCATGCCGCGCTCTACTACGGTGTGGATGTCGAGATCAAGTGGATATCTTCCTCTGATCTCGAAACAAGGGTAGACGTTGAGGAAGCTTTGAAAGATGTAGACGGCGTCGTCGTGCCAGGCGGCTTTGGGAGCCGTGGTGTCGAAGGCATGATTCGAACCGCCACCTATGCCCGTGAGAACGAAATCCCCTATCTGGGCATATGTCTGGGTTTACAGGTAATGGTGATTGATCACGCGCGCAACGTGGTTGGTTTGGAAGATGCCAATTCGATCGAGTTTGATAAAATGACCGAACACCCGGTGATCGATTTGATGACCGAACAAAAAGGACTTGACCGTTTAGGCGGCACGATGCGGCTGGGACTTTACACTTGCCAATTGGCAGACAACACACTGGCGCGAAGTTTGTATCAAGACGAGCTGATCGAAGAGCGCCATCGTCATCGCTACGAAGTTAACAATAAATACAGACCATCTTTACAGGAAGAGGGGCTGG
>Ga0265293_10006439_pt1 | contig 18798 bp, 16 predicted proteins | sample Munlanlewell138R_FD_192505 | JGI IMG/M metagenome (GOLD analysis project Ga0265293, IMG submission 192505) | Leachate microbial communities from a municipal landfill in Southern Ontario, Canada - Leachate well 138R | ecosystem: Engineered > Solid waste > Landfill > Unclassified | place: Canada... | reverse complement strand
ACAGAGCTTGTAGCAAGCGCCACTGCACCAGTATACTTAAGACATGGAGAATTACTTTGCTCGTCTATTGGTCACCAGTGAGCTACATGACGCCCCCTACTTCGCCAAGGTCCATCAAGAGATTGCTGACCTGGAGAGAAGGCGGGTGCAGCACTTCAATGCCCATGGACCGATCAATCGCCAATATATTCTCTTGATGACCGAGCTCAACAGCGCCTACGCCAAGGCCCGCGACACTGAGCGCGAGCTTGAGATGGCCCAACAGATCTACCAGACCAGTCAAATCCTCCACGGTGAGGAGGATGAGTTGACTATCGAAGCGCTGATGGGCCTTGCCTTCTCTTACCTTGATGACAACCAGGTCGATGAGGCCCAAGCCATCGCGTCCTCGCTGCTGCGCTTGGAGTGGGGAGGGGACGACGGGCCATCCTATGACCTGTATATCGATGCCCTCGCCCTGCAAGCTGATATTCAGCACACCAAAGGCGAGTACTCTGACGAGTTGGTCCTCCGTAAGCATATCCTGGGGATGTTGACTGAGCTCAGCGGAGCAACTAGTGCCCTGACGATCATGGGACGCTGTGCGATGGGTATTTGCCTAGAGAAGATGGGGCGATACCAGGCGGCCCTCGATCAATATTTGGTGGTCCGCTCCTACCTCGATTGGGATCCCGAGTTTGCAACCGAAGCGGAGAAGATCGGCCTGATGGTCCATATTGGGCGCTGTTACCGCAAACTTGGCAATCTCAGTGATTCCAATGTCCTGTATCGCTGGGCGTATCGCCAAGCGAAGAAGCACTTCGGCCCAACCAGTGCCCTTTCGCGCAAGATGAGTAGCCTTGTCTCCACCCTGGATCGCGATCAAACTAAATCCTGAGAGCTCTACTAGGCATTGACCAATTGCCTAATATTGGGTATCACTGAAGTAGTGTTAGACAATGCTAACTTACATATATACAGCGATCGCGCTGACCATACAAGGATCGAACGATGAAGAAAATTGCCATTGTGTACTATAGCGGGACAGGGAATACAGCATCACTTGCACAGGCTGTGAAGGAAGGGGTCATTGCAGGCGGAGGATCTGCAAAGACCATCGCCGCCAGCCTCTTTGGTGCTGATATGCTCGACAGCTACGATGCATTCGCCTTCGGCTGTCCAGCAAGTGGAGCCGAGAACCTCGAGGAAGAGGTCTTTGAGCCAATGTTCGATGCTATCAAAGGACATTTGGCAGGAAAAGAGGTCGCCCTCTTTGGCTCCTATGGATGGGGAGATGGTGAGTGGATGCGCACATGGCAGGAGAGTGTGAAAGAGAGCGGCGCTATTTTGAAGAGTGAAAGCGTCATCGCCCTGGATCATCCTGACGATGAAGCGCTTGCAGCGGCCCGTGAAATGGGTAAAACGCTCGCCAGTTGATGTTCATCGACGAATTAAACATATACCGCTGCAATCGCAGCGGTTCTTTATTGCACGAATAATACTCCTATGATACTATCTAGATGATATCATTTAGATATCCCCTAGGAGGCTATCATGCAAACAACTGCATACCCAGAGGAGCGTATCCTCACCCTTAAGACAAATGGTCTATTTGCCACTATTCTCAACTCTTTGTTGATCATTGTAGCAATTGGTCTGTTTTCCTTGGCAATTGCTCTACCCTTTCATGTGGTAATCCGTGTTGCCCTCATTGTCATTGGAAGCGGCTATGGCTTTATTGTAGGGCCAATCCTCTACTCTGGCCTGAAGGTCATCAAACCCAACGAAGCGATGGTACTCACCCTCTTTGGTAAGTACTATGGGACCATCAAGCAAGATGGATTTTATTGGGTCCACCCCTTCGCCACTGCCGTCAATCCTGTTACAACGGGTGACTATGCCCCCTCCTCTGCAAAAGTAGAGGCAAAGAGCGATTTTGCAAAAGCTGCAACGTCGATGAGCCTTTCACTTCCTAAGAGAAAGATCTCCTTGAAGGCCACTACGTTGAACAATGATCGCCAGAAGGTCAACGATGCGCTGGGTAACCCGATCATCATTGGTGTTGTCGTTATTTGGCAGGTCGTAGATACCGCAAAGGCTGTCTTCAACGTCGAGAACTACATTGAATACCTCTCCATCCAGTGTGATGCAGCATTACGTAACGTCGTTCGTAACTACCCCTATGACAGCGATGAGGATGAACAATCCCTGCGCGGCAGTGCCATTACCATCGCCCAAGAGATTACTGATGAACTGCAGGATAAAGTCCAGGCTGCTGGCCTGAATATCCTTGAGTGTAGGATTACCCACCTCTCCTATGCCCCCGAAATCGCAGCTGCTATGCTACAACGTCAGCAGGCAACTGCCATTATCGCTGCACGACAGAAGATCGTCGAAGGTGCTGTTGGGATGGTGGAGATGGCCCTCACCCAACTGAACGAAGGTGGATTGGTTGAACTGGATGAAGAGCGCAAGGCACATATGGTCAGCAATCTCTTGACCGTCCTTACTGGAAACCGCGATGTTCAACCAATCGTCAATACGGGCTCCATCTACTAGGATTTATGAGTCAGAAGAAGAACGAACGCAAACAACTGCTCCTCCGCCTCTCAGCAGAGCTCTGGGAGGAGCTTGCTCGATGGGCCGAAGACGACTTTCGCTCGATCAACGGCCAAATTGAGTACCTTCTTACAGACGCGGTTCGAAAGCGAAGGAAAAAAGATTTCAATCCGTCAGTCGACCAATGATCCGGCCCAGACGGTGGTTGCTTGCCCTTCAATGTACGCCCAAGGGCCTTTGACGGTGACAGCCAACACTCCGGGTCGACTCATCGCCTCCCCTTGCGCATAGATAGCTCGCCCGCCATCGACAATGAGACCTCTACTCCGTTGATACAAGGCCAAGGTTGCAGCAGCATTGCCGGTCACCGGATCCTCATCGATTCCGCTGCCAGGATTGAACATACGTGTGTGGGCGGCGATAGGGCTCTCTGCCCCATCATCGGTGTAACAATAAAAACCAGGGCTTGCGAGACGCTCTCCTAGGGCGATGAGCAAATTACGATCGACCTGTAGGTTGTTTAAAACCGTTTTACTGCTCATCTTCACCAAGACTCGGGGCGTTGTAGCTTTCCAGACCACCGCCTCCTGACAAGCCTCCACTTCACATCCTAAAGCTTCAGCCAATGTACATAACTCATCTGTATTGAGAATGTGTTGTAATCCTTTATCGGGCTGCTTGAGCGTGATGGTAGGATGGTCGGCCTGCCCTCCTACTGTCACGGAGAATGAGCCGCCCCCGCTGTGCATCTCGTATGTGCCAAAGGGAGCGTCAAATTCCGTGACCAGCACATGAAATGCTGCGATGGTGGCATGGGTGCAGATACCTACCTCCTGAGTTGAGGTGAAGAAGCGTATACCCACACGGAAACGCTCCAGGTCTTCTGCGGCAATAAACGCACTCTCACTGGCTCCAATTTCCCGGGCAATGGCAATCATCTGCTGCTCGTCAAGGCTACGCTGTAGGAGGAGCACACCTGCAGGATTACCAGTAAAGGGGACGGTCGTGAAGCTGTCTACCATCCACAATTTGTTGTGACCCATCCTATAGCCACCCAAATGCGACGGCGCGCTTGCCCATGATCTCATCATCAAAGATAACGGTAGCTTCCCGCTGAGCGAGGCCTGCCATCACCTGAAGGCTGAGTAAGTGCTCCTCTCTGGGGTGACAATACCGAGCCCCAGGGGCTTCCTCCCACCCCACCAGCTTCTCTTTTTGTCCTTCAAGATGCGTGCAAGCATCAATCAAATACTCTTGGAAAGCGTCGTATATTTCTCCATCATTTTGACCAAAGGCGCGGATATTGTGAAATGAGAAACCACTGCCGATAAAAAGAATCTCTTCATCAAGCAACGGACGGAGTGCTGCACCTAGATCCCAATGATCGAGAGCCGATAGTGAGGCGAGTTGGCTTACCTGGACAATGGGGATATCGGCCTCTGGATAGGAGAGCATCAGGGGGATGAAGACTCCATGGTCGTAGCCCCGGCCACTCTCTTTTTGAGCATCGAGCAGCTGGATAACCTGTTGGGCAAGATTCATATCTGTCTTGGGCCGATACGAGAGATCATAGCTTTCAGGGGGAAAGCCGTAGTAGTCATAATAGAGACCTGGATCTTCTTCGATAATGACATGTGGCCTTCTCTCCTCCCAGTGGGCACTGAAGATGACAATGGCCTTCGGTCTTCTGAAAACAGATGGCAGCTTCTTCATAAATGAGACCATCGCCTTGTGCGATCGATCACCTAAAATGGGCAGTGGCCCACCGCCGTGACTCAAATATACCAGTTGTGCACTCATACTCTCTCCCAAATCTCCTTCAGACGCGCGATGGTCATAGGCGCACTTCCTTCATAGTGATTATTCACATTCAGATATACAGTAGATTCAATGCCCTTAAGCAACTGAGCCAACCCCACAATTTCCTCATCCTTAGGAAGGACAATGCGATCCCATTCGTTGTTGGTAATGCGCTCAATCTCTCCTCGATCCTCACCATGAAGGCGAATGCAGAGAGACGGAAAGCCAACCTCCAGCGCGGCCTCTACCGAACCTAAGAAATTCTCCATCCAGTATCCACTAAGAATGACCGGTCTAAGGCCTGCCTCTTTGAGCATTTCAAACCAAGAGCGGTCGACCCACTTTGGATTACGTACTTCTATGGCGACATCCACCGAGTTGGGCAGTAGAGCGCCAAAAGCAGCTAAGCGATCGGTAAGTTGAGCTCGTTCAGTAACGACTTGGCGGTTCAGGTAGGGAAACTGGAGAAGCAGCATGGCACACTTCTCTCCTAAGGGCGCTAGGTGCTCCAAAAAGAGATAGAGAAGATCGATTGAGAGAAACCATGGGTTGAACTCACTCTTTGATCCATAGGCAAAGGGAGAAGTGAGGGCATTGGGGGCTTTTATGGTGAAACGAAAGGCGGGCGGGGTTTGTTCGTTGTAGCGGTCTACCGTTGCTCGATCTGGAAGGCGTACCTCACTTTTGCCGAGGCTATAAAACCATTGATCGATCTCAACGGTACGGTAGTGGCGAGCGTACTGGCCAAGGTACTCATCTACCTCATCACCCTCATAGAAAAAACTCTTCCAACTGGGATACTTCCATGAACAGGTGCCGATGTACAGCGAATCATCCATGGCCTACTCTACCAAGGCATAAGGCTACAGACAAGTAGGAGTAGACCGGATGGGTCAGATTATTAATATGAGTCAACTGGTTCACGAGTCAGATTATTATTATGAGGCAACGGGTCTGTGGGTCAGATTTTTATTATGAGGCAACGGGTCTGTGGGTCAGATTATTAATATGAGGCAACGGGTTTGAGGATCAAATTACTATTAAGCGACATTGCCGTGAAGAGAAGGTAAACCAACCTTCTAAAGTCGAGCTGAGATAGTCAACAAATCCTTCATCCGTTTGGCTAATTCATTGGTTAATTCACGAGCCTGAACGCGCCACGACCAGTTCTCTTCGTTACAGGAAGAAGGATAGTTGAAACGAGCCTTTGTATCCTTATTGAGCAAATCTTGGACCGGGATGATAGCCATACGAGCCACACTGAACAGCATCATCCGAATCATGGCCTTTGTAACTTCCTCTTCACTGCAGTCTAAGTAGTTGAGCACAACTTCTCGCTCACTCTTATTCAAACTTTCAAACCAACCGGCGGTGGTGTCATTGTCATGGGTGCCGGTATAGACAACAAAGTTTTCACTCCAATTGGGGGGCAAGAATTCATGGGTATAGTCAGCATTGCCATCTTCATCGAAGGTGAATCCGAATTGGAAAATCTTCATTCCTGGCAGGGTATATGTATCCCGTAGCTCGATGACCTCATCATCCATCAGTCCGAGGTCTTCGGCGATCAGGCAACCCATGTCAAAGTGCTGAGAAAGTTCTTCAAAGAGCTCTTTGCCTCCTGCATCGATCCAAGAGCCAAATTCAGCGGTTGAATCGGAGGCAGGAATCTCCCAGGTGGCAATCAGGCCACGAAAGTGATCGATGCGTAAGAGGTCGGTAAGGGCAAAGAGGCGTTGGAGGCGTAGAACCCACCAATGATAGTGAGTTCTTTCAAGCTCATCCCAATCATAAACGGGATTGCCCCACAGTTGGCCGGTGCTACTGAAGAGATCGGGGGGTACACCACTGACTGGATCGAACTGTCCTTGTGTATTACGTTTGAAGAGGTGTGGGTTTGCCCAGGTATCAGCGCTGTCGCCAGCTACGAAGATCGGCACGTCCCCGATAAGCTTAATGCCGAGTTTGTTAACGTAGGAGCGAAACTCTTGCCATTGCAGGGCAAAGAAGTACTGTAAGACCTTCCAACGCTCAATCTCTGTTTGATGGGAATCGATAAAAGCACTGAGCGCATCTTTGTCTCTGTTGGCATACTCCTTTGGCCAATGAGAGTACCAGCGGTTATCGCCAAATCTTTCAGAAAGAACACGAAACAGTGCATAGGAGTCAAGCCAATGACCCTCCTGAGCAACAAACTCTTGATAGCCAGCCTCTGTAAGGCCGGCTTTTTGTATAAAGGAATTTGCTGCCTTCTTGAGCAGTAGGATTTTATCTGCTTTGACCTGGGAGAAGTTGACCTTCTCACTCGCTTTGGGAGTGTATTTATCACAATCCGAGTGCTCTAAGTACCCTTTTTGACACAAATCTGCAAGATCTATGAACAGCTCATTGCCTGCAAAGGAGGAGTGAGGAGCATAGGGAGAGTTGCCAAAGCCGGTAGGCCCGGTTGGCAGAATTTGCCAGAGAGAGAAGCCTGCTTTGGCAATCCAATCAGCAGTCTTAAAGGCTTCTTCTCCGAACGTTCCGATTCCCTCAGGGGATGGAAGCGACGAGATATGTAGAAGCACCCCCGCTTCGCGTCGAGCCAAAAGAGATTTACTAGCCTTTGACTGCACCGGCGACCACTCCCTTGATGATATGCTGCTGCATCACCAAGTAGAAGACGATAATCGGCACCATCGCCAAGACAAGCATCGCCATCATCGCCCCCATATCCACTGCCCCATACCCACCTCGTAGGTATTGGATAGCTACTGGGATAGTACGGTACTCAATGCCGATGGTCAGATAAGGCAAGAGATAGTCATTCCACACCCACATAGCGTTGAGGATTGCCACGGTAATCGCAGTACTCTTGAGCATCGGATAGACGATACGAAAGAAGGTCTGCGGGGCAGTCGCTCCATCGATCATCGCTGCCTCCTCGAGGCTGAGGGGAATGGTCTTGATAAAGCCACTGAACATAAAAGTACCTAGGCCTGCCCCAAAGCCCACATAGAGGACCAGAATCCCAATTGGGTTATCCAGGTGGAGCATATTGGCGGTCTTACTCATGGTGAACATGACCATTTGGAAGGGTACGATCATAGAGAAGACCAACAGGTAGTAGACGACGGTGGTGAAGGTATTCTTAACGCGCGTGACGTACCAGCCCAGCATACTGGTTGCCAGGGAAATTCCGATGATGGAGAAGACAGTGATGAAGAGCGAGTATCCAAAGGCTTTGAAGAAGCCTATTTTTCGTGCTCCTTCGATGTAATTCTCCCGACCGGTGAAGGTATCGGGATTAGGGAACTTGAAGGGCTCAGAGGAGATGAAAAACTTACTCTTAAAGGAATTCATCAAAACGATGAGAATCGGTGCTATGAAGAGAATTGCCAGAAGTGCTAACACTACGACCAGGATTCTCTGCCATAGTTCTTGTTGTCGTCGATGGTCTGTATTCATGCCTCTACCTCCTGCTTTCTGCTGAACGCCAGTTGAGTGAGGGCGATCAAGGCGACAAGGATGGTGAAGAGCACCGCTTTGGCCTGCCCTACCCCCTCAAAGCCACTACGGCCATAGAAGGTGTTGAAGATGTTCAGGGCAAGCATCTCAGTCTGTTTGCCAGGATCTCCGGCGGTAAGAGCAAGGTTTTGGTCAAAGAGGCGGAAGCCTCCGGTCAAGGTCAAGAAGGTACAGATGGTGATTGACGGAGCGATGGAGGGCAAGGTGACACTCTTGAGCATGGTAGCTCTGCCCGCCCCATCAATTCTCGCAGCTTCGATGAGCTCAGAAGGAATATTTTGCAGCCCTGCAATGTAGATAACCATCATGTATCCGATGTTCTGCCAGTTCATTAATACCACCAGTCCCCAGAACCCGTATTTAGGGTCGCTGACAACCGTCACACCACGGCTAAGTAAGAAACCGTTGATGATCAGATTCCAGATCCAACCGAGGACAATGCCCCCAATGAGGTTTGGCATGAAGAAGACCGTACGAAAGACGTTTGTCCCCCTGAGACCCATTGTCAACAACGATGCCAACACAAAGGCGCCGACGTTGATGGTGATCATCGAGACGACGGTAAAACGTACGTTGAACCACAGAGCATTGGTGAACTCCTGGTTTATGAAGATTCGTCGATAGTTCTCCCATCCGACGAATTTTCCATCCAGAACGGTAGTGAAGCGAAAGAAAGAGAGCACGACTCCCATGATCATCGGCACTAAAAAAGCAATGACAAAGCAAATCAGCGCTGGGAGGACAAAGAGCGCTGCATATTTTTGAATAGATTTTTGCATGAAGCCTCCACAAGGAGCGACCGCCCCCTTATGAGGGCGGTCTATCAGTGATGCAAATCAGTTGGCGAGGTCGAACTCACTCTTCCACGCATCAGCTCCGGCCTTGGCGACTTCAGCCCAGCTCTTGCGTCCAGCAATGTGGTCAGCAAGCAGTGCACCGAAGATCGATTTCCACTCGCGGCTCGGAATTACGGAGAAGTCCCAGCTGAGGCTGGTCACTCCATCCTTGTTCATCCAGCGGATGACATCCTTGGCCAAGGGGTCGGTCGGCAACTCATTGTCTGCAAAGGTGTTGAACGGGGTGATGAACATCAGGTCATTCTTGACAAAGGCCTTACCGCTGGTGCTGGAGAAGAGCCAGGTAAGGAACTGGTCGGCAAGCTTCTGCTGTTCAGAGCTGACAGTCTTGTTGATGCACAGGTAGTTCTCAGTGCCAATTGAAAGACCATACTTCTCTTCCCCTGCAACACCGGTGTAAATGGGAAGGAACTTGATGTCGTTATCGGCGACTTGGTTACCCTTCACACCGAGGATCTGGCTTGCTCCCCAGTTTCCGTTCTGTACCATGGCAGCTTGACCGAGGGCAAACTCTGCCATCGAATCGTCCACACTCTTCGATCCAAGCAGACCGCGGGCAGTGGTGGAGTTATTCAAGTACAGCTCCCAGATATTGCGCATCTGGTTGGCGTAGGTGAAGTCAAAGTTGCGAGTCGGCTGACCGAAGGGGATATTCTTGTCACGAAGCTCCCAGTACAGGGGTACGTTGACCAAGTGAGTCTGCCAGCGCCAATCGTTTCCGGATGCCATGCTCGTTGAAGCAAAGACTCCCTGGATTCCCAAGGTGGCACGGTTTTTCTGCATGTCTTCGACAACAGCCTTTAAGAGGGCAAAGTTGGTGATCTCCTCTGCACTTCTGATTGCCACAGCCTTGTTGGGAAGGGCAAAGTACTTGCGCATGATTGCATCGTTATAAATGATGCCATAGCCTTCCACGGCGTATGGGATTGCCAAAACTTGTCCATTCATCTCCAGGGCCATCGACTTATCTGCAAGGATCTTGTAGAAGTCGGTGTTGCGTAGGTCAGCAGTATAGTTGAGGCTATCGGCCAACCCTACCGGACCGTTGGTCTGGAAGATCAAGGGAGGATTGCTCTTGGCAAGCTCACTCTTAAGTGTTTGTGCATAGGTTCCACTGGCAGCGGTGACTACCTTGAGCTTGATGCCGGTCTCTCTTTCAAAGACTGGGGCAATCTTACTCTCATACACATCTGCAATCTCAGGTTTGAAGTTTAAGAAATATACTTCCTTGGCTGGGGCAGTTTCCTGAATCCCTGCTCCAAAGAGCATCGAGCCAATTACCATGAGAGCCACTAGGGATAGCAACAGTTTTTTCTTCATGATCTTTTCTCCTTTTGTTTTAGCGGTCTGAAGACCACTTATCATTATACTAAACCGGTTTTGTAAACCGGTCAATCAAAATAAAAGGAGGATATACCCATTTAGATTTTCTCCAATTCTCTAAAAAGACATATCATCGATCATGCAAACGAACAGAAGCCTCTTATTGGGCTCCTGTTCGCATATCTATTTTTGTTATGAAAGAGTTAGTAGTTAGTAGTTAGTAGGTCAGCTGCGTGGCTGTGAGCATCCGGTCAAAGAGCTCTCTTGCCTTATCCCTACCAAGAATCATCAGAGGATCCTCCAAGAAGGCAGCGAAGAGCTGATCCATATCATTTGCGAGCACTGCACGCAAAGTCATCTCTTGTACATCACTGACGTGGCGTACCAAGTTCTGGATCGAAAGTGGTGGGTCAGCGGCTACGGTCGGTATGATCGAATCCTTGGAGATGTAACCATTGCTCTCCACAATCCTACCCTTGGGCAGGTAACTGATCTGTCCCTCATTTGGCCGGTTGATGTTGGTCAACAGTGGATCGCCGCCAGCAAGAGCCCAGAGGATGTCCACACCCTCCTCGTCACTACGCTCGGCGACCAGTTCTTCATCGGTGAAGGTCTTGGCACGCTTCTCCTCTGCTTGGCGCTCACGCCAGCTGTAGGGGGTACGCATGATGCCCCATTTGTGTAGCGACTCTTCGCTGTCCAGGTACCAAGGGACAAACTCCACCAGGTGACGGTCCCCAGCTGCACCCAATACATCAAAATCACGAAGGAAGTTCATGGCAACGCGCTGGTCACAGTCAAACCACTTCTCCTCCTCTCGTCTCTTCAAGGCAACGTGCGTGAGGTCGGCAAAGTAGTTGGGGTTTTGTAGTTCCTTACGAAGATGGACCATCAGATCCTCACCCTGCCAGTGGGCTCGCGTGATGAAGGTGAAGTGATTGACTCCGGTCAAGTCAATTTTGATCGCCCGGCGATCGGGCCGGGGGACTGAATACCACTTCTCCACGTTATCGGCAAGGAAGTTTTGTAGGTGAAAGACCTCATGGCAACAGCCCATAGCCTTGATAGCAGGAAATCCCTCAAAAAGGGCTGCGGTGCTGAGGGTCATGGGGTTGGTGTAGTTGATCACCCATGCATCTGGGCAATGGGCGGCTATGGCTTTGCCAAACTCCACGAAGAGGGGGATTGAGCGTCGGGCTCGCATGATGCCACCCGGTCCTGTGGTATCGCCCACTGTCTGCAGAATGCCATACTCTTCTGGCAGCAGGAGGTCTCCCTTGCGGCATGAGGTGCTTCCAGGCTCGATGGAAATGACCACCAGCGTGCATCCATCCAGGGCCTGATCCAGGTCATCAATCGCCTCGACTTCAAAGCGTCCGGTGGCCCCATTGGCAGCAAAGGCGCGCATGGCAACCTCAACGTTGTTCTGTGCAGCCTCTTTGTCGATATCGTAGAGGACCAAAGTTCCTGTGATGTGGGGGTTGAGGGTCAGATCCTTGATGAACTGGATCGCCCATAATCTTCCACCACCGCCGATGATACAAATTCGCTCGCCTTTCATAGTTTTCCCCTTCGAAAAGTGGAGGAGGGTTTCCCCTCCTCCATAGGTTGTCTACCCTTATTTGCCAATCAGACGGAGCAAGAGCTCGTAGATCTGCTGGCCACCCTGGGCTGGGGTGATCTGACCGAAGGCTACACGCTGGTAAATCAAGTACAGCGTGGAGTTGAACTCGGTATCGTTGGGAACGTGGTCGGTCTCCGCTGAGGAGTGTGGTCCGGCAACGTTCATGTAGTTGATGACCTTCTGGTCGGCTGCAAATGCAGAGCCTGCAGAGCGAGCCGTTGAAGAAGCCGGGGTTCCGCGGTCACTGCCGAGAATAAAGGCTGCCTCAGGATCGTTGACGAGGAAGTCAATGAACTTGACTGTCTCTTCAATGTTCTTGGAGTCTTTGTTCACAGCGTAGAACTGACTTGGCGGTTGCCACAGGGCGTTGGTCTCTGCTGCGCCGGGCATCTCGATGAAGTCAAGCTCATCGGTGGTTGCTGCCTGGTATCCACTGAGCTGGTTGGTCCAGATGAATCCAATGACAGCCTTACCTGCGATGACCATCGAGGTGTCAGCGTTGTTCTCAGCATAGCCTGCTGCGATGTCTGCCGGTGGGATCAAGCCCTCCTTGCGGTAGCCATCAAAGAGCTCAAGGTAGCGCTGGGCATCCTGCGGCCTGACGGCAGTGGACTTGTCCGATGCGTCATACAGGGGGGTGCCATTGTAGCGGGTCCAGTAACCGAAGGGCGTTGAGTTGGATGAGAGGACGCCGATGTCCTGCATCGGATAAACACCTGCAGGAAGTTTGCTCTTGAGCACTCTCAGGTAGTCCTTAAACTCATCGTAGTTCATCGTGATCTTCGGAAGCGGAGCTCCAATGCGCTCGACCATGCTCTTGTTGTAGACCAACGCGGGCATGTTAACACCGGTGGAGATTCCCACCAATCGACCTGCGATAGTACCGCTGTCGATTGCACTTGGGTCAATGACGCTCAAATTGATCGCCTTGCCATCAAAGGGGAAGATGTCCAACAGTACATCAGCGTAGTCAGGGATGTTTCCACCGACCTGGATGATGTCCGGTCCATCACCACCAGCGAGCTGGGTATCGACCTTCACAAAGTGATCACCGGCTCCACCACTGACTTCAGGGTTGACCTTGATGTTCGGATGGCGGCTCTGGTAGAGGTCGATTGCCTTCTGGCTGATCTCAACGCGCTGTCCACTACCCCAGTACGCCCAACGAATGGTCGTCGTACCGGAAGCTGCGGCATCTTCCTTGGTGCCTGCACCAAAGACGAAGGAGACGCTGAGGATGGCCAAAAGTAAAACCAATAGGGTATTCTTCATAAGATTCCTCCTTAAAGGGTGTTGATTACCCCTTTATTCCTGTAGTTGCGATACCCCTGACAAAGTACTTCTGTAATGAGAAGAAGAGGATGAACGCCGGGATCAGTGATAAGACTGACATGGCGAACATCGGGCCCCAAAACGAAATACCCGAGGAGTCCAAAAATAACCTCAATCCCATAGGGACGGTGTACTTGTGAGGGCTCGTCAAATAGAGCAACTGGTTGAAAAAATCATCCCAGGTCCATAGGAACGAGAAGAGTAGCGTGGTGATCAGAGCAGGGACGGTCAGCGGCATAAGGATGCGGCTGTAGACACCGAACTTTGAACACCCATCAATGATCGCCGACTCATCGATGTCCTTGGGAAGTCCGCGGATGAACTGGACCAACAGGAAGATGAAGAAGGCGTCAGTAGCAAAGAACTTAGGAACAACGATTGGCAGGAAGGTATTGATCCACCCTACCCGGCGGAACATGATGTAGCGAGGAATCGTCGTCACGTGGGAGGGCAGCATCAAGGTCAGCATCATAATGGCAAACCAGATGTTCTTGCCCTTGAACTGCAGACGAGCAAACGCGTAAGCGGTGATCGAACAGAAGATTGCATTGGCAAAGGCGCTGATGATACAGATGACAAACGAATTCTTGAAGAAGGTGCCAAAGCCAACGATACCTATTCCCTTCCATCCTGCTACGTAGTTATCCAGGGTAAAGGTCTTAGGGAAAATGGAGGCTTGGGTGAAGATCTGGTTACTGGGCTTGAAGGAAGCACCAATGAGCCAGAGGATTGGATAGAGCATCCCCACTCCGAGAGCGATGATGAAGAGGTTGAGGATCAAGCTGTTGATGCGTTGGGTAGTCTTTCTCTTACTCATATACTTACTCCCCACTTCCATAGCTGACCAACGTGCCGGAGGCTCTGAAAGAGATGGCCGTAAGCGAGGCGATGATGATCAAGAGGATCCACGCCATCGCAGCGGCGTAGCCCATCTCAGAGAAGCCAAATCCCTTAATATAGAGGTAGAGGCTGTAGAACATCGTTGAATCCAAAGGCCCTCCTGATCCACCACTGACGATGAAAGCTTGGGTGAAGGACTGGAAGGCACTGATCATCTGCATGACAAAGTTGAAGAAGATGATCGGGGAGAGAGATGGGAGGGTGATGGCAAAGAATTGGCGAATCGGGCCGGCCCCATCCACACTACTGGCCTCATAGTACTCTCTGGGAATCTGTTGAAGGCCGGCAAGGAAGATGATCATAGGACTTCCAAATTGCCAGACCCCCAACACCACCAGCGTAGAGAGCGCGTACTGCGGATTGCTGATCCACGCAGGCAGGTTCTCTAGGCCAAAGACGCTGTTGAGGATCATGTTAAGAAGACCATCAGCTGCGAAGAGACGCCTCCATAAAACAGCGATGGCAACTGAGCCACCGAGCAAGGTCGGAATATAGTAAAGGGCCCGATACAGGGGGATGAGCTTAAGTTTCTTGTTCATGAGCATCGCCACGATCAGGGCAAAGACCAACTTCAACGGAACGGAGGTAAAGACGTATTTGAAGGTTACCATCATTGAGTTCACAAATCGATCATCGCGCGGCAATGTCTCTGTTCCTTTGAACATCACCAGGTAGTTGGACCAACCGATCCACTGTGGTGGGGTTCGTATATTGAATTTCGTGAACGACAGATAAAGCGAATAGAACATTGGATAGAGGGTCAACAAGAAGAACCCAATTAACCAAGGGGCTAAAAATGCGTAAGAACTCAAATTATCCAGCAGTACTCTTTTTCGACGTAAATTTTTCATGCAAACCCAACTATCAAGATCATTTTCATTTTTATTCGTATGATTTGTTATATACGAATACCACCCTAAGCATCACAATGAAGCATAAGTACACAGTGCGCGGCCAGAAAAACAACTCCCCTTTATACCGAAATGATATAGAATGGGATTTATACCTACCATAAGTCATTTGACCGTACCTGCCATAGGACATTTGTCCTAGGTATCTCGGCCCCTCTCAGTACATGTATAGTCCAGTAATCCTTCCAAACTACCGTTCTCTCCCTATATCCTTTTGTGTAAATATCTTCTGCAAAGCTCCACCAAGTAATCGATACACTCTATTGTACAAATAAAAGTATTATATTGAAACACGTAATCAACACAATAACACTTTGTAACAAAACCAGATTCTCTATCTTACATATATACGCAAGAACTTGTAAGTTGTCTTATTTGTACAAACGACAGCCCTAACTCCTTAATCCTCTTATAGTATTGCAGTATACTCGCCCTATGAGGTCCTGTCAGTCGATTGACTGGTCCCTATTCACTCTTTGTTTGAAAACCTGTCGGTCCTCTTACACATTTCAAAAGGAGAACTGGTCGATTGTGGAGACAAAGATCTGTACGATATCAGGGTCATAGAGGACTCCCCGGTTCTTCCAGATCTCCTCCCGTGCTGCCTCTTTGGAGATAGGGCTACGATAGGAGCGCTCACTGGTCATTGCATCGTAGCTATCGGCGATGGCGATGATGCGTGCTTGGTAGCTGATTCGCTCCCCTTTCAGACCGCGGGGATATCCGCTGCCATCCCATCGCTCATGATGCTCCAAAATTGCAAGGGCAAGGTCGCTGAATTCACTGACGGCGTTGAGAACCCGATACCCGATCTCCGGGTGACGGCGCATCTCCTGCCATTGCTCATCATTCAATGAACCTGGCTTGTTAAGAATCGTCTCGCTGATACCAATTTTTCCGATGTCGTGCATCAGACCGGCAGTGCGCATTCGATTGACTTCACGTGCCGAAAGGTCCAGTTGCTCCGCCAAGAATGCACACAGGGCCCCTACCCTTCGTGAGTGGAAGCTCTCGCGCCGGCTTTTGGCAAAGAGAGAGTTCATCAATAGGCCAATGGATTTACTCTTAGCACTGGCACTCTCATAAATTTTGTTCTGCGCCATCATGGCATCGGCACGGTTGAGGATCTGGTTGACCGACTCACCCAGTGACTGGCGTGCAGCCCATCCAAAAGAGAGGGAGAGGTGGAAATCCTCAAAGGTGATGAAGGCAGCATTCTTCTCGATCTTACGGATGAAGCGCTCAATCTCTATCCCGGGGTCATCTGCGATCATAAAGACAAACTCATCACCGCCATAGCGGGCAATGGTCATGCCTTCGGAGCGATGGCGAGCGAGCAATGCAGCAGTCTTTTTGATCAGCTCATCGCCCATCTTATGGCCCAATGAATCATTGACCAGCTTCAAGCCGTTGATATCAACCAATCCGACGGAAAGGGGAACTCGATTCTCATGAGCTTGGAGAGCTCCTTCAAAGTAGGTCCTACTGTACAGGCCAGTAAGAAAGTCATGGTCGCGCTGAAAGAGCAGCTGCTGTTGGTTCTTCCGCTCTTCGGTGATATCGCGGCAGACAACCACTGCCCCTGCAATCGCATGCCCATCCCCATAGATCGGGGCATAGCTGTACGAGCCGAACCATTGTTCATCATGGCCTTGTTTGAGTACTGAGTAGGTGGTGGTCCCTTTCTGCCCGGCAAGAGCTCGGTAGCCAACCCACTCTGAAGAGTTGAGTTGTTTGCCCTCTTCACTATACACTTCAAAAAGGCCCTTGAAGTCCCCAAGCGATGGTGGACACTCTTCGGGGCTTTTGAAGTGGTAATACTCATAGAAGGCTTGGTTACTGAGAATGAAACGCCCTTCTGTATCGAGGATATAGACCGCATCTATCATCGAATTGATCGCTGCATCAAGCATGGCGTTGGACTTTTGGAGAGAGCGTTCACTAATCTGTTGATCCTCCAAGGCACTGAGGACCATAGTCCGTGCATGTTCTGCTTGGCGGTGCAGTGAACTGACCTCTTGGAGGATCTGTTTGTGCTCAGAGAGGTCAAAGAAGGTAACCAACATGGAATCGGAGAGCAAGGTACTGCCGATCTGTACGATACGGGTACTGCCATCCCAACAGGTGATGGTCGTCTCAAATGAACTAAGCTCTCCTACATCAATGCCCTGTTCATGGGCCTTGGAGATATCCTGCCATCGCTCGCCGATGAGTGTTCGGATCTTCTCATCGGTAAAGGCTGCGTTGAACCAATGCCCGATATCAACAAGCTCTTCCTTGGGATATCCGAAGAGCATATGCCACCACGTATTGGTTGCAAGGACTTTTTTGTCGTAGGAGAGGAGCAGTAAGGCAACAGGTCCTTCCTCAAAGAGGAGTCTGAAGCGCTGTTCACTCTGGGCCAGCTGAATTTCAGTCCGTTCACGCCGCTTCTTTTGCACGGTCAGGGTAATAATCCACAACACTGCGAGAATCAACAGGACAAAGGTGACTGCACTGACAATGAACAGTTGTTGGCGCGGCATCGCCCAGCGATACCACATCGGCAGCGTCTGTCGATGCAGCTGTATCCGCTCCTCTTCATCGATTAAATGCAGGGCGGTGTTAAGAATAGCATCCAGTGGCGCTAAATCTTTGCGCACTGCGATAGAGAGAGCGTTTGTATATGGGGTAATGCCTACCACCTTCAGGTTGTCAGTCATCCCCAGGCTCGTCAGGTGATGATTGAGGACCATCAAGTTCCCTGCCATGGCAAAGGCAGAACCACGTTGGACCATCGCAAGCCCTTCGGCAGGGCTTAAGACGTCCACTACCAATACATGCGGATAATCGCTCTTGATCCATTGGGAGACAGCGGTATCCTTGATGACAGCGACGCGTCGGCCATCCAACTCATCAAACGAACCTACATACCCGACCTGACTTTTTGCCAAAAGGACGATGGGAACTGTCAAGTAGGGCTCGGTAAACGCATAGTACTGCTGGCGCTCTGTCGTAGCGTTGAGCGATAATAACAGGTCATGGGAGAGCTGGGTTGCCAAGTACTCTTCTGCGGCAACATGACGGCTACTTCCCTCAAAGCTGAAGGTGATCCCTGTTCTCGCCGAGATTGCATCAAGATAGGCCTTGGCAACGCCCTGGGCATTGCCGGCGCTATCGGTATATTCAAGAGGGGCGTTGTCCATGTTGTATGAGACGGTGTAGTGACTACGATCGTAGAGGAGGTTTTGCTCTGAGGCGTCAAGGAGTCCCAAGAAAGCCGGGTTGAGCTGAGCGAACAGGGTGACACCCAGAAAGAGTAAGACAGCTACCAACAGTGTTGTTCGTCTCATCATCGCTCCCCTTCGTGAATCGAGGTGTATCGCGCGTCTTTACCCTGCTCTTTCAATAATTCGTTGACTTCTCCCTTGAGCTCAATGATCCGATCCTCACGGTGGGCCATCACCGCATACCAGCGACGCAACTCTTCAAGCTGTTCTTGCAGTTCTGCCTCCAGGTGCTTGCGCTCGGTGATCTCTTGGCCCTGGGCGATGGTTGCCAGCAGGTTGCCACTCTCCTGCTCGTAGACCGGCGTGATGGTCCATAAGATCGTCTTTACCGCTCCCCCATCTTGCTTGATACCCACCTCAAGGGACTCTATGCGCTTCTCCTGCTGAGCAAATGGTAAGATGTGCTTCAATTCTTCATCATCCAGGTACGGATGGAGAATCTCCAGGTGCTGGCCGATGAGGTGGCCTACCCCAAGGCCAAAGAGAGAGGCAAAGGAGAGGTTAGCTCGCACAATGGTCTGTGTCTCATCCCACACAACAATCGGAGCATTTGCTCGGCTGATCAGCGTGGAGAGGTAATCCCGCGCTTCACGCAGCTCATGTTCAAGTAGCTTTTGGGCAGTGATGTTCTCCGTATAGAGGACCATGCCTCCAATCGTATCATTGGCATCATACCAAGGGCGGCACTCCCAGCGGGTGTATTCGCGTCGACCATCGGGCATCTCGTAGTAGTCATC
>Ga0265293_10006438_pt1 | contig 18799 bp, 14 predicted proteins | sample Munlanlewell138R_FD_192505 | JGI IMG/M metagenome (GOLD analysis project Ga0265293, IMG submission 192505) | Leachate microbial communities from a municipal landfill in Southern Ontario, Canada - Leachate well 138R | ecosystem: Engineered > Solid waste > Landfill > Unclassified | place: Canada... | reverse complement strand
GCGGGCAGCGGGGGCCGGATAAAGAACCGGCACGGGCGCATTCGCCTGCGCCAAGTCGGCGCATACCTCGGGCCGCATCTTGCCAGCATCCAAAACATCAACGGAAGTGTGAAGATTGCCGGAGACATGGCGGAAAGCAGGGAGATATCCGCCCTCCTCGGCGCCTCGCCAATTACAATTTCCGGCACTTTTACCACCTCGCCGGCGCCGCAAGCCGCTTTCCATGTGCGCGCCGACAGCATCCGCGCCGATGAGCTGATTTTCTCCTCCAGGCAGTTCCTGCGCGATCTGGATGCGCACCTGCTGATCGATCGGGAAGGGATCGACTTCGCTCCAGCCACCGTGCGCCTGGACGGCGGCACCGCCGCCAGCGTACGGGGCAGGGTTGCTTTTGCCCCCGTGCCACGGGTGGAACTCGACATCGAGGCCAAACAGGCCGATATCGACGAGGTTATCGCGCTTTGGCAGCAACCGCCCGAGACCGATTCCGCCCGTTCCGACGCGGACCCTGAACTCAATGCCGCCGCCGATGCGAAGGAACGAAGTGGCCTCACCGTGCAAATTCGCGCCAAAGTCGGCGAAGGCCTTTTCAGCGGTCTGCAGTTCCAGCAGGCCAAGGGGGAAATCCGCTACGAAAACGGCTTGCTGAATATTTTTCCGCTGCGCTTCAGCGTCGGCCCCGGCACTTGCGACAGCCGGGTGGCGGTGGAATTTACCGATTCCGCACCGCTGCTGCGCACCTCCGGGCATCTGGAGAAAGTCGACGCGTCCGTTGTCTACCAGCAGGTATTGAAGAGAGAAGGATTAATTACCGGCTCGCTGGACGGCGATTTTTACTTGGAGGGTTTAATCGGCGATGACTTTCTGCCGTCGTCCCTGGGCGGGTTCAGTATTGCAACCAAGGAGGGGGTGCTGCGCAAGTTCAAGATTCTCGGCAGGGTGTTCTCGGTGTTGAACGTGTCGCAAATTCTGACCTGGCAGTTGCCGGATATGGCCCGCGAAGGAATGCCCTTCGACCTTCTTGCCGGCAATTTCATTCTTCGGGCCGGCGTTTTATCCACCGAAGATTTATTCATCGACAGCCGGGCAATGAATCTTTCGTTGATCGGCAATATGAACCTGATTGAGGAAGAATTGGATTTATATATGGGCATCAAGCCGCTGGGAACGGTGGACAGGATCGTGACCAACATTCCCGTCGCCGGCTGGCTGCTGACGGGCGAGGAGAAGGCGCTGATAACCGCCCAGTTTCATGTTCACGGACATCCGGATCGCGCCGAGGTCCAGCCGGTGCCGATCAACATGGTTTCGGAGAAGGTTTTCGGCATTTTTCGCCGCGTCCTTAATCTTCCCGGCCGATTGATCGAGGATGCCGGGGCGTTGGTGCAGGAAAAATAACGGCTCAGCGTTCGACGTTTACCCCCAGCACTTTTTCCATTTGCCGAAGGGCGAATTCCCCGTCTTCCTCATCCAGAGCAGCCACCGAGTCGGCGGGCACCCGCACCCGATAGTCGCGCATCACCGCCTCGACTGCCGTATAAAAAACGCAGATATTCGTGACGCAACCGGTCAATAGCAGCTCTTCCGGCTGCAACCGGCGCAGCACCTCGCCCAGATCGGAAGCGTAGAAACCGGAATAGCTGGTTTTCCGCACTATCTTCTCCCCTTCCGCCGGCGCCAGTTCCTCGATCACCTGGGCGCCGACGCTGCCGCGAACGGCGTGCGGCGGCCAGCCCAGACGGCCGAACTCCCGGTCATCCGGAGCGTGGGCGTCGCACAGATAAATCACCGCCTGGCCTGTGCGGCGCGCCTGCGCCAGACGCGCTTGCAGGCGGGGGACAATGGCCCGGGCTTTCGGCACCTCCAGCGGCGCGCCTTCCCGCACGAAATCGTTCAGCATGTCGATGATCAGCAGCGCCTGTTTCATCCCCGCCTCCCCGAGCAAACCGGATTGTTTAATATGTATTATACTACAGGGCTTCGCCAGTGCGCTCGCCGACATAGATGGTGGCGATGCCGAAGGTGAGATCCCGATGCCGCAAGGCGCTGAAACCCGCCTCGGCCATCATCGCCTTGAATGCTTCTCGGTCCGGAAATTCGATCACGGAATCGGGGAGGTACTGATAAGCGCTGCGCTTTGAGAAGAGACCGCCGATCAGCGGCAGCAGCCGGCGGAAATAGAAGTGATAGATTTTTTTAAACAGGAGACTGCGCGGATTGGAGAACTCAAGAATCACCGCCCGGCCGCCGGGACGAAGCACCCGCCACATCTCCCGCAGTCCGGCGGACCGGTCCACCACGTTGCGGATGCCGAAGGCGATAGTCACTCCGTCGAAACAGCGATCCGGATGCGGCAACGCCTCGCAGGGGGCATTGACCAGGGCAATCCGCCGCCGCCAGCGCGATCCGGCGATCTTTTCGGCGCCCCGCACCAGCATCCCCTGGGTAAAATCCGCACCGACAATGCGCACCGAGTCGGGGGTGCGGGCGGCAATTTCCAGCGCCACATCGCCGGTGCCGGTAGCGATATCCAGCACGGCTCCGCCGGGCGGCACCCGCAGCTGAGCCACGGCAATGCGCCGCCAGTGCCGGTCAATGCCCAGCGACAGCAGCCGATTCAGCAGATCGTAGCGTGGGGCGATGGCATCGAACATGTCACGGATGCCGCGGCCTTTTTCAGTCAGCTTGAACATGGCGGAACTCCCTTTTGAACGCGTGGTGTAATTACCACATCCGGCAACCCCCCGCCAGCAAAAAAGCCTGCCTCTCCTCCCCCCCGACTTGCCACGCATCCAGGTGTTTGGAAACAGTCCTTCCAAAAGCGGCCAGCATGCATCTTTAAATAAAACACAGGTGACAAAAACTTCCCTTCTCCAGCGCCAACTCCCGAATACACCTCATCTGAGAAAAATTCCTTTCGGTAAAACGATTTTTCGCTACCGCTGGACAATAAACATTCGGCCAGATAGACGCTGGCTATCGTTTTCCCTTGTCAATCACGCGGAATATCCTACGATTGTGATTGACAAAAATAAAACGCTGTATTACCAATATCCGAAATGCATCTTGTTTCTTTTGCGGGCCGTCAGGAAAACGCTTGCCGCCATTTTACGAGGGGATCGTCGCCATGCCAAGGAATTCTCCGTTGCCCGGACGCGGTAAAGAATCTTATTCCATTCAGTCGGTTGAGAACGCCCTGGCGGTGCTGGAAGCGCTCTGCGAAGAGGGCGAGGAATTCAGGATTTCACAATTGAGCGAAAAGCTCGGCATGAATAAAACGAGCATTTTTCGGCTGTTGGCCACCTTTGAAAATCGAGGCTATGTCGAACGGGAGAAAGGCTCGGGTAAATACCGCCTGGGCCTTTCGGCTTATGAAATGGGCCAGAAGTTTCTCTCCCGCATGGGCCTGCTGCGAAAGGCCAGGCCGGTAGTGGAACGCCTGGTGCGGCAGTGCAACGAGGCAGTTTACATCGGACTGCGAAGAAACGACGAGATTCTCTTTCTCGACATGGTCGACACCAGCCAGCAAGTAAAAATCGTCTCCTTTTTGGGCAATCGCTATCCCCTGGCAAGCAATGCCGCAGGCAAAGTGATTCTCGCCCACTCGCTACCGGAAGAGCCCAAACCACCCAGCGGCAAGCCTTTCTCGCCCCCCTGTCCGGTTGCCCCTGCAGAATTGCTGCTGATTCGCCGGCAGGGTTTCTGCCTCGAAAATGGCGGCCCCCTGGGAGAGGGGGTGGTGAATCTGGCGGTGCCCCTGTTCGACACCGACGGCGAAATACCCGGCTGCCTGTGTTTGGTAGGCCCCTCCTTCCGCATGTCTCCGGAGAGAATTCAGGACGACATCCTGCCCTCTCTTAAGGAAGCGAGCAATATTATCTCTTCCAAGCTGGGGTACCTGGGCTACTACCTCGGCACCGATCGCATCTGAGAATCCCGCCGGAAACGGTTCGCGCCCTCGCCCCTCCTCTTTCCGCCAGCCCCCCCCTCGGCCACGCCCAGAATATCGACCATACACCATTTCTTTAAGAACGGGTTCCGTCCGGCCATGTAAAACAATAGTTTATATTTCCTTGCAAAATAGCGTTTCTTTCTTTTAAGAAGATTAAGATCACCCGCCAGGTTTTAGTTTAACCATCCGGAAACTTATCGTACGGCGCTGCAAGAAATGAAATTAATTTTTATTTTTCAACAACTTACACATGAAATGCATTTTTTTTTAACAATCCTGTTGACAGTAATAAAACAGTGTATTATCTTTTCTCAAATTTCGGTCGGATCGTCCCATCCGACATTTTTTAAAACAACTTTCCAGATCGCATCCAGCCCATTTAAACACCGCGGGGAGTCATCCCCCGAGAAAATCCAGGAGCCACCCATTGTCGGTCAAAGGAAAAAACTCATATTCAATCCAGTCCGTTGACAACGCTTTGGATGTTCTTGAGGCCCTTTGCGACGAGGGGGACGGGTTTCGCATTGCACGCCTGAGCGAACGGCTTGGCATGCACAAAATGAGCGTCTTCAGACATCTGGCCACCTTCGAAAATCGCGGGTACGTGGAAAAGGAAAAGGGTTCCGACCGCTACCGGCTCGGCCTTTCGGCTTATGAAATCGGCCAGAAACTGCTCTCCCGCATGGGGCTTCTGCGCAAGGCGCGCCCGATCATGGCCAGGCTGGTTCGCGAATGCGAGGAAGCGGTTTATATCGCCGTCCCGCGCGGCGCCGAGGTCCTGTTCCTCGATATGGCAGACAGCAGCCACCAGGTGAAGGTGATCCCGCTGCTCGGGAAACGCTACGCTATGCAGACTTCGGCCGCCGGCAAAGTCCTGCTTGCGCACACCACCGGCGAGGGGAAGGTCGCAGGCGAGGGCTCATTGCCGCCGGATGTCCTTTCATCGATCCGCGCGCAGGGATTCTGCTGTGATGTTGCCGCCCTGGGCGATGGCATCGCCAGCATCGCCGTCCCGCTTTTCGGTGCCGGCGGCAAACCCCAGGCGGCCCTGTGCCTGGTCGGCCCCGACTTTCGCCTGCCGGAGGCCACGGTGGAGAGCGTGTTTCTTCCGCATCTTCGGGAGGCTGGAAAAATCATTTCGTCACGACTCGGCCATTCAAAGAAGGCCTGAACGATGACCAGTCCTTTCCAGAGAAAGGGGGAAAGAGAAGATTTGATGGCGCACCCACATGGTCCGCAAACGTTCGGGCCGCTCGTTCACGTTGACGTTTTGCTGGGAATCACTCTTTAGGAGAAAGAAGGAGGTCTCTATGACAACCGATGGCGTAGCTTATTGGAAAGCGGTTCTGGGCCTGATCAGGAACGTACTGATCGTCTGGTTCGTCGTTTCGTACGGTTTCGGCATCCTGCTGGCGCCGCTACTCAACAATATCCACCTTGGTGGATATCCCCTGGGCTTCTGGTTCGCCCACCAAGGGTCCATATACGTTTTCGTGGTGCTCATCTTCGTTTATTCCAAGGTGATGGGTAAGATCGACGAAAAATTCGACGTTCACGAAAATTAAGGGAGGAGAGACAACATGAGTCTTCAAGCAATTACTTACCTGGTCGTCGGTCTCACCTTTGCCCTTTACGTCGGCATCGCCATCTGGGCCCGCGCGGGAAGCACGAAGGAATTTTACGTAGCCGGCGGCTCGGTTCACCCGATCACGAACGGCATGGCCACCGCCGCCGACTGGATGTCGGCCGCCTCCTTCATCTCCATGGCCGGCATGATCTCCAACATGGGCTACGGCGGCGGCCTCTTCCTGATGGGCTGGACCGGCGGCTACGTTCTGCTCGCCATGCTGCTCGCGCCCTATCTGCGCAAGTTCGGCAAGTTCACCGTGCCCCAGTTCTTCGGCTCCCGCTATTATTCGAAGAGCGCAAGCATGGTGGCGGTTATCTGCCTGCTGGTCGCCTCGACCACCTACATCATCGGTCAGATGACCGGCGTCGGCGTCGCCTTCTCCCGTTTCCTCGGCGTTTCCAACGACACCGGGATCTACATCGGGATGGCCATCGTTTTCATGTACGCCGTTTTCGGCGGCATGAAGGGGATCACCTACACCCAGGTCGCCCAGTTTTGCGTGCTTGTTATCGCCTATACCATCCCGGCGATCTTCATCTCCCTGCATCTGACCGGCAACCCGATCCCGCAGCTTGGCCTCGGTTCCGACATGGTCGGCACCAACGTCGCCCTGCTCGAAAAACTCGACATGATCGTCACCGACCTCGGTTTCGGCAAATACACCGAATCCCTGCCCGTCAACAGACTGAACATGTTCGTCTACACCGTGTCGCTGATGATCGGCACCGCCGGCCTGCCGCACGTCATCGTCCGCTTCTTCACCGTGCCCAAGGTCAAGGACGCCCGCGCCTCCGCCGGCTGGGCGCTGATCTTCATCGCCATGCTCTACACCACAGCTCCGGCCGTGGCCGCCATGGCGAAGATGAATCTGTTCAAAACCGTCAATCCCGCCGTCATGACCAGTGCCAGCGTCTTCGCTCCCGAATCCGGCCTGGTGTACGACCAACGGCCCGACTGGATGAAGCGCTGGGAAGTCACCGGGCTGCTGAAATTCGAAGACAAGAACGGTGACGGCCGCATCCAGTACTACAACGACAAGAGCAAAGACGCCGAGTTCCAGGCCAAAGCCTCCGCAGCCGGCTGGAAGGGCAACGAGCTCAGCGTCAACGCCGACATCATCGTTCTCGCCAACCCGGAGATCGCCATGCTGCCGAACTGGGTCATCGCCCTGGTCGCCGCCGGCGGTCTCGCCGCCGCGCTCTCGACTGCGGCCGGTCTGCTGCTCGCCATCTCCTCGGCGATCTCCCATGACCTGCTTAAAGAAAACTTCATGCCCAACATGACCGAAAAAGGCGAGCTGATGGCCGGCAAAATCGCCATGGCCTGCTCGATCGTAGTCGCCGGCTATCTCGGCCTCAACCCGCCGGGCTTCGCCGCCGGCACCGTCGCCCTGGCCTTCGGCATTGCCGCCAGTTCCATTTTCCCGGCACTGATGATGGGCATCTTCAGCAAGACGATGAACAAAGAAGGCGCCATGGCCGGCATGCTCGCCGGTATCGGCGTCACCTTGTTCTACGTCTTTGCCCACAAAGGGATCCTCTTCATCAAGGGAACCGATTTTGTCAACTTGATCGGCGGCCCGAATTCCTTCTTCGGTATCACGCCGGAAGCCTTCGGCGCCATCGGCGCGCTGGTGAACTTCGCCGTGGCCTTCGCAGTCAAGAACATGACCTCGCCGGTTCCCCACGACATCGCCGACATGGTCGAGCAGGTGCGTATCCCCCGCGGCTCCAAAGCCGTGGACGGGGCGCATTGATCACCCTCTGTTGACGAGCTGAGTTTTTCCATGCCATAACCCCGCCAGACGCGCTGGCGGGGTTTTTTTCTGAACTTTATCCTTGCCAGGTTCTTCACTCTTCGGGTAAAAATCTATTTATCAACCCGCACCGGAAAAAAACAAAGGAAGTAGAGAATGAATCACCCCATCGTCAGTTTCGTCCTAACCTGGCTGCTCTACCTGGCTTTGTACCCCATCGCTTTTTTCTGGCTGCGTCGGGCATGGCGAATTTTCATCAAACACGACTATTCCGAAGTGGCCCTGAAACGGGGCGCATCGCCCCCGAACCCGCAACGCTTTGCCACGGCCTCCGGCATCATCCACCTGATTGCCGCCGCGGTCGCCATCTGGCTGATCTGCACCATACCGTTCGGTCGCTACAGTTTCGAAAAGTGGATCGAGATCGCCGGCGTGACCCTGTGGATGAAAATCATCCTCGACTTCATCATCAGCCGTCAGGCGCATCCTTTCACCTTCAAAAAGAAAAAAAAACAAGACGAAAACCCCTGAAAAGGTTCTTGTTGCCCCCAGCGTTTTCATGGCGCGGATTCTTGTGATACCATCGGAGGCGGTCTCCCGTCCGGGGAGACCCATTTCGGCTCAGGCAAGACTGCTGCATTCCTCGGACGCCGGGAGCGGATAGATGGGCTCGATTCAGAATTTCAGAGACGCGGAACCGTTCAAACTCCTCCCCGAAGAAATCGTCAACGAGCTGCACGCCGCCGCCGTCGTCAAGAAGTATCCCGCCCATTGTCAAATTTTCCAACAGCACGATCCCCCCACCGGCTTCCTCTATGTCGTCAAGGAGGGCCTGGTCGAGATTGTCGCCCTGACCCCGGGGGGCGTCGAGATGGTGGTGGATTATCGCCAAGAGGGCACCTTCTTCGGTGGCACTCCGATTTTCACCCGCGAAACCTACACCGCCGGGGCGCGCACCGTTCAGGCGACCGAGTGCTACCTCATTCCGCAGCAACTGCTCACCAAAGCGGCCAAGCAATACCCCCATATCACCGAACATTTCACCCACGCCATCTTGTCCAGGGTCCGCAGCCTGTATTCGGAAATGGTCGACGAGCACGCGAAAAAGGCCTTGACCCAGATGGAGGCCTATCCCTTCCGGAAACGCCTCTCCGAAATCATGTCCTGTCCGGTCGAAACCTGTCCGCCCCACACCCCGGTTCGGGAGATTGCCTACAGACTGACCAAACAAGGCGTCAGCGCCATGGTCGTTAGTGACGGAACCCGGACCGCCGCGGGAATCATTACCGAACACGATCTGGTCAGCAAAGTTCTCGCCCGAGAGGCCGTGGACTGCAATGCGGCTACGGCCGCCGAGGTCATGACCCCGCATCCGTTCACCATGGCGCCGGACGCTTATATGTACGAAGCGACGACGTTTATGCTCGGGCATAAGATCAAGCATTTGCCCGTCCTCGATCGGGGTGAAATTGTCGGCCTGGTCACCCTGCAGGATCTGATGAAGTATCGCAGCCAGAAGTCGATGCTTTTGCTGGGGAGTGTCAACGAGGCCCGGACGGTGGAAGATCTCGTCGCGGCCAGAGCCAGGATGGTGCGGGTGGCCAAGGCCCTGATTGGCGAGGCCCGCTCGCATTTCGAGACGATGGAAATCCTCTCCTATATTCATCACTCCATCATGCGTCGCTGCTTTGAGATCGTTCTCGAGGAAGTCAAAAGGGAGGGAATGCATCCGCCGGATATCCGCTTTTGCCTGTTCATCATGGGCAGTGGCGGCCGCAAGGAAATGCTGCTGGGGCCCGATCAGGACAACGGTCTTATTTACGAGAATTTTCCCGATGCGAAAACCGAAGAAGTCGATGCCTTCTTCGTGCCTTTTTCCGAACGGCTGGTGAAATCTTTTGAGCGGGTAGGATATCCCCTGTGCAACGGCAAGGTCATGGTGAACAATTCCCTCTGGCGGGGGCGGCTGAAAGATTGGGAGGCGCGCATCTCCCATTGGATCAATGTTCCGGAACCGAAGAAGGTCATGTACTCCACCATCTTCCTCGATTTCATGCCCCTGCTGGGCGATCCGACACTCTGCCAGGATTTGCGCGCCATCCTCCATCGAGAAATCCGAAAAAGGCCTATTTTTCTTTTTCACCTGCTGGAAAACGACCTGAACCACAAACCACCGGTGGGTCTGCTGGGGCGCTTCATCGTGGAAAGGAGCGGAGATTTCAAAGGGCAACTCTCCCTCAAGCAGGCCGGCAGCATCTTTATCGTCGACTGTGTTCGCATGTTTCTGCTGGAAAAAGGCATTGACGCCACCACAACGATTGAGCGCCTGGATCTGCTCACCAAACTGAACGTTTTCAGTCAGGAAACGGCTGATCACCTCAAGGCCGCCTTTGAAGCCTTCGTCTTTTTAAGGCTTCGCCACGAAATCGCCCTTATCGATCAAGGACGGGAGCCCACCCACTATATCGATCCTTATTCCTTGAACAAGAACGAGCAGGATCTTCTGCAGGAGGCCTTTCGCGCCGCCGGCAAGCTGCAGGATTCCACCAGAAGGCATTTCGGCCGAGGCTTCCGGTAACTTGACAGCCTGAATCCCCCTGTACTAAAAAGTAGCGGTTTCGGCTAAACGAATTTTTCTCATATTCGCTTCGGCCATGTTTTGCCTGAGAGCTAGAGGAAAAAATCAGGAGGTTCGGGATGTCTCCCCCCAAGGAAGTCCAGTTCAGTTTCTTCAGACCTGCAACGGAAAGCATGAGAAGAGAAGTCCGCACCGCGTCCACGGTTCTGCTCTTTTGGTTTTTTCTCAGCTTCGGCATTCCCGTCGCGATCTGGTTGGCCGGACTGGGCGATCCTTCCGGTCTCGGCGAATCCTTCCTGACCCGCGCCCGATTTCTTGGTTTTCCCCTGCACTACTGGCTCATCGCCCAAGGCTGCACTATCGGCTACGTTCTGCTTTGCAAGCTATACTGCCTGCTCTGTGACAGGCGCTTCCGCCACGCGAGCGGGCCTGCCGGGAGGCCGGGGGCATGAAAAATTTCCGCGTTTTCGGACTGACGCTGGTGGCGCTTCTTGGCGCTACGGGTCTGGCATTCGCCGCCGGCGAAGAAATTTACCAGATCCAACCGGGTTTCAAAAAAACCCCCGCGATGATCATGTTGGCCACTTTGGCCGTGTATCTCGGAGTCGGCTTTTTCTCCAAAGTGTCGAGCCCCTCCGGTTACTGGGTCGCCGGCCGGGGAATCGGTAAATTCGGCAATGGCGCCGCAATCGCCTCGGATTGGATGTCCGCCGCCTCTTTCATGGGCGTTGCCGGCCTGCTGTATCTCAAGGGATGGTTCGGACTTGGCTATATCATCGGCTGGACCGGCGGCTACGTCCTGCTCCTCGTCCTGCTGGCCGCCCAGATCCGCCGCTTCGGCAAATTCACCATCGCCGAATTTCTCGGCGATCGCTACGATTGCCATTCGGTACGCCTGATCGCCGCCACGGTGACGGTCATCATCGCCATTACCTACGCCACCGCTCAGTTCAAGGGAATCGGCCTGGTCTGCGGCTGGATTTTTGGTATCGACTACAACGACAGCGTCCTTTTCGCCGCCGGCGTCACCCTGACCTACATGCTGATCTCCGGTATGACCGGCGTTACCCGCAACCAGCAGATCCAGTATGTCATCCTTATTTCCGCCTTCCTCATTCCCCTGTGGATTCTCATCGAAAAAGCGGGCGGCGTCGGCATTCTGCCGCAAATCGAGTACGGCAAGATTCTGTCCGGGCTCATGGAAGGGGAGGTCTCGCCAGCCATCGGCGGCGCCCTCACACCCGAGCAACTGGCAACCGTGCGCCGAGAATTTCTCCCCTGGGGCACCGGCGGCAACATCTATCATTTCATTGCCCTGGTCTTCACGCTGATGATCGGCACCGCCGGCCTGCCGCACATCATGGTCCGCTTTTACACGGTTAAAAACGAGGACGTCGCCCGCAAATCCGTCCTGTGGGGACTTTTCTTCATCGGCCTTCTTTACTGGTCCTCCCCGGTTTATGCCGTTCTGGGAAAATTCTGGCACCCCATGGGGGGAACGGAAGTGGCCGACATCATCATCCTTTCGGCCCCCGAGCGGGCCGGCCTGGGCAGCGCCTTTCTCGGCTACCTGGCATCCGGCGCCCTGGCGGCGGGCATTTCCACGGTGGCCGGGCTGCTGGTCGCCGGCGCCTCGGCGGTGGCCCACGACTGGTATGCCACCGTATTTCGCCCCGACAGCTCGGAGGGACAACAGCTCTTTATCGGCCGGGTGTTCACCGCGGTTCTGTGCCTGATCGTCATTGTCACCGCCCTCAATCCACCGGCGCTGATCGCCCAGATCGTCGCCATGGCCTTCGCCGTCGCCGGCAATACCATTTTTCCGGCGGCGGTGCTCGCCGTATGGTATTCCCGATCAAACAAATACGGCGCCATCGCCGGCATGATCTGGGGTCTGACCATGACCCTGCTGGCGATGTCCGGCTGGATTCTCCGGGTCCCGGCGTTTCAGGCCGACGGCATTCTGCCGGCGACCTCCTCGGCACTGATCGTGGCCCCGCTGGCATTCGTCATCAATATTGTCGTCTCCAACCTCACCACCGACAAAATCACCGAGGAATCGCGCGCTAAAATGGACAATGTCCTGCGCAAACTGCACAATTTGCCCGGGCGCGTGGATACCCCCTGAGTTTGCCCTTTCTTCCAGAGGTCCGTCGATGAGCATTTGCAGTCTGCAGGAGTCCGAACCGTTCAACCAGCTCCCCGATGCCGTCTTCCAGGAAATCCGCGCCGCCGCCATCCTGAAACGGTATCCGGCGCGCACCTTCATCGTGCATCAGAACGATCGGCCCACGGGCTATCTCTACGTCATCAAGGAAGGGCTGGTGGAAATCACCCTGTTGACTCCGGGCGGGATCGACATGGTGGTCGATTACCGGCAGGAAGGCGCTTTTTTCGGCGGCACGCCGATCTTCACCGGGGAGCCCTACACCGGCGGCGCCCGCACCGTCAAGCCAACCGAATGTTATCTCATTCCCGAAGGCATCCTCAAGCGGGTGGAAAAGGATTATCCGCAGCTCCGCTCCTATTTCACCCGCATCGTTTTCTCCCGCATCCGTCGGCTCTATTCCGATATCGTCGCCGACCACACCCAGCAGTCGCTTACCCAGGTCGAAGCGTACCCGTTCAGAAAGCGTCTTTCGGAAATCATGGTGACGCCGGTGGAGACCTGCCCGCCGTCGGAACCGGTGCGCAGCGTGGCCCGCCGGCTGACCGAGAAGAAGATCGGCTGCCTGCCGATCGTCGAGGAGTCCCGGCGGCTGACCGGCATCATCACCGAAAAGGACCTCATCGCCAAAGTAGTCGCGCCGGAAAACGCCGACCCCGCCCGCCTCAGCGCCGCCGATATCATGTGCCGCGACCCTCTGTTCATGGGACCGGAAACCTACATGTACGAGGCTTTGACCTTCATGTTCAGCCACCGCATCAAACATCTGCCGGTGGTCGACCGCGGCGAACTGGTGGGGATCGTCTCCCTGCGCGACCTGATGCGCTACCGCAGCCAGAAAGCCATGCTGCTCATCGGCAACATCCACGAGGAGCGGCGCATCGCCGGCCTGGCGGCCATCCGCCGGGAAGTCGTCACCGTCGCCCGCAGTCTGCTCTCCGAAACCCGCAGCACCCCCGAGGTGATGGAGATCCTTTCCTATATCCACCACAGCATCATCCGCCGCGTATACGATCTCTGTCTGGGCGAGATGGAAGCGGATGGACAAAAAATTCCGGAAATCCGTTTCTGCTTTCTCCTCATGGGCAGCGGCGGCCGGCGGGAAATGCTGCTCGGCCCCGACCAGGACCATGGTCTCATTTACGAGGACGTTCCCGATGCGGAATTGCCGGCGCTGGAGGCGTTCTTCGCGCCCTTTTCCGAACGGCTGGCGCGGGCGCTCAACGAAGTGGGCTACGCCCTCTGCAACGGCAAGGTGATGGCCAACAATCCCGTCTGGCGCGGCCGGCTGTGCGACTGGCGGGCGCGCATCCACGACTGGGTCAACGACCCGGAACCGCAGAAGGTGCGCTATTCATCGATTTTCTTCGATTTTGTGCCGCTGGCCGGCGACCCGGGACTGGCGCATGCCCTGCGCGAAATCGTCTTTCACCAGATTCGCGAATACCAGGGATTTTTGTACCATATGATGTCCCTCGACCTGCGCTACAAGGTGCCGGTGGGGCTGCTCGGCCGCTTCCTCGTGGAAAAAGACGGCGAGCACAAAGGGCAGCTGTCGCTCAAGCAGGGGGGGACGGTTTACATCGTCGACTGCATCCGCATGTTTGCCCTGGAAAAGGAAGTGCAGGCGGTCACCACCCTGGAACGGCTGAAGAAACTGGTGCAGCTGAACGTCTTCGCCGCCGAAACCGCCGAGCATATCCGCGCCGCCTTCGAGGCGCTTTCTTTTCTGCGCCTGCGGCACGAAATCGATCTGGTCGATCAGGGCAAGGCGCCGAGTCATTATCTCGATCCGCACGCCCTGCCGCGCAACGAACAGGATCTGTTGCGCGAATCCTTCAACGCCGTGTCCAAACTGCAGGACGCCACCAAGCGCCATTTCGGCCGCACGCCTTTTTGATCCGTGATCCGTGATGCGTGATGCGTTATCCTTGCGGGGGAAGAGATAGGAGAGAGCTCACAGGCCAGCGCGCCACCTTCGGCAACTGTCTACTCAGCCACCTTGGCGCACCCCGGCAAATTTGCCCGCTCGCTTGAGCAAGGCAGCCAGGGGGGTAAAATGGGGAGTACACAGTTCGGAAGAATCCCGGCACCATTCGATGGGAGGGCGAAAATATGCGCGTGGACTTTTTGCTGGAAGAAATCTACGGCAAAAAACCGGAGGAGGTGGCCCGACTTTTTCGCCTGCGCGGTCTGAATCCGGAGCGTCCCTACCTAGCCAAGGTCTCCCCTTCCCGCATCATCGTTGAACAGGAAAGGCGCGTTTGACCAAGTTCCCGCTCCCCCCGGCAAAACCCTGCGGCCCAACCTCCGCCCTCTTGTAGTTTCCATGGGATAGTGGTATTTACTCTGGACATCTTGTCCTTATCCCCCTCACCTTTTTTGGCCATGGAACCCAGACAAAATCTGTTGCGCTGCCTGCCCGCCATCGATCGCCTGCTCAATGAGCCGGCCCTTCTCGCTGTCGCCGCCTCCTGTCCGCACACCCTCCTGGTTGCCAGCGCCCAGGAAATCGTCGAGGAGTTGCGTCAGGCCATTTTGCGGCCGGCGACCGCCCTTGCCGAGGCCGATCTGGCGCCATCCGCGGTCGCGACCGGGGTCCTCAGACGGGTCGAGGAAAAAATGCTCCCCTCCCTGCGTCCGGTGCTCAACGCCACCGGCACCCTGCTGCACACCAATCTCGGCCGCGCACCGCTGAGCCGCGCCTCCCTGATGGCGACGGCGGCGGTCGCCCGCGCCTACTCCAACCTCGAATTCGATCTGGAATCGGGGGAGCGCGGCCACCGCTACAGCCATGTGGAGGCTCTGCTTTGCCGCCTGACCGGGGCGGAGGCGGCGACGGCGGTGAACAACAACGCCGGCGCCGTCCTGCTCGCCCTCGCCGCTTTGGCGCAGGGCAAGGAAGCGATCGTCTCGCGCGGCGAACTGGTGGAGATCGGCGGCGCCTTCCGAGTGCCGGAGGTGATGGCGGCCGGCGGGGTGCGTCTGTGCGAAGTGGGGACGACGAACAAAACCCACCTGCGCGATTACCAAGGAGCGATCACCGAACAGACCGGCCTGCTGATGAAGGTGCACACCAGCAACTACCGGATCGTCGGCTTCACCGCCGCTGTGCCGGCGACGGAACTGGTGGCTTTGGGTCGCGAACACGGCCTGCCGGTGCTGGAGGACCTGGGGAGCGGCATGCTGATGGACCTGAGCGAATTCGGCCTGCCGCGCGAGCCGACGGTGCGCGAAGCGGTGGCCGCCGGCATCGACGTGGTGACCTTCAGCGGCGACAAGCTGCTCGGCGGGCCGCAAGCCGGGCTCATCGTCGGCCGCCGGGAATTCGTGGAAAAAATCCGCCGCCATCCCCTCGCTCGGGCCCTGCGCAGCGACAAATTGACCCTGGCCGCTCTGGAGGCGACGCTGCGCCATTATCTCGACCACGAAGAGGCGGTGCGGGAGATCCCGGTGCTGCGCCTGCTGGCGGCGAAACCGGCCGAACTGAAGAGCCGCTGCCAGCGCCTGCGGCGCAAACTCGCCCCCCTGGTCAAGGACCGCGCCGACATCAGCATCGTCCCCGAACCCGCCGCCGTCGGCGGCGGCGCCCTGCCGACAACGGAACTCCCCGGTTACGCCCTGGCGCTCAAACCCCACGCCATCAGCGTCGATGATTTATCCGAACGCCTGCGCCACCACCGGCGGCCGGTGGTCGGACGCATTCGCGACGATCTGCTGATTCTCAATCCGCGCACAGTGTTTGCGGAGGAGGAAAAAGAGCTGCTGGCGGCGGTAGCGGCGGCGCTGAACGCATAAACGCATGGGCGTCCGGCCAGCCGAAAGTTGCTATCTGAGGCAAATGCGGAAAGGGACGCGGTGACAAGGCATATCGGAAATAAAGCCATGAGCTCGGACGCTCTGCGCCGGCTCTTGATTTGTCCTATCCCTCCTCATCTTCCATTCCGTACCGTTTCAACTTGCGCCACAGCGTCGTCTTGTTGATCCCGAGCAGGCGCGCAGCCTCCGCCTTGCGTCCGTTGCACTGCTGCAACACCCGCTGGATAAGCTCTTTTTCCGCCTCTTCGATGGCCAGGGGAGGAGCGCTTTCCCCGCCCCCTTCCGCGTTTTCTTCGCCGCCGACCAGCAGGCTGGCCGGACCGAGCCGGTCGCCCGCTTCCAGGATCATTGCCCGCTCGATGATGTTTTCCAGTTCGCGGACATTGCCGGGGTACGCATAGTTTTCCAGCCGCCGCAGACCGTCCTCGGACACGTCCGTCACCCGCGGATTGATCTGCTGGTACTTGCGGATGAAGTGCCGCACCAGCAGCGGCAGATCCTCCATCCGCTCGCGCAGCGGCGGCACCTGCAGGGTCACCACGCTCAGCCGGTAATAGAGGTCGCTGCGAAAGGCTTCCTCCCGCGCCGCCCGCACCAGATCGAGGTTGGTGGCGGCAATGATACGCACATCGACGGGAATCGGGGTGGCGCTGCCGACCCGGTAGATCATCCGGTCCTGCAGCACCCGCAAGAGTTTGACCTGGAAATTGTGATCGGTGGTGCCGATTTCGTCCAGCATCAGCGTCCCCTTGTCCGCCAGTTCGAAATTGCCGAGGCGGCGGTTGGCGGCGCCGGTAAACGCTCCTTTTTCGTGGCCGAAAAGCTCGCTCTCCAGCACCCCCTCGGCCAGGGCGCCGCAGTTCACCGGCACGAAGGCGTGCTCGGCGCGCGGGCTCCAGTCATGGACCAGCCGCGCCACCAGTTCCTTGCCGACGCCGGTTTCTCCCTGGATCAGCACGTTGCTGTCGGTGCGGGCCACCTTTTTCGCCACGGCCTGGCCGCCATCCGCGACCTCACGACCCTCATCGATGCCGACAATCCGGAATACGGCACCCGCGCCAACCAACTGGGGATCATCGGCACCACCATTGAGGGACGGCAGGATTTCATGGTGCAGCGCTTTTTGCAGGCCTTCGGCAGCAAGAACTTCAGCGGCCACACCGCCATTTGCGGGCTGTCGATGCGCGCCGGCAACGCCGCATTTCTCTCCGATTTCCAGAAGTACCCGCATCTGAAACCCGATTTCGAACACTGCGAGTTCCTCATCAACTTCGGCACCTCGCCCGGACAGGCGGGCAACCCCTTCAAGCGCCAGGCCAAGCTGCTGGCCCGCGCCCGCAGCGAAGGGAAAATGCATTACGTCACCATCACGCCGCTGCTGACCAACAGCGACAGCATCGCCGCCGGCGACCGCTCGCGCTGGCTGCCGATCCGCCCCGGCGCCGATCTCGCCCTGGCGATGGGGATGATCCGCTGGATTCTGGAGAACGACCGCTATCAGGCCGACTATCTGGCCGTCCCCGCCGCCGAGGCGATGCAGGCCGCCGGCGAGCCGAGTTTCACCAACGCCAGCCACCTGGTCGTCGTCGAGGCGGGGCATCCGCAGCACGGCCGCTTCCTCTCCCAGCCGAAAGGGGAGAACGAGAGGGAATTTTTCGTCATCGACGCCGCCGACGAAAAGCTCAAACCGGCGACGCAGGTGCGGCGCGCGAAGCTGGGAGTCGACGGGACAGTGAACTTCGAAGGCAAGCCGGTGGCGGTAAAATCCTCCTTCGTTCTGCTGAAGGAATCGGCGATGCGCCTGAGCCTGGACGAGTACGCCGGCGAGTGCGGGGTGGCGGCGGCGGAGATCGCCGCGCTGGCCGACGAGTTCACCCGCCACGGACGCCGGGCGGCCGTCGACTGCCACGGCAACACCATGCACACCACCGGCTTCTACACCACCTGGGCGATCCTCACCCTGGGCGCTTTGGTCGGCAATCTCAACTATAAAGGCGGCGCGGGCGCCGGCGGCGGTAAGTTCAAGGACCTGAAAGGGGCGAAATTCGATTTCACCGCCTACCCCGGCAAACCGAAGCAGCCGGGCATTCGCATCGACCGCACCCGCACCCCCTACGAGAAGACGAGCGAGTTCGCCCGCAACAAGGCGATGGGCGCGCCCTACCCGGCGCGCAACCAATGGTATCCCTTCACCAACGCCATCGAGACGGAATTCGTCACCGCTTCCATCAACCGCTACCCCTTCGCTCTGAAGGCGCTGATCAGCTGGAACGCCAACTTCATCTACGGCGAGTCGGGGGGGGGAGAGCGCCATGGCGGAAGCGTTGAAGAACCCGCGCGAATCCATCCCGCTCTTCGTCGCCATCGATCCGTTCATCAACGAAACAAGCCGCCTCGCCGACTACATCGTCCCCGACAGCGTGCTGTACGAAACCTGGGGGCATCTGGCGCCCTGGGGCGCTTGGCTGACCAAGGCAAGCGTTCTTCGCTATCCGGTGATCGAGCCGCGCCAGGAGCGCTTCGCCAACGGCGAGCCGATTTGCATGGACAGCTTCGCCATCGAACTCGGCAAGGCCCTCGGCCTCCCCGGCTTCGGCCCCGGCGCGCTCAAAGCCAATGACGGCAGCACCTACGCGCTCAACCGGCCGGAGGATTTCTATCTGCGGGTGTTCGAAAACATCGCCCTCGACGGCAAACCGGTGCCGGAAGCGGCGGACGAGGAGATCGAACTGGCCGGCCTTGCCCCCTGGAGCGCGCGTTTGCAGCGCATAAGCCCGGAGAACTGGCGGCGCATCGCCTTCGTCATGGCGCGCGGCGGCCGTTACGAGGGAAAAGAGGCGGCCTATAAAGGGGAACATATGAACCGCCCCTTCAAGGGGATGATCAGCCTCTACAAC